>Ga0116129_1000730_pt1 | contig 19960 bp, 19 predicted proteins | sample June2015DPH_17_2_FD_89732 | JGI IMG/M metagenome (GOLD analysis project Ga0116129, IMG submission 89732) | Peatland microbial communities from SPRUCE experiment site at the Marcell Experimental Forest, Minnesota, USA - June2015DPH_17_10 | ecosystem: Environmental > Terrestrial > Soil > Wetlands...
CGTGAGTTGCTGAAAGGCATCCAGATTGACCCGCAGCGCCTGGCCCAGGAAGCAGCCATTCTCGCCGACCGCAGCGATATCGGCGAGGAGTTGGCCCGTCTCAGGATTCACGCCGCCCAGCTCACCGGCCTGCTGGATCATGGCGGTGAAATCGGCAAAAAGCTCGACTTTCTGCTTCAGGAAATGAATCGCGAAACCAACACCATTCTTTCTAAAACCAGCGGCGCCGGCGAAGCCGGTTTAAAAATCACCGAACTAGCCTTGAGCGCCAAAGCCTGCATCGAAAAAGTCCGCGAGCAGTCCCTGAACCTGGAATGACGAAACTCTTCCGCGTGTGGTGGCGTATAGCGACGGCTTCAGCCGGCGTCTCCTGGATACTGGCTGCTGGCTACTGGCTACTTCTTCCATGACCACCGTCTTCATCATCTCCGCTCCCTCTGGTTCTGGAAAATCCACCCTCACCGCCCGGCTTCTTGAGGAAATCCCGAACCTTCGCTTTTCCATTTCCTACACCACCCGCCCTCCGCGCGGCCAGGAATCCAACGGCAAAGATTATTTCTTCATTTCCACCGCCGAGTTCGAAGACCGCCTCTCCAAAGGTGAATTCCTCGAATATGCCAAGGTTTTTGGTAATTACTACGGCACCCACGTCGGTGAGCTGGAGCGCGCCGCCGCCGAAAACGTCGATTTGATCCTCGACATAGACGTCCAGGGTGCGCGACAATTGAAAGAGAAGCGTCCGGCTGCGGTGTCAATCTTTATTCTTCCGCCCAGCCGGCAAGTTCTGGAACAGCGGCTGCGGCTGCGCTCGCAGGATTCCGAACCGGTGATTGAGCGGCGCTTGCACGATGCCGCTGAAGAGATCCGAAATTATTCGCAGTATGATTACGTGCTGGTCAATCGGGAAGTAGAGGCGTCGGTGGATACACTGAAATCGATCGTCAAAGCAACCCGCAGCCGGCGCGACCGGATGGAAAGAGAAATCCGTCCGATTTTGGAGACGTTCAATGCCTGAAACTTCGATTCGACACACCGCTCAAAGCACCATCCCCGACGATCCGGAAGCCAGCGCCTACCGTTTCATCATCGTCGCGGCCAAGCGGGCGCGCCAGTTGCAAAGCGGCGCGCGCAGCTACCTGCCCACCACCTCGAAAAAGCCCACCGTCGTCGCCATGGAAGAAGTGCGCCGCGGATTGGTGCAGTATGAAGACCTCACCCTTCTAGCCGCGCAGCAGGCCGCAGCAGAGTTGGCCGCCGCCGAAGAGTAGTAAATACTTGAACATAGCGCTCGGCGTCGGCGGAGGCATCGCCGCTTACAAAGCGGCCGAACTCGCACGCGCCCTCATGACCCGTGGCTTCACCGTCAACGTGGTCATGACTCGCGCCTCCGAAGAATTCATTCGACCCCTCACCTTCGCCGCGCTTACCGGCCGCAAAGTCATCACCAATCTTTTTTCCGCCTCCAGCGCGGAGGATACTCTTTCAAGCGCCATTGAACACATCCGCGTCGCGCAGGAAAACGACATTCTGGTCGTCGCCCCGGCGACGGCGGATCTGCTCGCTAAATTTGCCCACGGCTTGGCGGACGATTTCCTTTCTACAACTTACCTTGCCTTCACGGGACCAGTCGTGCTCGCCCCGGCGATGAATACCAACATGTGGAATCATCCCGCCACGCAAGCGAATTTGCGCACTCTGCGGGATCGAGGACATCTCATCGTCGATCCCGACGACGGCGCGCTCGCCTGCGGCATGGTCGGCCCCGGCCGTCTGGCCGACCCCGATTCCATCGCCGACGCGGTCGCGCATCTCATAACAAAGAAACGGGATCTGGAAGGCGAAGTAGTGCTTATTACCGCCGGCCCCACCCAGGAGCCTCTCGATGCCGTCCGCTATTTGAGCAATCGTTCCAGCGGAAAAATGGGCTACGCCATCGCCGAAGATGCCGCCGCTCGCGGAGCCCGCGTCATTTTGGTTTCGGGACCAGTGAGCCTTCCCGAACCAGCCAATGTAGAAGTCATTCAGGTTCAGACTGCGGCGCAGATGTTCGAGGCTGTCATGCTGCATCTTGAAGAATCCACGATCATTATCAAGGCGGCCGCGGTGGCCGATTATCATCGCTCCGATGCGCCCCAATACAAGGTCAAGAAAACCGCCGCCCGCATGTCGATTGAATTGGACCCAACCGTCGATATTCTCGCGGAACTTGGTAGAAAAAAAGGAGATCGCCTCCTGATTGGTTTCGCCGCGGAAACCGAAAATCTGATCGCCGAAGCGCGCCGCAAGCTGGAATCGAAAAACTGCGACATGGTAGTGGCGAATCTGGTGTCCCAGGAAGGCATCGGTTTCGATTCGAATGAAAACGAAGTCGTGCTGGTCACCCGCCACGCCGATCCAGTCCCCGTTCACCGCGCCCCCAAGAGGGCCATCGCCGCGCGCATCCTCGATGAAACAATGAAGTTACGTTTAGCCCTGCACGCCAAATGACTCCTCAGCAACTGCGCGGTTATCTGACCTTTTATCGCGATCTCGGGGTCGAGGAAGTTTTCCGCCGCCAGCCGCCTGTTACCGAAACCCTGACTCCCACCATGGAAATTCCCCCGCTCGCCCCCACTGACGATACACTCGCAAAGATCCTGGCCGATATCGGCGACTGCCGACGCTGTAGGTTATGCGAACAAAGGAATAAAATTGTTTTTGGATCGGGGAATGAGCAGGCGAAACTCGTTTTCGTGGGCGAAGGTCCCGGTGCCGATGAGGACGCGCAGGGGTTTCCTTTTGTTGGTCGCGCCGGTCAGTTATTAACCCAAATGATTGATAATACGGCGTCCAAAGAAGGCATTCCAATTAAGCGCGAAAATGTTTATATCGCCAATGTAGTGAAATGCCGGCCTCCGGAGAATCGCGCGCCGCAGCCCGATGAAATGGAAATTTGCGGCCAGTTCCTGTTCCGCCAGTTGATGACGATTAAACCCAAAGCTATCTGCGCGTTAGGATCGACAGCCGCGAAAGCCCTGCTCGCGACCAAGGACGGCGTGACCAGGTTGCGGGGCAACTGGCACAAATGGCGCGACATCCCCGTCATGGTGACCTATCATCCGTCCTATTTGCTGCGCCCCTACAACGCCAATGCCAAGCGCGAGGCGTGGGACGATTTGAAGAAGGTTTTGCATTTTGTCTACGACTAAACGCGGCCTTTTCATCACCTTTGAGGGTCCAGAAGGTAGCGGCAAATCAACCCAGCTCGGTAGGTTAGCGGCGCGATTGCACACCCAGGGCCGTACGGTGCTCGAAACGGCGGAGCCCGGAGGCACACCCATCGGCAAGCAGATCCGGCGCGTTTTGCTCGACGCAAAAAATCTGGAAATGCGCCCGACCACCGAACTTCTGCTGATGTTCGCCGCTCGCGCGCAGAATGTGGACGAGGCGATTTTACCCGCGCTTTCCCGCGGCGAAGTCGTTTTATGCGACCGGTTTACCGATTCCAGCCTGGTCTATCAAGGAGCCGCGCGCGGCCTGGGAGCGGAGGTGGTTTATGAGCTCGACCGCATCGCCTGCCGCGGCCTGGTTCCGGACCTGACAATCATAGTCGACATCCAAACCGAGCTCGGGTTGGAGCGTGCCCGCGGGCGCAACCGGAAAACGCAGGATGTCGAAACGCGCCTCGATGAACAGGCCATCGATTTTCATCGAAAAGTCCGGGACGCCTACCTGCAACTGGCGGCGGATGAACCGGGCCGTGTAAAGCTGATCGACGGCTCCGGGAGCGAGGAAACGGTCGAAAAAGACGTATGGAACGCGGTCTTCGCGCTTCTTAAAACGCCATAATCGCTTGTTTTCGTGCGCCGAAGAGGCCTTAAAGCCGCATCGAAATCGATTTAGGATTCGCGGTATTCGCCGAAAACTTTGCGCAGGCGGGTGGAGATTTCGCCGACTGTCGCGTAGGCTTCACAGGCATCGAGAATTTTCGGCATCAGGTTGTCGGAACCGCGCGCGGCTTCTTCCAACGCATCCAGTTTCTTCTCGACCGGCGGACGAGTCGCGCGCAATTCGCGGAGGCGGGCGATTTGGGTCTGCTCGATTTGGGGGTCGACTCGAAAGGTGGGCGGGGAGGGTTCGCCTTCCTGGCGGAAACGGTTCACGCCGACGACGATCGTTTCGCCGGACTCCACCGATCGCTGGTATTGGTAGGCCGCGGACTGGATTTCGCTCTGCTGGAAGCCGTTCTCAATCGCGGCCAGCGTGCCGCCCATGGCATCGATCCGATCGATATAATCGCGCGCGCCCAGCTCGATCTCATCGGTCAGTTTTTCGATGACGACGCTGCCTCCAAAAGGATCGGTGACGCTGGTGACTCCGGTTTCGTGGGCGATAATCTGCTGTGTGCGCAAGGCGAGGCTGGCGGATTCCTCGGTCGGCAGGCCGAGCGCTTCATCGCGGGAATTGGTATGCAGGGACTGCGTGCCTCCGAGCACTGCGGCCATCGCCTGCAAAGCCGTGCGGACCACGTTGACATCCGGCTGCTGCGCGGTGAGCGACGATCCGGCGGTCTGGGTATGAAACCGTAGCATCATCGACTTGGGATTTTTCGCGCCAAAACGCTCCTTCATAATGTGCGCATAGAGACGCCGCGCGGCGCGATATTTGGCGATCTCCTCCAGGAAATTATTATGGGCGTTGAAGAAAAAAGACAGGCGCGGCGCGAACGCATCGACGTCGAGGCCAGCGGTCACGGCCGCTTCAATATAGGCGATTGCGTTGGCCAGCGTGAATGCGACCTCCTGCACCGCAGTCGACCCGGCTTCGCGAATGTGATAGCCGCTGATCGAAATGGTGTTCCACTCCGGCAGCTCGGCGCCGGCCCACGCGAACAGGTCGGTGATGATCCGCATGGCGGGACGGGGAGGGTAGATGTAGGTTCCGCGGGCGATGTATTCCTTCAGAATGTCGTTCTGAATAGTGCCCGAAAGTTTGCGCACCTTCGCGCCTTGGCCGCGGGCCACCAGGACATAGAGCGACAACAAGATCGCAGCGGTCGAATTGATGGTCATCGACGTGGTGATTCGATCGAGCTGAATCCCGTCAAACAGACGCTCCATATCGGCCAGGGAGCAGATCGCGACGCCGACGCGGCCCACTTCGCCGGTGGCGAGATCATCGTCCGAATCGAGGCCCATCTGCGTCGGCAGATCGAAGGCGACGGACAATCCGGCGGTGCCTTGCGAGAGCAGGTACCTATAGCGGCGATTGCTCTCTTCGGCGCTGCCGAAGCCCGCGTACTGGCGCATGGTCCAGAGGCGGCCTCGATACATGTCGGGATAGATGCCGCGAGTGTAGGGAAAGGCTCCGGGCAGTTCGCTCATGAGCGCGTAATCTTTCGGGCCTTTAGGAAAGAACTGATGCCGAAGTAGGCCATCAATAGAGCGAAGCCCACCGAAATTCCCGCCTTGAAAAATGTCTCGGAATTGCCGTTCACGAGGCGGATGTTACGCCAGGCGGAAGGCGCGGCCCAAGCGGCCAGAACGATGAAAATGAAGCCGATCACTTCGTTCCAAAGCGCGTGCATCGGGCGAATGATGCCGGGCAGCACGTGCCCCAGAAATCGATTGACCATTCCCGCCTTGTGTTTTTGCGCTGCCATGGCTGATATACTCATCCTAACATTCGCAGCGTTTAAGGCCGATACAGGAAATGGGCGCTCTGCAACCGGACGCCCGGCGGCGGCATCACACATAAGTAGCGATGATATGCTGAAGGAGGCTTCGGGCAGGCGCCCGGGACCAGCAGGAATCGAGGAAAGCTTTTGGAAGATCGACTAAAGGAGCTCATGCAGGAACTGGGGAACGCGATCAACGAATCGCTCTCCGATTCCGACCGCATCGCCGCTGCGATTGGAGAAATCAAACGCGCCGGCTATGACGTCTTCCTGGTCCTCGAAGCCACTATTGGGTTCAACAAGCGGGAAGAAGGCGAGGAATCAGAAGACGGAGAAGCCGTCGAGATCGAGACGCCGCCTGAGACTACGCGCCGCAAGGTCGGGAAGATCAAGCTGACGTCGCAGGATCAGAAATTTTTGAGGGCGTTGAAGATTTCTATTGACGACGAGGGGCGATAAGAAGCTGTTCCGGAATTCATGAAGACTCCGCTCCCTGCGGTCACGGCTCGGTAGGAATCCGGAAGCGAAAAATCATTTGGCGGCGTGTGTGTCTGGCCAGACGTCGACACCCAAAAAGGCGATAAAAAATCGGCGTGCGGTAGAATGAAAGTACACCGCATGATCCTCGAATCGATCCCGGAAGGCCTTACTTTTGACGACGTGTTATTGCTGCCGGCCCACAGCGACGTCGTTCCCGCACAGACTGACACGCGCACCTTTGGCTCGCGCAACATCGCGCTGAACATCCCCGTTTTCAGCGCGGCCATGGATACCGTAACCGAATCCCACCTGGCGATTGCGCTGGCGCAGCAGGGCGGAGCTGGGTTGATCCATCGCAATATGCCGATCGACAAACAGGCTGAAGAGGTCGACCGGGTGAAGCGCTCAGAAAGCGGGATGATTGTCGACCCGGTGACGGTCGACCCGGAACAGAAAATTTCCGACGCGCTCGAAGTAATGAAGCGCTACCGCATTTCGGGCGTGCCGGTGACGAAAAACGGCAAGCTGGTGGGCATTCTGACGAATCGCGATCTGCGCTTCGAGACTCGCTACGATCTACCGATCCAGAACGTGATGACGAAGGAAAATCTCATCACGGTCGCCGTCGGCACCACGCTCGAAGAAGCGGAGGCGATTCTGCACCGGCACCGGGTGGAAAAGCTGCTGGTGGTGGACGATCAATACATGCTGAAGGGCTTGATCACGGTCAAGGACATTCAGAAAAAATTGAAGTATCCGAACGCCGCGAAAGATCCGCAAGGGCGTTTGCGCGTGGGTGCGGCGCTGGGATCCTCGGGCGACTATCTGGAGCGCGCGCAGGAGTTGGTCAAGAAAAAAGTGGACATCCTGGCCGTCGATTCGGCGCATGGCCACACGACACGCGTGATGGATGCGATCAAGGCGATCAAGAAGGCGTTCCCCGAAGTGGATCTGCTGGCCGGCAATGTGGCGACGTTCGAGGGCGCGCGCGATTTGATCGCACTGGGTGTGGATGGCATCAAGGTCGGCATCGGGCCGGGGTCGATTTGCACTACGCGCGTGGTCAGCGGGGCCGGCGTGCCGCAGATCATGGCGATTTCGGAGTGCGCGAAGGCAGCCAAAGGGACCGGAGTGCCGGTGATCGCCGACGGAGGCATCAAGTACTCGGGCGACGTGACGAAGGCGATCGCGGCCGGCGCCCACGCGGTGATGATCGGGAGCTTGCTGGCGGGCACCGAAGAGAGTCCGGGCGAAACTATTTTATATCAGGGTCGCACCTTTAAAAGCTATCGCGGCATGGGGTCGATGGGCGCGCTGGCGCAGGGTGCGTCGAACCGCTACGATCAGGACCCCAGCGGCAAACTGGTGCCGGAAGGGATCGAAGGGCGCGTGCCGTATAAAGGGATGCTGGCGGACCTGGTGTACCAACTCGTCGGCGGATTACGAGCCGGCATGGGCTATTGCGGATGCGCCACGATCGAAGACCTGCGCGAGCGCGGCCGCTTCGTACGTGTGACGTCGGCCGGTCTGAAAGAAGGCCACGTGCACGACGTGATTATTACCAAGGAAGCTCCGAACTACCGGCTGGAATAAGCCGATGGTACAATAAAGCTGTCGCGGAGAGGTGGCAGAGTGGTCGATTGCGGCGGTCTCGAAAACCGTTGAACCTTCACGGGTTCCGGGAGTTCGAATCTCCCCCTCTCCGCCATGATTTTATCTGATAATCCGCAGCTGCCCGTCCACCCTTGAAACAGTGAAAGCGAACGGGACAAAGCCTTCCGCACGCTGGGTCATAATGGGCGGATCGCCCGATTCGAGACTGATGCGAACCATCCGGCCGCCGGCTTCAGGAGTGTAGCGAAGGCGTCGAAGGTCGACCGGGAGGACGGTGAACGTCGGATCGGCCATCAGCGCCCGCAGACGCTCCCGGAAGTTCGAGGCCAACTGCTCCGCGTCGAAGCCCAGCGAATCCTGAAGCTCCAGGAAACTGGGCATGTGGAGCGTTGTCAGCCGCTCGATATCGCCGGTTTGGAGGCTATGCACAAAATCGAGGACAAAGCGCTCCAGTTCGGCGTTGCTCGCGAGCACCGGAGGGAGTGAAATCCAGCGCGGCCGCCACCAGATTTCCGGGGCATCGAAGGCGCCGCGAAAAACCTCCGCGGGAGCTGGCGCGAGGCTTTGGCCGGACCAGGTGAATCGCGATAGGATGCCTTCCTCGCCGGGGTCCGCGCCTTGGAAGGCGCGCTGGATATTCATACGAAATCGCGGCGGGTCAGGCGCGGAAGGAGGAAGGCCGAGCGCGATGGTCACGATGTTCCCGGCTGGAAGGATGAAAGGATTGATTTTCCCGCCAAACGATGCTTGCCTGCCGTTATTGGTATATACGGTGATGTCGTTGACGAGGATATGGACCAGGAGGCCGCGGGTGTTCACGTTCACGATAAATAAAAGATGTCCCTCGGCCGGCATGATCCTATTCCTCTTTAGGGGATTCTTCCCCTTCTTTCTTTTCGCCGTGAAACGGATATTCGTGTTTCCAGAGGGTCCGTTCCTTCAAAATCGGATAGGTGGTCTGATGCTCGAAGATCCTCCAGGCAATGTGGATCGTGATCACGGCTTCGAGTCCTCCCCACTTTACCTCCGCCTCAACTGCGGGCTCTCCGTAGGCGGCTTTTGCCTCTCCGGTGAACGAGGTCTTGCCCGCGATCTCGAAATCGAGCACGTCCTTGCTCAGTAGAGACGCTTTCACCGCCAATTCCAGCTCCACCTCGGCTTCCAACTTCGCTTCTACTTTGTCGTGCTGCCATTTGGAGGTATCCGGCCAGTATTTGCCGATCCAGGCGACGCTGAAGCTGATTTCACCGCCGATGCTGACGAACACGCCGAACTTGATATAGTCTCTGAGTTTTTCCGGAAGGAGGTTGGGGGGATAGATTTGAAACGATAGTTCCGGGGTCTTGATCAGCGGCAGCGCGCCGCCTGCGATCTCGCATTCGCAATAGGCCCGCGGAGATTTCTTGTCCTCCTTCCACTGCTCGGCACAGGAAATTTGAATTTCGAGAAACTCGAATTTATTTTTCTCCTCTTCGTCGATCGGAGCAAGCTCAAAGCCTTTCTTAATGGCTTCGCGGAGTTTCTTGAAGTTGAATTGCGCCTCGAGTTTTTCGGGCGGATAGGCGCGGATTTCGAAGGAGGGGGCGCCGCCTCGGCAGGCGGTCGCGTTCGCGCGATAGACCCGCGGGTCGATTTTGTGCAGGCCCATGAATCCGATCATTGATGGCATGACGGCAGAGGCGCCGAAGCTGGTCTTGGGGGCATGAACCGACAAAGTGTCCGCGCCGTCCACTGTCCACCGGATGTGGTGATGGCATCCGCCCATCGAAGAAGAAATGCATTTGATCTCGTCGCCGCCAAACGCATGTTGCTCCGGGACCACGTAAAGAACGCCGTTTTCGCCCGCCACGCGGCCATGTTCGCAGGCGCAGGCCGCGTCCACCAGGAGGCAGTCCTCCGCAAACTTCTCCTGCCGCGGCGCGGAAGCGACGGTTTTAAGATGCGTGCCGCCCGCCGAACCGTTGCCAGAGCAAGGCATCACGGAAGGGGGCGCTACCGCGTTGGGCGGCATAGCCTTCGCTTCCTTTCCTGCCTGCCGCACGTGCGCCGCTTTCATCGCCGGCGTTGGATTGCGAACCTTCCCGCCATGCTTCGCATACGCCAGCAGCCATTGATCCCGCAACTTCTTGTTATGCGGATCGATCGGCTTCCGATGTCCGTCCGGCGTTACCATTTCCGGATGGGCAGCGTAGAAATCGTTATTGGCCCCATCGGTCGCAGCGCCGGACATGGGATGAGTGGCACGCGCGTCACTCATCGGATGGCCCCCTCAGGCTGCGATTCGACACGAGCGGCAACAGCTTCAAAGGCGTGATCCATGCGCGCCTCGGCCGGGACATCGGGGTCGCGGAGCAGCTTTTGAAGCCAGGCATACTCGGGTTTCAGGTCAAAATGCGGGCCAATCAAAAACCACAAATAAGCGAAACCGGAGACCTCCGGCTGGCTCTCGAATCCGTACCGGGAGGCGATCTGCACGGCTTCCCGGATAGCGTTACGCGTCCCATCCGGCCCCAGCAGGGTGCAGTCGTCGGGGAAATACGTCGTCAGCCATTCCACCAGGCGATTCTCAAAGGTCAGATAAGGGCCAAATCTAAGCTCATCGATCTGTGCTCGTCTGATGATCATTCTGAGTCGGCTACAGCCATAAATACTAACATTCGGGCCTGCCTAACATTCAGGCCCACTCTTGACATCAGCCTCGTGAATCGCCTACCCTCAGCGGATGAAGATCCTCGCTGCTCTTATTGCATCCCTTGCCCTCGCCGCTGCTGCTCCGAAGCTCGAAGTCGGAGTCATTAATGGGGCCGCTTTCCGTATCGATATCCCCGACAACTGGAACGGAGGCTTAGTCGTCTACTGCCATGGCTACTCTCCCTCCGCCGTGACGTACAAAGAGGATGCACCGAATCCCCTCATCAAGGTGTTCACAGACCAGGGATACGCGCTGGCGCAATCCGGCTACGCGACCGGAGGGTGGGCGATCCAGGAAGCAGCGGTCGATACCGAAAGCCTGCGCCGTTACTTCGCGACCAAATACGGGAAGCCCAAGGAAACTTATCTGACCGGGCATTCCATGGGCGGATTCCTCACCATGATGTTGATGGAAAATTATCCGACGGTATATGATGCGGCGATGCCGATGTGCGGTCCGCTGGCCTCCGCGGAGTCCTTCCAATCGCGGGGAGCATTTGACGCGATCGTGCTGTTCAACTACTACTTTCCCGGCATTTTCCCCGATCCCACCAAAATTCCGAAGGACTTCGTTACCGGCACCGGCGATAAAGCGCTACTGGATAAAGTCACGCAGGCGCTGGAGGCGGCGCCTGAGAAATCCGCTGCGTTGCGGCATCAGAACAATCTCAAGAGCAACAAGGATCTGGCTGGCACGCTGACGTTTCTAGTTTACCTGGTGAAGGAATTGAACGAACGCTCCGGCGGCAATCCGTTTGACAATCGCAATGTCATTTATAACGGCACGCTGGACGATAACGCGCTGAACAGCGCCATCCCGCGCTACGCCGCGGATCCGCAGGCGGTTGCGTATCTGCGGGCAAATTACACGCCTACCGGCAGGATCATGAAGCCGATGCTGGCGATCCATACTTCCTACGATCCGCTGGTGCCGGTATCGATTCCCAATACCTATTCGACGTTGGTGGAGCTGGCCGGGACCTCCAGCCTGTTCGTGCAGCAGTTCGTCAAACACGATGGGCATTGCGCCATTTCACCTAACGAGATGTCGCGTGGTTTTGAAGAGCTGCGGGCATGGAAGAATGCCGGCTCGCGGCCTGTGGGTGGCGAGCTTAAATGACCATAAAGTGACATTTTCGTGCCCCGTGCGAGCCTTATTCACTCTTATTTTGACGATTTGTGGCTTCTGGGCAGTCGAATTCGCCATATTTCATACTGGCGCATATTTCACGATTCTACGCCATGATTCCTCCACCGGGGCTGTGGAGACTCATGTCCACAACGAGCTCGGTCGCGCCCGCCACAGTCTGCGCCAAGTACTCACCATCGGAGACTCGCGGATGGGCTTCCTGCCTCGCTATGCCAATGAAATGAGGCAGGATACCGGCTACGAGTATGCGTCCATCGCGCTGGGCGGGGCCACTCCGCGGGATTGGTATTACATGCTTCGCGGCGCGGATCCGGACGCGAACCGGTACTCGGCCATCGTGATTGCGATGGAGGATTATGACGATACCGAAACAATTGAGGATTATTCGGTCCGCGCGGCCGATCTCTATTATGTGATCGGGCGGCTGAAATATTCCGATATTCCGGAGTTTGCGCGGTCTTTTCACGATCCGGAATTGCAGTGGGCGGCGGTGCGCGGCATCGTGTTGAAGGGGCTGATTTACAAGCGCGATTTTCAGGACTTTCTGCTGCATCCGCAGGAACGCCTCGATTTGGCGAAGCTGGCGCACAAAGATTCTTACCTTTGGTATTACAATTACGTCGGTCCGAATCAAAGTTTGGAAGGCGTGGTGGTGGATTTCAACAACCGGACCGTTACCGTGCCGGCGGGATTTTCGGAGGCGCAAAAAGCGGCTTATCGGGCTCGATTCCTCGATCCGCGTCCACCCGAAAAAGGCGTACATAGCGCTTTTCTTCATCAGTGGCTGGGGAAGATTTATGAGCACTATCGCGGATCGAAAACGCGGCTGGTATTTCTTCATTTGCCGCGTGGGCCTTTTATCCGTCCTGATCAGCCGCCGCTGAATGCGCATTCCTCCGTGCGTGAATTGGGACAGCAGCCGGGCGTGATTCTGATGCCGGAACATATTTTCGATTCGATTGAGCGGCCGGGGTTGTTTCTCGATCAGATGCACATGAACGGACCGGGCTGCGCTGAATTTTCGCGCATCCTGGCGAGGGAAGTCAGTCACGCGCTCGATGCTTTTTAACACGATCCCATTTTTTGTCTTCTTCGCGGCCGTGCTGGTGCTGTTTTATGCGGCGCCGCGGTCGTGGCGAAGAGTGATTCTGCTGGTGGCTAGCTATTATTTCTATCTCAGTTGGAACTATAAATTCGTGGTGTTGCTGCTGGGGCTCACCGTGGTCGATTTCGGCGCTGCGATTGCCATCGAGCGGGCGCCGGTTGGGCGCAAGAAGCTGTTTCTACTGGTCAGTCTTGCAGCAAATCTAGGGATGCTCGGGTTCTTTAAGTACTACAATTTCTTTGCCGATAATCTGGCGCAGTTGCTTCGTTATCCGCCGAATTCGTGGGCTTATTCCATCATTTTGCCGTTGGGCATCAGCTTTCACACGTTCCAGAGCATCTCCTATGTGGTCGACGTTTATCGCGGAGAGCAGGTCGCGATTCGCAATCCGATCGATTACGCGCTGTTCATTTCTTTCTTTCCGCAACTGGTGGCCGGGCCGATTGTACGGGCCCGCGAGTTCTTCTCCGACCTGAATGCCTGGAAGCATCCGAGCAGTGAAGAAGTGCTGCGGGGCGTGATGCTGATCGTTCTCGGACTCACGAAAAAAATGGCCTTCGCCGACCAGTTCGCGCAGATCGCCGATTCTTATTTCCAGAATCTGAGCGCGCATCCGGGAGGGTTCGCGGCGTGGAGCGGCGTATTCGCGTTCGCGATGCAGATTTTCTTTGATTTTTCAGGCTATACCGATATGGCGATCGGCATGGCCCTGCTGCTCGGCTTCCATTTCCCGGTGAATTTCCGGCGGCCATATCTGGCGTTCAGCATGACCGACTTCTGGCATCGCTGGCACATGTCGCTGTCACGTTGGCTGCGCGATTATCTTTACATTCCGCTGGGCGGCAATCGGCATGGGCGCCTGATGACGTATCGGAACCTGATGCTGACCATGCTGCTGGGCGGATTGTGGCATGGCGCGAGCTGGAACTTTGTGATCTGGGGCGGCTATCACGGAGGGTTGCTCAGTTTGGAACGAATGATGGGTAGGCGCGAGTTTGAAAAGAGGCCTCCGATCTGGCTCTATCCTTTGCGTGCGGTCATTACGTTTGGGCTGGTTTGTTTAGGATGGGTATTCTTTCGAGCGGCGACGTTTGCGGACAGCCGATATGTGGTCAGCCAACTATTTCACAGCGGGCGGCAGATGGAAGCTTTGATTCCGAAGTGGCTGATGTACATGACGGGCGCGTCTTTGGTGATCGCGCTGATCGAGGAAAAGTTTGAATGGACGGAACGATTGTCACGGGGTCCGGCCTGGGCTTACGCGGCGTTCATGATTATCCTGCTGCTGACGATCGAAATGATCGGCGTGACAGAGAAGGCTCTGCCGTTCGTGTATTTTCAGTTCTAAAAATGGCTATTTCTGAGTAGTTTGGCGGTTACAACCACGGGCCAAACTCATATTCATCGATTACTCTTTCGGCAGAAAGGGGAATCATATGGGAGAACCTATCATCGTTTGGCCGCCGGTTCATTAAGGCTTTTTCAGGGGGCGTCGGCCCCCTTGCTCAATCTGACTTGGTCATACTTAGTACGCCGCTTTCTGTCACCTTTCCGCCTGAGATGCTTAAGCGGGCGAAGAAGATCGCCGCGAAAGAGAATCGGACCATGAGCGAACTGATTCGCGAAGCATTTCGCGAATATACCAATTTGGGTGCGTTGGTAAAGCCGGACCAGGGGGTCCGGCGCGGACGAGGGCGTCCGCCCCACAAAACATCACAGGCTGCTAGACACTTAATCTACTACTGAGGTCCAGCCTCGGCGGGTTAGGTCCCAGTAGATTATGGCTCCGCCTAGCAGGCCTAGGGCTAGAAGGGCTAAACCGACTCCGGTTTCGTGCAGGAGGAGTTTGCCCACGCCGAAGAGGACTCCGTAGATCAGGACGCAGCCGGAGATCCAATCTAGTAGGTTTGACAGGCCGTCGCGGGAGGGTTTTACGTCGGGGGCGAGTTTGGCGATCGGGGTCCAGCCGGAGACGGAGGGGCGGGTGCGGCGATAGAAGGCGATCAGAAGGTCTTGCGGTTCGGGCTTGGTTAAGAAGGTGGTGGCCAGCCAGACGACCGTCGTGATGCCGACGGTGATCAGCATGATGTAGGCGAAGTCGACGGGTTTATCGGTATCAAAATGAAAGGCGGCTTGCAGAGTGACAGAGACGATGAAGGCGCTGATCATGGCGGAGACTTCGCTCCAGGCGTTGATACGCCACCAATACCAGCGGAACAGGAGCACGCTGCCGGTGCCTGCGCCGGTGACGATGAGAAGTTTCCAGGCGCCAGAGATGGAATCCATGTAGAAAGTGACGCCGGCGGAGACGAAGGTCAGGAGCACGGTTGCGAGTTGGGCGACGACTACATAGTGATGATCGGACGCCTTCGGTTTTAGGAAGCGGCGGTAAAAATCGTTGACGATGTAGCTGGCGCCCCAGTTGAGCTGAGTAGCGATGGTCGACATATAAGCGGCGGCGAAGGCGGCGACCATCAGGCCTCTTAAAGAAGGAGGCAGGTAGGCGATCATGACGCGGATGTAACCGGTCTCGGGGTCTTTCAGGCCGGGAAATAAAATGAGCGAGGTGAGCGCGACCAGGATCCAGGGCCAGGGCCGCACGGCGTAATGGGCGATGTTGAACCAGAGAGTAGCGAGCAGAGAATTCTTTTCATCCTTGGCACAGAACATGCGCTGGGCGATGTAGCCTCCGCCGCCAGGCTCGGCTCCGGGATACCAGGTGGCCCACCAGTTGAGGGAGATGTAAACAAGAAACGTGATCATGGGCATCCAGGCTGAATCGAGGTCGGGAATGAAGCTGAGGACGCTGCCCTGATTGCCGCGGGTGGCGTCGATGGCGAGGAGTTTCAGCTTCATCTGATCGATGCCTCCGACGGCTTCGACTGCGAAGACGGCGAGCGCGATCACCATGGACATCTTAATGACGAACTGAAACATATCGGTGACGAGGACGCCCCAGAGTCCGGAGAGAGTGGAGATTCCAGCGGTGAGCGCGATCATACCGATGACGATGGCGAGCGCTTCAAGCTTGGTGACGCCGAGGATCAGCATGAGGATATCGACCATGGCTTTATTGACCCAGCCGAGGATGATGCAGTTGATCGGGATGCCGAGGTAGAGGGCTCGGAAGCCGCGCAGAAAGGCCGCGGGGCGTCCGGAATAGCGGATTTCAGAGAATTCGATATCGGTCATGACGCCGGAGCGGCGCCACAGGCGGGCATAGAAAAACACGGTCATCATCCCGCTGGCGACGAAGCACCACCACAGCCAGTTGCCGGCGATGCCTCCTTTCGCGACCATGCCGGTGACGGCGAGAGGCGTATCGGCGGCGAAGGTGGTCGCGACCATCGAAGTGCCGGCGAGCCACCAGGGCACGTTGCGTCCGGAGAGGAAAAATTCGTTGACGCTGGAGCCGGCGCGCGACTTGTAATAGAAGCCGATGCCGATGTTGAAGGCGAAATAGAGGGCGACGACGATCCAATCGAGGGGTGTGAGCTGCACTAGGGGATGGTCTCATGTTTCCACCTGAGAATGCCGATCAAAAGACGAGAGAATGGCTCAGACAATAACCGAGGAATTGGCGGAGGAAGCTTCCACAAAGATCGAACGGAGGTTTCGCATCGGGCTGTGGATTGCGTCCGCGCTGGCTGTGCTGGCGCTGGTTGGCTGCGTTGTCACGGCGATTCGATCGGCAAATGAATTTGCACCTCCCGAAGCCGTGGTGGCGGCGCAATCGTTGATGCTGGCGCACGATGGGACGCTCTATTACAATCTGAATCGCTATCCATATACGGTGTGCGCGTACATGCCGATTTTTTATCTGCTCGAGGCGGGGTTGGTGCGGGCGCACGTGACCGCGTTTCACGGCGGACGAATGGTCAGCCTGGCGGCGTGGTGCGGACTGGTCTGGCTGGCGTGGAACCTGGTGTGGCTCTACACATCGAACCGGAACGCGGCGTGGGTGTCGGCGATTCTGGCGGCGTCCAGCTCGTTGTTGTTGTTCTGGGGAAGCATCGCGCAGGTGGACACGCTGGCGGTGTTCTTCGCGGTTGCGGCCTTCTTTCAATTTTCAAAATTTCATGTGCGGGGGGATGCGACGCTGCTCGCGGCCGGGATCTTGGCGGCACTCGCTTTATTCACCAAACAGACGATGGTATCCGCGCCGGCGGCGATTTTCCTGGCGCTTTGGCTGCGCGACAAGAAGCGGGCGATGTGGTTCGCGATCGGGCTGGGCGTCGCGCTGGGCGCGGCGATTCTGATCGTCAATCAAGCGCTGCACGGGAATTTTCTGGCGGACACGGTCTTCGCGAACATGAATCCGATGAACGGCAGAAAGCTTCTCGCCCAACTGCAATCCTTCGGATCGTTCTCGGGCTGCATGGCTATTGTCGCTGCGGCCGGCGTGGGACGAATGATTCGATCGCGCGGCATTCCGGTGGTCATTTATCTGGTGCTCAGCGCGAGCATCTTTTTGCTGACGGCGCCAAAGCTGGGGTCTGATACGAATTATCAGATCGAGCTGACAGTGGTGCTGGCCGTCGCCTGCGGCATCGGCTTGCATGAACTGAACTTTTTTCCGCTGCTGTTTCAAGGAAGCAAGAAGTGGGTCACGCTGCTGCTACTTCCTTTGGCGGTGCATGCCGCGGTCGGTTATCGCGCTACGGCTAATTTCACGATCTATCGTTGGGCGGTGGAGAACGAATGGCGGGCGTCTGTGGACGGACTTCGTCCCTACGTCGCTGCCACCGGCGGACGGGTCTTTTGCACCGACTTCAACGCGATGGTGCGACTACGCGAACGATTCGACATCGAACCGTTTATTTATAGCTTGCTGGTGGCGGCAAAGGTGGTGGATCCGGAGCCGGTGCGCCGCGATTTGGCGCGCGGGGCGTTTTCAACGGTGATCCTGGGCGAGAATGTATTTGAGGCGAGACATTGGTCTGATCCGGAGCTCGCAGCGTTACCGGAGACGCAGGTCGCGGAAATCCGCGCGCACTATCGTTTGGTGAAACATGTCGATGGGCCGTTCATGGAAGGGAATTATGTTTACCTGCCCAAGGGAGACCAATGACGAATCCGGGCGGTGAATTATCGCAAGCAACGTATCACGAAATCCGGTTCCAACATGACGCGCGTCGAAGCGCGGTGTGGAGGGTGCTGGCGCGATACTTGCAACGCTGGGTTCGGGAGGATCAACCGCTGCTGGAGCTGGGAGCGGGGTACGGAGAATTCACGCGCGAGATCAAGGCTTCGGAAAAGTGGGCTCTCGATCAGAATCCGGCGCTGGCCGCGCACTGGGACCCCGCGGTTCACGCCTTGTTTCAATCCGCGATGGAGGAATGGACGGTTCCCGACGGGAGTTTCGGCACTGTTTTCGCGTCGAATTTTTTCGAACATTTTACGATCGATCAAGGGGCGGAAATACTACTCCAGATCCAGCGCAAGCTTCGCCCGGGAGGCCGGTTTATCGCGATCCAGCCAAATTTTCGCCTGGAGCCGAGGCGTTATTTCGACGATTATACGCATCGCACCGCTTACACGGATAACGGATTTCAGGATTTTCTGCGTGCTTACGGCTGGCGGATCGTGCATGCTGAGCCTCGGTTCACTCCTTTCACGATGAAGTCGCGATTGCCGACAGCGGAGTGGCTGATCAAGCTTTACCTGGCGCTGCCTTTCCGGCCGTTTGCGGGACAATTTTTGGTGGTGGCGGAGCGGGCTGAGTAGCGATCCTGAAAAGAAGAGCCGACGCGGGCGTCGGCTGCGGTCCAGGGGGACCGCCCTACTAAGGCTGGCTTCAGAGACGGAAGACTAGGCGCACTGAAGCTTTTCGCCGGTCCTGCCGATCATCCCAAGGAGATGTGGAACGGCAAGACAGTCGCGGTCATTTTTCCTACTTATAACGAAAAGGACTCCATTCGTGAAGCTACTCTCGATTTTTTTATGGCTGGCTTGGCGGATGAAATTATCGTCGTCAACAACAACGCCGCCGCCGGGACTTCCGAGGAGATCGCAGGTACGGGTGCGCGGGAGATGTTCGAATCGAAGCAAGGCTACGGGCACGCGCTGCTCCACGGCATCGACCACTGCGGCGCGGATCTGATTGTGATGGCCGAGCCGGATGGCACCTTCAGCGGACATGACCTATTGAAGATGCTGGCTTACTCAGAGGACGTTCCGGTGGTGTTTGGAACGCGGACCAGCCGGGAGTTTATCTGGGCGGGCGCGAACATGGGGCGTTTTCTGCGGTGGGGAAACTGGGCCGTCGCGAAGATGACGGAGCTGCTGTTTAACACCACGATCCTTACGGACATGGGTTGCACCTATCGGCTATTCAGCCGCCAGGCGCTTGAAAGAATCCGGCCGCATCTGACGATCGGCGGTTCGCACTTTGGGCCACAACTGCTGATGGAAGTGGTGGCGCACGGCATTCCTTTCATCGAAATCCCGGTGAACTATCGGAGCCGCGTGGGCGAATCTTCGGTCACAGGGGATTTTTGGAAGGCCTTCCGGCTGGGGATGCGGATGATCGTGCTGGTTCTGGAATATCGATTCGGGATGCGAAGGGCGCCGCGAGTCTTGTGGGAACGGACAGGCCGTGCGAATCCGAGGCAGCCCCGACCGGAGCCTGCGTATCGACCGGCTGAACGCCATTCCTAGAGAGGGATGTTGCCGTGCTTTTTGCGCGGCATCGTATCTACTTTCGTCGCCAGGAGGCGGAGGGCGCGGATGACGCGCGGTCGGGTTTGGCCAGGCTCGATTACGTCGTCGAGAAAACCATGCTCGGCAGCTACAAAAGGGTTGGCGAAGCGCTCCTTGAACTCCTCGGTTTTGGCGCGCCGGACGGCGTCGGGATCGGCGGCTCCGGTGAGTTCGCGGCGATAGACAATATTGACGGCCCCTTCGGGTCCCATGACAGCGATTTCGGCGGAGGGCCAAGCCAGGTTGACGTCGGTACGCAGGTGCTTCGATCCCATTACGCAGTAGGCTCCGCCGTAGGCTTTGCGGGTGATGACGGTGATTTTCGGCACGGTGGCTTCGGCGTAGGCGTAGAGGAGTTTTGCGCCGTGGCGGATGATGCCGCCGAACTCCTGCGCAGTGCCGGGGAGGAAGCCGGGCACGTCTTCAAAGGTCAGAATCGGAATATTGAAGGCATCGCAGAAGCGGACGAAGCGGGCGCCTTTCGTGGATGAATCGATATCGAGGCAGCCGGCGAGAAAGGCCGGCTGATTGGCTACGATTCCGATGGAGCGGCCGTCCATGC
>Ga0116129_1000731_pt1 | contig 19929 bp, 15 predicted proteins | sample June2015DPH_17_2_FD_89732 | JGI IMG/M metagenome (GOLD analysis project Ga0116129, IMG submission 89732) | Peatland microbial communities from SPRUCE experiment site at the Marcell Experimental Forest, Minnesota, USA - June2015DPH_17_10 | ecosystem: Environmental > Terrestrial > Soil > Wetlands...
GATGGGGTTGCAATTCTCACCGGCGAAGTGGCCGCTGGGCACCGGATTCAGCCCGTGAGTGATGCCGCCTTCGAACATGTGCTTGGTGCCCCAGTCCGAGAGCGAAGGCTCGGGCTCCGGGCTCCGGAATAGGAGTTCGGACTTTGGTACCCCCTTGGGAATCATCCAGACACCCGAGAGATCGCGAGGATCGAACGGCTCCTTGCTGTTTGCTGAAGCCGGTCGAGCGGCCTCGGAGGCCGCCGTTCCGTTGTTTGCCGCAGCTTGCGCGAATGCCCCTGGCGCGTGGATCGCCAGCGCTGCAAGCGCGATCGAGAGAGTTCCAGCCCTGTACACTTATAGACTCCTTTTTCTGAATGCATTTTGGATGCGGCACTGCCCCATTGTAGAGCCGCCGCTCAATCAAAGAGAGATGACTACTCCCCTTTGCTCAATCCCTTGTCGGCGCGCAGAGAATTTTTCGGACGAAGAAAGACATTGTCTTCTACCGGCGCATTCTCAACCATGTTCATGATGAGACCGCGAACCCTTGTCTCCGGGCCCTGATTAACGAACTGGAACGGAGCGATCGTGCCGTCGCCCACCTTTCTATACTGCAGCAGATCGACAATGCGCGCAGAGTTGCCGGCAACCCCAAGCGTTGTCGTAGAGTGGGAGCTATCGTCTAACGGAGAGTTGGGCCAATTGGGATTGTTCCCTCCGCTGGCAAACCGCAGCAGAAGCCCGGTCTTGACGTCGAAGTAGAGCCAGGTGTAATCGTCGCTTGGCTGGGCGGGAGTGCCGAGGAGCAGATATGTATCCCGTGCCTGGCCGGCAGGGATGATGTCCGGGCCCTGGCCACCGGCCATATCTCCGATTGCGCTTGCCGCCGGTTGGTAAATCTTGTGGATTCCCTTGTATTCAAAGCTTCGATAGGCCGCCCTGAGGTGTTTCAAGTCCAATGCGAAGTAGCCATAGTAGTAAAGTTCCTGTTCGCAAATGCCGTCGGTGGAGTTCTTCGCCTCATGGGGAGTGCCGCTGGGGTCTTTGCGGCCCGACCAGCTGAATCCGCCCTTGGCATCGCAACCGTTTACCCACCGCAAAAACGTCCCGTCGAGGGAACTGTCGCTCATGATCGAAAGGATGCGGCTGCCCTCTGCAGGAGGCTTCTTCGTGTAGCGCACCAGATACTCATCTTCAGGAGTTCCGATGTCCTGAAAACGACGCTGGATGATGACCCGTGTCTTGATTTTTTCGAGTGCGGCAGCGCCGCCCAGAGCTTCCTCATACCTGGCCAGGATCTGATCGATCGAAGGCGCATGTTCGGCAGAAGGTCCGCAAGGCCACTTCTGCTCGTACAGACATTGAAAGAATGGCCCGCTCCCCGGCGATGACCTCGGTGTTTCCCAGGTCCGGTCCGTGATCGCAGGCGCCTGCGCGGAAGTCGAAACGGTGCTCATTCCGGTCCCTAACGCGCTCAGCGCCAGTACCGATTGCAATACCTTTTTCATACCCACCATCTGAAGAAAACTCCTTTGTGCATATTGCAATTGTGGGGCAAGCAGCCTGGTTAGAAAAGAATCTTCAGCGCAAACTGAATTTCACGCGGGTCAGCCGCAGTGGTAGTAATTCCACCAGCAGTGCTCTCCGGCGAGCTCTGCAGTCCGCCCGTCACGGTCCCGGGAAATACCGTGGTTGACGACGGCATCCCGAAATTCGTGTGGTTCAGGATGTTGAAGAATTCGGCGCGGAATTGCAACTGTCCCTGTTCTCCCAGGAATGGCAATGCCGTGTTTTTATTCAAGTTGAAATCCCAATCCGCATACCCCGGGCCGGTGAGCAGATTCCGCGAGGCATCTCCCGGCATGCCGACTGGCTGGAGAGCGAACATATTCGGGTTGAACCAGTGGTCGGGATTGTGAGTAATAGCGGTCTTCTTGTTGAAAATGGTCGGGGTGTAGTCGGTGAGACCAAGGGCCTGCGCCTCGGAGGTAATAGTAGCTATGTTGGCACTGGTCACCACATCAGGCCGATCGATGCCGGCGGCACTGCCATCGATTCCCGACTGTTCACGGTCCGCGCCGATGAGGGGATTAAACGGCGTACCTGTCTGCACGCCGACGATGGTTCCCACCCACCACCCATGCTCGATCTTTAGAAAAGGGGATCGCGATTGGAGGTTCGGCAGCTGATAGAGCGTGTTGAAACGCCAGTTTTGCCGCACATCGAAGTCAGAAGGACCCTTGTCCGCCTGCGGATTGAATGGGTTCTGCACGTACATTGTGCTGTACGCGTTGACCTCCTGGCTGACCTGCCCCTGCGTATCATCGAGCAGTTTGCTATACGTATAGGAGGTCTGGAACTGCAGGCCATGGCTGACTTGCTTGGTGAGATTGGCCTGCAGCGAGTTGTACCAGGATTCTCCGCCGGTGTGGGTGTAGCTGACGTAGTCCAGCTGCGCGTTTTCGCGAGCGGCGGTTGCATTCGCCCAGGTGGTCGGTCCGGTCATAGTCGTGACCGCAGAGCATCCCTGGGGGACGAAAGGGTTCGAAGTTGGGCAGCGGGGATTTCCTTCCCCGAACTGCCAAAGGTCATAACCACGCGAGCCGGCGTAACCGATGGTGAGCCCTAGCTTGGAGGGGAGCTGGCGTTCGAGTGTCAAATTGTATTCCAGCATGTGCGGATCGCTGTAATTGTGTTGCACGGTCTGGATCGCGGTGTTCGTGAAACCGGACGATGCGAGGGGAGGGACCTTGAACGGAAACTGGAGTGGGTCGGCTGCCGGACTTGAAGGCACCCCCAGCGAGGCATAAGGCGGCATAGCGCCGTCGACGCCGATTGCGACTCCGAATCCGGTAATATCGTAAAGCTCCGCTGCACCACCGCGTAACGAGGTTTTGCCATCGCCGAAGATATCCCAGGCAAAACCAAGTCGCGGGGTTATGTCTCTAAAGGACGGGTTGGCCAGGATAGGGCCGATCACCGGAGCCGGTGAGGTGGCGATATTTGGGAAGTACGACTGCCGCCCGCTCTTCTCCGAGGGGGTGGTGTTGAACTCGTACCTTAGACCCAGATTCACTGTGAGTCGCCGCAGCACGCGATAGTCGTCCTGGAGATAAAATCCGACCGTGTTGAATAGCTCATTCTTTCCAGAATTGAAATCCGGCTCCGGAGTTTGATAGGTACTGTACTTGCCCTCGAGGAACGTCTCTAGACTGCTAAAGCTGATCAGCCCTGCCAGCTTCGGGTTGAGGTTTACATACTGCTGAAAATAATTGACCAGAGTTCCGAACTTCAGAGCATGTTTGCCTTTCGTCCAGAACGCATCATCGGCCCAGGTAAAGACATTTTGGACCTGAAATACTGGACCGGACACGGCGGTACCAAGGCCCGTTCCCGTTCCCGGATTGATGTTGCAGATTGGCTGTCCTGCAACGCACGAGAACCCCGGGGCGGTATATGCCGGAGCCGTGGATGCCTGCGACAGGTTGGCTCTGCTAAAGGAGAAATGACCTGAGTTCACCAGCTGCGGCGAAAAGACGTGACTTTCTGAAAGCGTGACATATTGCTGGAGTTCAAGCCAGAGATTGGAGAATCCGGGAAACTGGATTGGCCGATTCTGGGTTGCATCGTCAACGGTATAGCGGCCGAACAGTGTGTCGGCGGCTGAAAGAATGTGATCGATGCGTATTTGGCCGTAATCGTCCTGGGTTGATTCGTTGCTGAGCCAGGCAAACTGGTTGTTCGGCAGATTCGGCGCAGGAAAGGGGGCAGCAACACCGTTCAACCCTGTCAGCAGCGGTTGAATCGCCGGAGCTACCGTCGTAGTCCCAGCTTGGAAGCTCGAACCCAGGATCGGTGCCAAACATGTTGCGTTGTTCACTGTATTGTTGACGATCTGAGAACATGCAGCCGGCATTACGTTAGCAACTCCAACGTAGGTCGGATTGTCGAGGTAGTTGAGATACTCTTCGAACGAGGTGAAGAAAAAGGTTTTGTCCTTTTTAATTGGACCGCCGACCGTGCCACCAAATTGATTCCGCCGAAATGGAGCGACGCGACGCCCTCCACCAGGAACTGTGTCGGGGAGTTCGTAAAGCTTATCGAAGTAATTCCGCGCATCGAGAGCGCTATTGCGCAGATATTCAAATGCGTCACCATGGAATCGGTTGGTTCCACTCTTCGTCACGATGTTCATCTGACTGCCCATCGTCAAACCGTATTCCGCGCTGAACGAGTTGGTCATCAGCTTGTATTCGCTGATCGCATCTACTCCCAGCGCCTGTCCGGAAATCGACGAAGGGCTGCCGCCGTCCGTAGTGCCCATGATGGCCCCGTCCAGGGTGAACGTGTTGGAGGTCAACGGCGCGCCATTGCTGCTGAACCATGTTCCCACAAAACCCAGCACGTCATTGAAGTTCAGGTATTGCGAGGTACCCGCCTCCATGAGACTGAGGCTCACGAAACTCCTGCCGTTCAAGGGAAGGTCGGCGATCTGCTGATTGTCCACAAGATACCCGATAGAACCATTGGTCGTGTTCACTTCGGGCACTTCTGCCGTCACGGTCACCTGTTGCTGGCTCGTACCTACTTTCAGCGCGAAATTCACGATTTCTTCTTGCGCCACATCGAGTGTTAGCCCCGTCTGCGTCTCTGTCTCGAAACCTGACATCTCGACTTTTACCTTGTAATGGCCCACTGGCAGGCCCGAGAATCGATATGCCCCGTCATCGCCCGTAGGCCCTGTCCGCGTGAAGTTTGATTCCACGTTCAGCACAGTTACGGTAGCGTTCGCAATCGCAGCCCCGGTGGAATCTTTGACAACTCCCAGAATTGTTCCTGCCGCCACCACTTGCGCGCGGAGCGGTACAACCGTAAGCAACAGCAACACGCAAAAACTGGGAAGCCAACTCATCCTGAAATTTCTCCGACGATCCATTGCCCTTTCTGCCTCCTGAGTACTTCCATAGAATTCGGCCGCTGATTTTTTCAGCGAGCTCTCCAGGGTCATTTTTCAATAGGCTAATCTTAGACCATTCGACAGATACCTTTGTCAACTTAAAAAATCTGCCGCCCGGCATTTTTCCCCTCTCCCCTCGGAAATCAATGAGTTAACGGAGCAGAGTTTCCCTCTACCGAGCCTTTTCTTGTCCGGCAGGCACGAGGACTTTGCCTAATGCCGGGGAGGGAAACCGCCTGAGTTTGCCGGAATCCTCCACCCCCTCAGCCCCGGATCTCCGCTCCTCGATGTCCGCAGACAGGCCGGAAATGGCCTGCCATTCGAGCCGCTCTCAAAGAGCTCGATGGTGCTCCATATCGCCAAGATGCTGGGCAAAACGAGATATCGCGCCTTCGCTGGAGGATTGAAAGCGGTCGCCGGGCTCGTTCGTTCGACTGCGTGATGAGGGTACTTCGCGTATTCTTTTTGAGCGGTAACCCAGGCTTCCCTATCCCGACGAGAAAAGACCCGGTTGAAAACGCCCCGCACTTTGACCCGACCGGGCTCATCCCGTTGAGCGCGTCGACGGAACCGGCAGGGAAAATGAGCGCGGTAAACAGCTCTTTTTGCAGTTGCGCGTCCCGTGATTGGAAATTATTATTTTTATGGTCTAATATTCGCCCTTAGGTGTACTCGACCGTGATCGGCCCGGGCGGCGCGCGCAACTGGGACCGATGATGAAGTCAAAGGAAAAGATGAAGACCAAGACAATCGTCGATGTCGGAGCAGTCATTGAAAGCAGCCAGCTTGGCTGGTTTCACGCTGCGCTTCTGCTCAATACATGCCTGGTGATGTTTATAGAGGGCTATGACATGCAGGCGGCGGCCTATGCGGCGCCCTCGATCATCCGCTCCTGGCATCTGTCCCCGCAATACTTTGCGCCGGTGTTCGCATTCGGTCTGTTGGGAAATTTGTTGGGCGGTACGGTGCTCGGCCACCTGGGCGACAGCCTGGGCCGCAAGAAGGTGATCGTCGGTGGATCGATTTTTTTCGGCATCTTTACACTGGCCGCGGCGTATGCGACCTCGCTGAGTTGGCTTCTCGTTCTGCGCTTTGTTGCCGGCATCGGCATTGGCGCATCAATCCCGGCGGCAATTGCTCTGGCGGTCGAATACGCGCCCTCGCACATGAAGGCCCGCGTGATCGGCTTTCTCTTCTTTGGTTACACGATGGGCGGCACGGCGGGCGGCTTTGTGGCGGCAGAGTTGATTCCCAAGTTCGGTTGGCCCAGCGTCTTCGAGGTGGGTGGCATCGGGCCCATCTTTCTGGCACTGCTGATCGCGTTCACGGTGCCGGAGTCGATCCGCTTTCTGGCATTAAAGCAGCGGCGGTTGGACAACTTGGGCAAGACGCTCAAACAGCTGTCGCCGGACCTGGTATTCGATGACCAAACAGCCTTCATCGTGAATGAGCAGCGGCACAAGGGACTGCCGGTACGGCAACTGTTCGCCCATGGCCGCGGGGCGGCGACGACCCTGCTCTGGATCGCATTTATGTCGAGCCTGCTTGGTCACTACTTCCTCACCAGCTGGCTGCCGACGATCCTGGCCGGGGCGGCCGTGCCGTTGGCGTATGCAATTATCGCTGGTGCTCTGCTGCAAGGAGGCGGAGGCGTTGGCGGCATTTTTCTTTGCTGGCTGAGTGACCGAAAAAGCATCCTGTACATTGCGCTGGCCTACTGCGCAGCTTGTCCGTTCATCGTGTTTCTGCCGCACGGGCGCGGCAATTCCCTGCTCCTGCTTGCATTTCTTGTGGGCTTCTTCCTGGTGGGCGGTCAGATCGGGCTGAACTCGATCGCGGGCACATTCTATTCCACAGACGTTCGTTCGACCGGCGTGGGCTGGGCACTTGGTGTCGGACGGCTCGGCTCGATCGCGGGGCCGGTGCTCGGCGGCATTCTGATCTCCAAGCGCGTGCCGGTAAGCTCTCTGTTTCAGTACACGGCCCTGGTCGCACTGCTGTGCGCGTTCTCCATCTTCATGGTGTCGCGAATCGCGACCAAGAATCCGCCCGTCATGCCTCCGGCTCTGCCCGAGGATACTTACTAACAAATGAACCCAGAAAGGGAGCTATTATGCGCCTCAGAGTCTTCGGCCTCTTGGCTTTCGCCGCCGCAGTTGTGTTCTTCTTCACTCTGACAAGCACGACGCACGTCATGACCGTCGAAGCAGGCGCACAGACAGCCCCGGCAGCGAACGCCGCCAATTCCCCGATGCTGTCAGAGAAGAATCCGGCAATCCTCGCCCAGCTCATGCGCGGGATCATGCTGCCGAACTCCAACGTGATCTTTTACGCCGAGAGTAAGGACCCGGCCGCTGTGCCGCAGGCCAAGAATGCCTCAGGGGCTATTAATCCCCTGGAGGGGGTCTACGGCCACTGGGAGGCGGTAGAGAATAGCTCGCTCGCGATCGCCGAGGCTTCCAACCTGCTCGCGGTGCCGGGCCGCGTCTGCTCGAACGGCAGGCCCGTACCGGCAAACAAAGACGACTGGGCAAAGCTGGTCGAGGGACTGCGCGAGGCCGGCATCAGGAGTTACCTGGCCGCGAAGAGCAAGGATCAGGACAAGCTGAACGATGCCGGCGATCAGATGACCACGGCCTGCAGCAACTGCCACGTGAAATACCGCGACACAGCAAAGCTCGAGGATCGCTGCAAGTAGGGCCAAGTCTCATTCCGGGATCGCAACTCCATCCTTTCGGTTCAAGATCTGTTCGTAAGAGACACGCGGAATCGTGAAGAATGCGTCGCGTGTGCGGACGTAGTTTCCTCGTCCGTTCATGCGGCCGATCGAGTGCAGCTCGTGGGCGTTAATGTAGGGTCCCTTGGGGTCTACATACCGATCTTCGACGTAAATCGAAACCACACTGCCTAGGATGACGCGCGAGCGCCCGATCTCGATGGTCGCATGTTCGCGGCATTCGAGTGCGGCGTGCGCCTCACCGATGCGCGGAACTTTGACTCGGACCGACGGGACGGCGGTAAATGAGGCAATCTCGAGCTCGTTGATCTCCTCCGGGCACTCTGCCGCGCAGAGGTTCATCTGTTCAGCAATGTCCTCGGTCACAATGTTGACGACGAACTCGCCGGTAGCGCGTATGTTGCGCGCGGTGTCCTTGGGGATCAGCTCCGGGGTAGCGCGATTATTGACGCCGACGGCGACGATGGGCGGATCCGTGCACAGGTAGTTATACGCACTGAAGGGAGCGGCATTCAGGCTGCCGCTCCTGCTCATGCTGGTGATGAGCGCGATGGGGCGCGGAGCGCACAGCCCCGTAAGCAGTTTGTAGGCTACCTCAGAGGCGGAGTTCTCAAGATCAAATGTCATAGGTGTGCTCAGTCGATCTACACGTGGCTGCGATCGATAGCTGTACATCTGGCATAAAGCTTCTCCTTTGCCCTACGCTAAACCTTCTCGAACAGACCGGCGCGATCCAAAACACCGTCCAGCGCCGCGGCGTTCGCGTCGTCGACCGGCACCAGCGGAAGACGGACCTCGGGAACATCGAGCAATCCGAGCCGCCACATCATGTATTTAAGAGGGATCGGATTGGTGTCAAAGAAGATGGACTGGTTCAGTTCGAAAAGCTCAGTGTGGATCCGCCGGGCCGAGCGAAGCTCGCCCTTCTCGACCGCGGTGTAAAGCGCGGCGACACGCTGAGGCGCAAGGTTACCAACCGCATTCATCAGGCCACTGCCGCCAAGCACCAGCATGGGAAGGCTGAGCGCCTCCACCCCGCAGAAAATGCGGAACTCCGGTCCGATGCCGATAAGCAGTTCCGTGATCAGCTCAAGCTGACTATCCGCGTGCTTCAGGCCAACCAGATTTGGCACCTGATCGGCGATTCTCTTCACCGTCTGCGCCTTCACAGTGACGGCGGCACGCCCCGGGATATGGTAGATCATGATGGGAAGCGCGATCTGCTGGCCGAGCGTGACGAAGTAGTCGATCAGGCCGCGTTGCGACGGCTTGATGTAATACGGGGTGACCACCAGGACGGCATCGGCGCCGGCTCTCTCCGCGTCCAAGGTAAGATCGAGCGTTTCGGCAAAGGATTGCGAGCCGGTTGCGGCGCAAACCTGGATTCTGCCGGCGACCACCGAAATCGCAGTCTTCAGCAGTTGCTTGCGCTCGTCAACGCTTAGGCTGCTGGGCTCACCAGTGGTACCGGCAACTACTACGCCCTGCGAGCCTTCCTTTACCTGGCGCTCAATCAACTGAGCGTACTTCTCGTAATCGACTTTTCCGTCGCGAAAAGGCGTAACCACCGGCGGAAATGAGCCACGCAAAAATGTCTTGTCAAGCGATATCATCGAGTCCAGCCTCCTTGGGAAGAATCAGTGAACTCCGGCCTCGTCTGGAGACCGGGCAGAATGGGTCTTTCAATTCCTGCGATTGGTGGTGAAACCTTCAGCGGCGCCCAGCGACTCGATGGGTTGATCGAGGCTCTCCTGCCAGAGCAGCGAGCCCATCCAGATGTTGAGCGGGCTGTCCTGAATGGTGAGCTCATAGACGTCCTCGTCGAGTGAGGCGTGATTATGCACTGCCCAGCCGGGAGCCGAAAGCATCAGGTCGCCCGCCTTCCAGGGATACTTCGTGCCTTCGACTACCGAATAACCGCTACCGGCGAAGTAGTAGTTGATCGCCGCACCCACATGGCGATGCGGCCGGTCCACGATGTTCCTTGGTCGAATGGTAAAGGTGGCAAAGAAATTACTGGTGGTGCCGTTGGTGCGGCCCGTCGCCGGGTTATACAGCAGATAGAGACGGCGGCCACGGTAGGACTGGCCAAGCGCGGCCAGGTTGGTGAGCTCGGCCTTCACGCGCTCCCAGGGGAAGTGGAGGGGCGAATATTTGAGCACCTCCGGATTGATCAGCTTTTCGTACGGCATCAGGTACGCGCCGTCGTCCGAGATCAGGAAGGTGCCGAAGGGGCTCTCCGAGCCAGCCTGATGGTCGTTGGCGCTGTAATCTTTCTTGTTGCCGGAGGGCTTGGGATCATCTTCGATGATGTGCACCTTCATCTTCTCAAGCAGAGGCGCGTTGCTGTAGGTCAGGCGCACCTGGAGGTCATTGCTGTTGTTGCGGTGCTCGTAGACGACCCACGACGGCGTATTGAAGACGTCGTATTGGCCATAGCGAATGGTTTTGCCATCGACGATGGACTCTCCGCCACCGCGGATCGAGAAGTTGACCTGCGAAGAGTTGTGACGGATTGGCGTAGTGCGCTCGCCTGGCATTAGCACTGAAATCGTGACATCGATCCCGGGCGCGAGTCCTTCACCGGCGCCGGTAAGTGGGTTCGCGATCCTTGAGCTGCGGCGGCCGTTGGCGGGCTGAGGAAGACTTGCCAGCCGGTCGATCTCTTCGTCGATCGCTTCCTTGGGGATGGTAACCGCAGGAATCAGTTCCGGCTTCGTCGGCTCTTCGACTCCGGTGCGATCAGCAAAGTAATAGCCTACGTGCTCCAAGGCAATCTCCTCCCGAACTTGATCCTTAACGGGCGCCCCCGCGCGCGAGCAAAGCCGCGCAGGAGCATTCGGTGCGTCAAATGCACACAGTATATACCATAGGTTATACTTTAGACCACAAGTAGTTTTGTGAAACGAAACGTCTGTATCGTGATGTAGCCAAAGGCAATCGCCGTGCGCCGATATTTTCTCCTTCTACGCCTCGATTTGCAGTGAAAATGGGGATTAAGCAACAAACTTGAGATTTTGATGACCAGGCGGACAGCAATTGAGCAAGCCGCGCAATTATTCCATTGACATGCAATTTGAAGCAAAGGTATAACCTTTATTCGATACCTGGCAACGAAACTTCCTGCCGGGAGCCCCGTCGGGCCGGTGCGAACAAATCGCCCTTAGCCGTCAGACCTGAAGCAGGAGACCATGCCGATCGCAACCATCAATCCGTTCAACGGAGAGACCCTTCAGACCTTCGAGCCCCTGGCGCCGGAGCAACTCAACGAGAAGCTGCAGATCTCCCTGGACGCCTTCCAGCGCTACCGCAAGACGAGCTTTGAGGACCGGGCAAGGTCCATGATGCGCTACGGCGAGATTCTGGAGCGCGAAAAAGAGAGGCTTGGCCGGCTGATCACCGTGGAGATCGGCCGGCCGCTGGCGGCGGCATGCGCAGAGATCGAAAAGTGCGCCTATGTGTGCCGCTATTATGCGGAACATGCGCCGAGGTATCTTGCTGATGAATTGGTGCGCACGAACGCATCGAGCAGCTTTGTGCGCTACCTTCCGCTCGGACCAGTGCTGGCGATCATGCCCTGGAATTATCCCTTTTGGCAGGTAATCCGGTTTTTAGCTCCAGCCCTGATGGCCGGCAATACAGGATTGTTGAAGCACGCGTCGAATGTGCCGCAGTGCGCGCTGGAGATTGAGCGCATCGCTCTCGAAGCAGGTTTCGAGACGGGCGTCTTTCAGACACTGCTTATCGGCGCCGAACAGGTGGATAGTCTGCTTGCGGACCGGAGAGTGGTGGCGGCCACGCTGACCGGCAGCGAGGAGGCGGGAATCAAAGTAGCGGTGGGCGCGGCCAGGCGCGTAAAGAAGGTGGTGCTTGAGCTGGGCGGCAGTGATCCGTTCATTGTGATGGCTTCAGCCAACCTCGATGAGGCCGTAAAGACCGGCGTGCGTGCACGCATCCTGAACAATGGACAGTCCTGCATCGCGGCTAAACGCTTCCTCGTGGCCGAGGAGGTCGCCGATGAATTTGAGCGCAAGTTTGTGGACGCGGTCAAATCTCTGAAGATCGGCGATCCACTCGATCCGGCGACGGAAGTGGGCCCGCTGGCGACGGCTAAAGGCCTCAGCACGCTCGACGCCGATGTAACCAGGACCCTGCGCGAGGGCGGCCGCGCACTGTGCGGCGCCAAGCCCTTGGATCGGCCGGGATTTTTTTATGCGCCGACCGTCCTTACCGACATACCCCTGGGTTCGCCGGCTTACTGCGAGGAGTTCTTCGGTCCGGTCGCCTCTCTTTTCCGGGTGAAGAATATAGATCACGCCGTCGAGATTGCCAACGATACGCGCTTCGGACTCGGTGCTAGTGCATGGACCAAAGATCCAAATGAGCAGCAGAGATTTATCAACGATCTCGACGCCGGAATGGTGTTCATCAACGGCATGGTCGTCTCCGATCCGCGGCTCCCCTTTGGGGGCGTGAAGATGTCAGGATTCGGCCGCGAACTGGCCCTGCACGGGATCCGTGAGTTTGTGAACGCGAAGGCGGTCTGGATCCAATGATGGTCGACACGCGAAACTGTTCGGCAACAGGAATGGCGCGATGATGTGCGCGGATCGTGTTCCAAAAATCAGCGAATTGATTGACCAGCGGGGGCTGAGCCGCTTCCAGCTGGTGACCATGCTGCTCTGCGGCCTGGTGCTCATGCTGGACGGATTCGCCACACAGAGTATCGGCTTTCTGGCCCCCTCGATAGCCAAGTCGCTGCATCTTGCCTTGCGCAGCTTCGGACCGGTATTTGCAGCGGCGCTATTCGGATTGATGCTTTCTTCAATGCTGGCCGGACCAATTGCTGACCGGGTTGGCCGCAAGGGGCCGATTATCGCCTCGGCTCTCATTTTCGGTACCTTCACGATCCTGACCACGATGGCTACCAGTTTTCAACTATTGGTGGTCTTCCGTTTTCTGACCGGACTTGGACTGGGCGGAGCAATCCCGAACGTGGTTGCCCTAGCCACCGAATATGCGCCGAAGCGCCTGCAGCAGATTGTGGTGACGGTCCTGTTCTGCGGGATGCCGCTCGGCGCGCTGCTAGGCGGCATTATCAGTTCCGTAATGCTGCCACTCTGGGGATGGCGGTCGGTCTTCTGGGCAGGCGGAATCCTGCCATTGCTCGTCGCTCTGTTCCTGATCAGGCTGTTGCCGGAGTCGCTGCGCTTTTTGAGCCTGCGCCTGGCCAGACGCACCGAGATCGACAGGATCGTGGCAAAGATCGCGCCCGAGGTCAAGCAGTTCGAGTTGGATGCTTCGACCGCGAAGAACCAAGGACAGACTGACGGGGCCCCGGTGATTCACCTCTTTACCGAGGGGCGGGCAGCAGGAACAATCCTGCTATGGGTTCCATTCTTCATGAACCTGCTGATGCTCTACTTCATTGTGAACTGGCTGCCTGCGCTGCTGCGCGAAACGCACATGCCTCTGACGGCGGGGCTGCTTGCAGTCTCCCTGTTTAGCCTCGGCGGCATCCTCGGATCGTTTCTGCAAGGTTACGCGATGAAGAGGTTTGGGAGCAGACTCCTGCTGCTGGAGTTTGCCCTTTGCTTTCTGCTGATCTGGTCGATGGCGTACATCGAATCCTACCCGCTGATGATGACTGTGGTCTTTCTCTCCGGCTGCTTTGTGCAGGGAACGCAGGCGGGACTCAATGCGCTTGCGGCAACGTACTATCCGACGTCAATTCGATCGACCGGGGTAGGATGGGCGCTGGGGGTGGGGCGGCTTGGATCGATCCTGGGCCCGATACTTGGCGGGATGATGCTGTCGCACAACTGGGGATTGCAGCGGATCTTCTTCGCCGGTACCATTCCGGCGCTCTTCGCGGTGCTAGCCATTCTGCTGGCATCCGCCATCCGCTCCGGAAACAGCCCCTATCGTTCGGCCTAAGCAGTTCGGCAGCGGTTCTCTGTTCTTGTTCTGGAAGTGAGCATTGTTTTCGTAATTTGGCTGTTGACAATATGGTCTGATGGTCTAAGATTAGTCCGTTGTCAGGAGATTAGTTTTCGCGGCAGCCTTACCGATCGAGTTCCGCATGGACGCCGATAAGGTGCAAGGCAGATGGAGCAGTAGAAGCGGATGGAGAACAGATTCGATATCGAGCAGGAGCTTAGCGCCCTGAGCCGGATCCCGCGGCGTCGGCTTCTGGCGCTAATGGCAGCAGCCGGAGCCCAGGCTGTGTTGAGCAAGAGTTCCTTGGCACAATTGGCAAAGCCCGCCCCGCCCGTAGAAGACGGCTGGATCGATGTGCATCATCATTGCTCGCCGCCTGCATATGCAGATGTCCTGATGCAAAAGAAGCTCCTCCCCAAGCCTCTCACCGGATGGACGCTGGAGAAGACCATTGCCGACATGGACGAGGCGGGCGTGGCCACGGCAATGAACTCGATCGTAGCGCCGGGCGTGTGGTTCGGCGACGCAGAACAGGCGCGCCAACTGGCGCGCGAGTGCAATGAGTACGGCGCCAAGCTGGTCACCGACTATCCGGGACGCTTCGGTAACTTCGCGACGCTGACCCTTCCCGACATTGACGGAAGCTTGAAGGAGATCGCATACGCTTTCGATACGCTGAAGGCGGACGGGATCATGCTGTTCACCAGTTATGGAGACAAGTGGCTGGGTGACCCCTTCTTTGATCCGGTATTCGAAGAGCTCAATCGCCGCAAGGCGGTTGTATTTACGCATCCGACGACCAACGCATGCTGCGCCAACCTGTTACCCGACATCTCCTCAGCCGAAATCGAGTACGGCACGGATACAACACGTGCCATCGTGCGGATGGTGTACAGCGGATCGGCAAAACGCTATCCGGATATCCGCATGATCTTTTCGCATGGCGGGGGGACGATGCCTTATCTGATCGGCCGCTTCGTGGGTCGTGTCTCGCGCGGCAGCGCGATGCGGGACCAGCACGACTTTCAGGCGGAGATCAGCCACTTCTACTATGACACGGCGCAGACTTTCAACGCTGTGCCGATGACAGCTCTGAAGCAGGTCGTGCCCATCTCGCAGATTCTGTTTGGCACCGATTACCCTTATCGCTCCTCGCAGGAGAATACCAACGGGCTGACGGCATCGAAGGCGTTTGACGCCGAGCAGCTTCAGGCGGTGAAGCGTAGGAATGCGCTTCAGATTCTGCCGCGCCTGAAGCTTGGCGATCTGCACAGCGCCGTCAGCGGCCTTGTGAGCAGCTCGAGGCAGGGCTGAATGCGGCAAAATCACAGTTGCACGAGGAATTCGACCCATCGATGAATTGCCTGCTCAAACATCTGATTGCCGGCCCGGGACTCGCTCTGTTGACAGCAGCGACCGCGCACGCGCTGCCCGAGAACTGCTATACGACAATTCTTTACAACGGCAAGATCGCGACGATGGACCAGCACGACACTATGGCCACATCGCTCATGATCGAGGGGGACCGCATCGCCGCCGTTGGGATGGGCAAAGGTATCCCGAAGCATCCCGGCTGCGCGCAGATGATCGACCTGCAGGGACGCAGGGTAATTCCGGGGATTATCGACAGCCATAACCATATAATGGCGGTCTCTCTCAGACCTGGCCATGACGTGCGCATCGATGTGGCTGCGTCTGTCGCTGAGCTTGGCAAGCAGTTGCGCGACCGCGCGGCTGGGCTGCCGGAGGGAAGCTGGATCACGGGCGTAGGCGGATGGAGTCCGGAGCAGTTTCAAGAGAAGCGCATGCCGACCTTGGCAGACTTAGACACCGCAACGCCCGGATATCCGGTCTTCCTGCAGACCGGCTTTGCCGGCCCCTCCGCAACCAACAGCAAGGGCAAGGCCTTCTTCGAGTCAAAGGGAGTTCCCGTCGGCGCTGACGGCAGCATCGCGGCAAACGAGCCCACCTTGGCCGCATTCGATGCGCTGAAGTCGCTGCAGACGTCTGAGGACAGGAAGCGCGGCGCGCTGGATGCGATGGAGTACGCGGCGCACTTCGGGCTCACCACCTCCGACGACAAGGGTGGCCCCTGGCCGGAGGACATGGCCGGCACAAAGGGCGTGGCCGATACCGGCGACCACACCAACAACCTGAATCCGTTTACTGACTATGATGCTTTCCTCGCGCTCGCGCGCGAAGGAAAGATGTCCATGCGGCTGCGGATATTTTTTTACATGCAGGACCTGCACACGGATCTTCCTTTTCTGAACGAGCGGCTGAACAATCAGTTTCCCGACTTCGGCGATGCCTGGATCAAGGTCTCCGGCATCGGTGAACGCATCTATAGTGGGCGATTCCCGTTCACCGCCGGTGCTTCATCCGAGGTCTACATGGCTGCAGCACGGCTGATCGCCCAAAAGGGCTGGGCGCACGACGAGCACGCGATGGGCTTGGCCGACGAGAAGGCATTTGCGACCGCCTGGGAGAAGGTGAACGCGGAGACTCCCCTTGCGCCGCTGCGCTGGTGTCTTGCGCACGTTCCCGGTATCGACGAGGAAACGCTTGAGCGATTGAAGGCGATTGGGGTGGGCGTGAGTGCGGCCGGCAGCCGGTACACCGCAACGAATCCGCCGCGCAACACGCCAAAAGATATTCCGCCCTTCCGCATGCTGGTCGAAAGCGGCATTCACGTCGGATACGGAAGTGACGGGGGCACGATCACTGCGCTGGACCCCTGGCCGCACCTGTACTACATGGTCACGGGAAAGAACAGCGCGGGCCAACTCGTGGCTGCCGGCCAGACGGTGACGCGCATCCAGGCGCTGCGGCTCTACACCGCAGATCAGCCGTGGTTCACCAAAGAGGAAACTGATCTGGGTTCAATTGAAGCAGGCAAGCTGGCAGACCTAGCCGTGCTGAGCGATGACTTCCTGGATGCAGGGCGGGTTTCCGACGATGCTATCAAGAACATCTGCTCAGTGTTGACGATTGTGGGCGGCAAGGTCGTCTATGACAGCGGCGTATTGCGGATAGCCGTAGCCGGGCATTGAGGAATGTTGATGAGAAGAGGGAGAGTTTGGAGACACTGCGCCAAGGAGAGCATGGATGCATGGAGTGATAGGAATCTGCCGTTGGCTGCAACACACCGGTTGGGGAACGGCGATTCGGGATTCATCGTGGCTGTTTCCGATCATCGAGACGTTGCATATCTTCGGGATCATCTCGCTGGTGGGATCGACCTCAATCCTGGACCTGAGGCTGATGGGTCTGACATTCCGCGAGGAGCCAGTCTCGAAGCTGGCGAAGAGGTTTCTGCCTTGGGCCTTTTTCGGCTTCATTGTTCAGGTTGTCACCGGCATCCTGATGTTCGCCTCCGAGGCGGTGAAGATGTACGGCAATTGGGCCTTCCAGATCAAGCTGCTTCTAATCGTCGTGGCGGGGTTGAATGCGGTAGTTTTTCACAGTCTGGCCTACCAGAGCGTGGACAAGTGGGACAACGAACCGGTGGCCCCATTGTCGGCGCGGGTGGCAGGCACCCTCTCCATCCTGCTCTGGTTCGGCATCGTCGCACTCGGCAGATGGATTGCCTATGTGGTGTAGTAATGCTGTCGATCGACAAACAAATCACCTGCAGAAGCAAGACCGTGGCATGAGCTAGAGGTGGATGGAGCAAGAAACGATCGATGTAAAAAACCGTTCAATTTGGTATAATGTAATACCTCGGGTAATTTTCCGAGATGGAGCGAGTTTTGGGTTTCCTATGGTAATTTCCCTGATCGACGAACCTTTCAAGATCGTCGCTGTCAAGCGATCCAGGCTGAATGAGCCGGTCGCGGACCAAATTCGACAGGCCATCTTCGGCGGCTTGATCGCCCCCGGCCACAAGCTGCTGCCGGAGCGACAGCTGGCAGATCACTTTCAGACCAGCCGCGTTGCCCTCCGGGAAGCGCTGCGCGCGCTTGAGAAAGAGGGCCTGATCACCATCAAACGGGGCGCCGGGGGCGGTGCGTTTGTGGCCCACTCGGACAAGGCATTGAACGCGCTGGCGGATTCTCTGAATACCGTAGTGCGGCTCGGGACGGCAAAGAGCTCGGACCTGACCGAGATGCGATCGCTCCTCGAGCCGGAGATGGCAAGGCTGGCGACGATTCGCGCTTCGGCCGAGGATTTGAAGCAAATTGAAGAGATTGTGATGGCCCAGGAGAAGGAGCTGGAGAGCGGAGAACTAAGCCGCAAGCTGGATTTGGTGTTCCATCGCCGCATAGCTGCGGCGGCGCACAACAGCGTCATGAGTATTACCGTCGACGCTGTCAACCAGTCTATTCGCGAATCCATTCTTCGCTCCAAACGTACGGAAAGCATGCGCAAGCGCGTTGTCCACTTTCACCGCGAAATCTTCGACGCGATCCGGAGCGGAAATGCCGATCGCGCCAAGCAGGTCATGAACTCCCATATCGTCGATGTGCAGTGCCACATTGAGGAAGCGGACAATGAATGAACATGTCCCTCGTCTCCAAGCCGAAGAAATGCAGCCGGAACTGGCTGAGTTCCTGGCGCCGCGCATTCAGAGGCTGGGATACCTGGGTGAGTTCTTCCAATGCACCGCCCATCAGCCGGCCGCGCTGCTGAAGTTTCTGGAATTCACCGAAGAGCTAAAGCATGCGCTTCCCAATCATCTGACGGAGTTGATTGCGCTCACTATAGCCATGTCGATGGATAATGCCTATGAGCGGGTCCAGCATGAGAGGCTATGTGAGGAATTGGGCTTCAGTCCGGAGTGGCTGAATGCCGTGCTGAACCGTGATGCCACTGACGACGGCCAGGTTCTGACACACACAGAGCGCTCCGTACGGCAGTTGGCAATTTCCGTTGTTAAGCGTGGCGGGCGCAATACAACTCACGAGTTCCAGGCAGTCATCGACGCCGTAGGCGTGCAGGCTGCAATCGCGGTGCTGATGCTGATCAGCCGCTATATGTCGCACGCAGCAATGGTGAATACGCTGGATCTGCCTCCGCCTGCGCTTGCAGTTGCCCGCGGAAGGTCTCGTAAGCCAGATTGATTTTGTTGCAACTACTTCCTAGATTCCAATTGTGTCCAGTCCAAGTCATTCGATGGATAAAGATCGCCCCCTTTGTATTGGACGGCAAAGATCTGCCCTGCTTCCACTTGTTTGGTTGAGAAGTCGGATTCTTCTCGCCGAAGTGGGCGACTCCAGCAATGTCTGTGGCTCGAACGAAGTCCTGACTTTCCAGGACTGACCTCGTCGCATCAATAGACATCGTGGCCTCAGTCAGCCTGTTCGGCGATAGCAGAACATCAAAAATGAGCGTTTCGATGAGAGCGTTCCATTCCGACTTCGCCGACATGAAGCGCCAGAGCCACTCCCTGTCTGCGACGACTCGGTTCAGGCAAATGAAATTCATGCTCGATCAACCCGGATTGTCCTTGAGCGGAGCCGCAGTTGATGAGGACTTTTTCTCCACACTCGAAGTTGCGCCTGAGATCGGGCGCGCAATCAGTGCGGCAGACAATGAGCCTGAAAACGAAGGCGTGGTCGTCATCAGCCAATTCGTCTGGCAGCAGCTTTTCGGTGCTGATCCAGCAATCCTCGACAAGTCTCTGCAACTCAGCGGCAAAACCTATCGTGTCATAGGTGTCATGGCCGGGGGATTCAACTATCCGCGCAAGACGGAACTCGATGAAGGCGACTCCCACATCGATGCCACCGATGTGTGGGTCCCGCTCGCCCTCACGGCGAAACAACGGGCCAACCGCGGGCTCTCGGGAGACAGTTATGCATCGGGCCGCCTCAAGCAGGGCGTGTCCACCCGTCAGACAGAAGCCGAAATATCGCTGGACTCGACCCGATCGGAAAAAAGATCCTGGCGAACAACCCCGCCGTCCTTCCTCAAGCTGCCAGCGATCCGCGAATCGTTGTGGGCGTTATCGCAGACATGCGCAATTGGAGTGTGGAATCGCCGCCTCAGCCGCAACTCTTTCTTTCTCTGCGAGGTCCGAGCGACACTTATGTCGTCATTCACTCTGTTCTGCCCCGCAAAGATGTCCTGCAGTCGGCAATCTCGGTCTTACACCGCATCGATCCGAGCTTAGCGTTCCCGAAAGTCCATTCGATGCGCGAGTTGGTCTCTGATGCATCCGCGCGGCGTCGGTTCCAGACCGTCTTGCTCTCGATCTTCGCCGCGATGGCAACCACGCGGGCGCTGATTGGATTCAACGGACTGCTCACTTACACCGCTAGTCGGCGCGGCCCCGAGATGGGCATACGAATCGCACTTGGCGCCACCCGGA
>Ga0116129_1000733_pt1 | contig 19889 bp, 16 predicted proteins | sample June2015DPH_17_2_FD_89732 | JGI IMG/M metagenome (GOLD analysis project Ga0116129, IMG submission 89732) | Peatland microbial communities from SPRUCE experiment site at the Marcell Experimental Forest, Minnesota, USA - June2015DPH_17_10 | ecosystem: Environmental > Terrestrial > Soil > Wetlands...
ACTCCAATCTCGTGACGACATTATCTAATTCTATGCAAACTATTTGAGGCGAGGGACGTTACGAAAGGGCAATGGACGAAAGTAACTATGGAAGAAGACCCGCTCATCGCGATAAAGCTGCGATGAACGGGGCACAGTCCTGATAGTTTGATGAGTGGGCCACCTGCCATGCACCATCTAACCCTGGGACCAAACAGCTAAGCTCTTCGGTAGTTCAGCGAACAGACACAGCGCTGGCAGGTTGGGTTCTGGGCGACATTCAACGTGCGCCGGAACTCCTGTGCGGACGCTGAATTGATGGCGTCTTCGAGAGAGCCGGTCCCGATGTTGCCGAACTTGGGATGAAAGAAACATGGGCGGATGGAGCCGTCGATCTCCATGACGGCGGAGACCCAGGGGGCGTTGCAGAGGGGCGCTTCAGGTGCGAACTGTCCGAGGTGCTCGCGGAAGCGGCGCGCAATATGGCGTAGCTTTCGAGGTGATTCCACGATATAGCGGCTGGCGATTTCTTCGCTGAACTGCTCAATCAGCAGCTCGATCTCGTGCTCCAGGTTTGTGATCTCCGACGGTGAAAGCGCGACCTGGTTCTGTCTCTCGCCCGGCCAGATGAGCTCGCGATTGAAGGCATGGGATGAGACGTCGGTGGCGAGAAACGAAATGGAGTCGAAGGCGAGGCGTTTCGCCGCCGATACGGTTTCGCGCAGGAAAAGGAAGTTAGCCCGTTGCACGGTGCTGCGAGCCTGTATCGGCATGTCCGTCCGATGATGCCGAACCGCGGCGATTCCTGAGCGGATCAGATCGAAGCCGCGGTTCACCCGCCGAATTTCATCGTGGACCGCCTCCGGGCCATCGAGCGAGATGATGATTTCGTCCACTCCCGCGGCAACGCTTTCCGCGCGCCTGGTGAGCAGCAGGCCTGTGGTCAGAAGCGTGACGCGGACACCGCAGCTTTGGAGAAAACTACAGAGCGCATCGAAGCTGGAGTGAAGCAGGGGTTCGCCGCCGGTTAAAACGACCTGGCGAACTCCCAGGGCCTTGATCGAGTCGCGGTGACGCATGATGCTGGCGGGTTCGAGCTCCGATCCAGGCGGCCGCTTCCAGATGTCGCACATCAGGCAGCGGCAGTTGCAGTTCTCATGCACGTTGAGCAGTAGAATGGGCAGAGACGTGAGTTTGCCGGACTCGACCCTGTACTGCTGAGGCGTTTCTTTGAGGTCAACGGACATCAGGCCTCCACCGCAGCTTGCGCAATGCGGAGTCCGCCCAGGTAAACATTGCCCGTTCCGAGAACGTTCTCCGCAGCTTCAAGGAGCGTGAGTACTGGAGCCCGAAGCCAACGGAGCTCGTCCTCTATCTTGAGGGAAAGCAGCCCGTGACGCATCTCCGCAGGCAGGCGATCAAAGATCTTCGGGGACGCCAGCTTGACCTCTCCGCCGACCAGGACTAGCTCAACATCGCGCCAGCTTGCACTGGAGAGAATTTCAGCGGGGCTGCCGGGGCGATGTCCGATTGCGACGATGTCTGCCGCGGAACGCGCACGGAGCGTGCCTTCGCCGCGATGAAGGCGCGCGATGCGCGCGGAGCGATCCGTGACCATGGGGTAGAGTTCGTCCGCGTGGAGACCGCACTTGTTCCGCGCGAAGCGGAGTTCATCGAGGAGATCGCCGTCGGCGGTAAGTGGGGAATCGCTGCCCAGGGCGAGGCGCTCGATGGAGCGCAGGCGCTCAAGCGTGTGCGTTGTTTGAAAGAGAAAATTGTTTGATGAGGGACAGATGACCAGCGCGGCGCGGCGCCGATTCAGCAGATCGGCTCCCATAGCGTCGAGCGCCAGGCCATGCACGAGAACGCTGCGTTCTTCGAGCGCGCCCATGGCGTCGAGCGCGTGCAGTTCCGCTGCGGCGGAGCCGTCGATGCCTTCACATGCATGGATAAAAAACGGGCGAGCATCGCCTGTGCGCTTCAAGGCGGAAGGAATGTCTTTGGCGAACGCGATGGAGTGTTCCCAGCCGTACTCCTTCACCACGCGCACGGGAAAACTACTGTCCTGAAGCGTCGGATGGAGCGGATTGTGTTCGCATACGGTGGTGACTCCGCAAAGCAGATTGCGAATGGCTCCCCACCAGAGACGAATGTCTTTGGGTATCTGCTGGTGCAAGGCGATCGTGCAGGCGGCAGATTCCTGGATATCGTGAGCCCACTGCGAGGCGTTTTCGTAAGGAGGAGATCCGAGGCGCGGAAACAGCGCGAACTCCAGATGATCGTGCGCGTTCACCAGACCGGGGAACAAGAGGTATCCGTTGAGATCGAGGGTGAGCGCGCGGTTGGCGGACTTCTGCGCGGAGCCGCTCATGATGGAAGCGACGGCGTCGTGTTCAATTGCGATGGAGGCGGGAAGCTGCTCCTGTGCGCCAAGAGCACACTGCGCGCCACTCAGATGGAGAGTGTGCGTGGCGTCCGCTATGAGTGGGCGCAGCGGCAGCCTGCGGAGATGGAGCAGGTAGATTGCGGGCCTGCCAGCGGCTTGATGCCAGGCTTCTTCTTTATCGTGTGCCTGGAACAGAACGCGCTCCAACTCACCGAAGGGCGGCTCAAGAAGCGCGGCCACGGTGAAGCCATGCGACGTGAAGGCGTCGATCACGCGCGCCAGCGGCCACGTCCGCGTTGCCAGCCGATAAGCCACTCCATCGGTCTCGAAGCCGCGCTTCCAGCCGAGGGCGGCGGCGGTGCCAGGATGCATGTCGGACAGGTAGAGATCGCCGTCCGCACGCATGACGCGCGCCAGTTCGGAGGCACATTGATTCAGGTCTTCGACGTAACTGAGGACGAACGAGGCTAAGGCGAGATCGGCGCTTGCGGATGCGGCGGGCAGGGAAGGAAGCCCGCCATAATTGAGGCGCGTATTCGCCAGGTTCTTTGCGGCCGCGGCTTCCAGCATCTTTGGGGAAACGTCCACGCCATGCAGTGAGGCTGGATGACTGCCGGCGAGACGTGTGAGCCAGCGGCCGGTACCGCAGCCTACATCGAGGATATGTTTCTCTTTGCAGTCGGGAAGGAGGCAGGGAAGATAGCGCTCCTCGAGCGCGAGCAGCGGGTTCTCCTGGCGGTCATAGACTTTCGCCCAGGCGTCGAAGGCGCCAGAGTTGTCTGGCGGCGCGGCCGCAAGCTCGGCGGCAGCGGTCACAGGCTCTCCCGTTTTGGCTTGCGGAGATTGATGAAGCTATGAGCCCACTCCAGTTCTACGGGATGGCTGTAGACCTTCAACGCATAACGCCAGGCACTGAGCGTCTTCAGCAGAAGGCGGCTCCACTTCGGCGCCCGTATGTCCTGCACGGTGGGCCAGCGGGAGGCGACCACCAGCTCGAAGTTGTCGATAAGAGTTTTGGTCTTGGCCTTCAACCACGGGGAGCTGGTATCGATGCGCAGGGTGAAGTCCATCCAGCGCTTGGTCGCCCACTCTGCCGGGGTGTCAGGAAAAGAGATCTTGTCGTCGACATCTCCATACATTGAACCCTTCTGCGGCGTGGGGGTATAGTGCTGGACGATGATCTCGGAGTCGGGGTTGATGCGTTTGAGCTTGCGGATGAAATGTAGCGTCTCGCGCGTGTCGCGTTCAGGGTCTTTGGGATTGCCGACGACGAAGGAGAACTCGGGAATGATGCCGAACTGGCGCGTGCGATGGGCCATCGTCACGGTCTGATCTGTCGTGATGCCTTTTTGCATCTCCTCAAGAGCCCAATCGGAGCCGGACTCGGCGCCAAAGAAGATCATGGTGCAGCCGGCCTTTGCAATGACGGCCATCGTCTCGTCCGAGTAACGCGACATGATGTCTACACGTCCCTCGCACCACCAGCGCAGATTGAGTGGGGCCATCAGCTCGCAGAGCTTGAGGGCGTGGTCTTCGCGAAGGAAGAAGTTCATGTCGTAGAACTGAACGGAGTCGATCTTGTAGCGGTCGATCAGGTGCTTGAGAATCGCCACGGTGCGCTCCGGAGATTCCATCTTCTCGTCGCGTCCGTAGGCCGCATGCACGCCGCAGAAGCTGCAGTTGAATGGGCATCCGATGCTGGCGTGATGGACGGCTGTGCGCTTGCCAAAGAACGATGGACGTAGATATTTCTCCACTGGCAGACGATGAAACGGGGACCAGGGAAAGCTGTCGGGGCCCTTCATTGGACGCTCGGGGTTACTGCGATGCAGACTGAAGGAGTCCTTGTACGAAAGTCCGCGGATCGACTCCAGCGTGCGGTTGCCGCGAATGGCGTCGATCAGTTCCAGCAGTGTGTCCTCGCCCTGTCCGCGCACCACGAAGTCCACGTATTTTGCGTTCAGGGTTGTATCCGGATAGATGGAAGGAAAGTAGCCGCCCCAGGCGATCTTCACATGCGGGCGCAGCCGGCGGATCTCACGCGAGGTCTCCATGGCGGCGACCATCTGCGGACCGGGCATGGTGGATACGCCGAGCAGATCGACAGGATGCGCATCGATGAGCTTCAGGAGCGCCTCGACGGGATTGTCTTCGAGATTGCCGTCGACGATCTCGTACTCTTCGCGTCCTTCGAGGACGGCGGCAAGAGCCATGACAGCGAGTGGAAGCCGGCAGTTGCGCGGCCTGGTGGCGCGTGGATGGAAAAGAAGAATCATGCTGCCTTCCTGGCGGAGTAGATGCGGAAGCGGGCGGGCTCGCGGCGGCCGCGCACGCGCGCGAGCCAGGGCCGCATCGACCACTTCAGGCCATAGAACGGGACATGGCGTTTCAGGCGCAGGTTCAGTGCCTGCTCCAGATCGTTCAGTCTTGCGTCGGTAAGAAACTCCAGACTCGGGATCGAGTTTGACAGTGTGCCGAAGCGTTTGAGAAAAGCCTCGCGCCGCTCTGCCAGCATGCGCTCGCCGCTGGAGGCTTGGGAGTACCAGGGCGAGTCGGCGATGACGATCAGGCCGCCAGGTTTCAGGCAGCGCATCGTTTCGCGCAGGCTTGACTGATAGTTTTCGGCGTAGTGAAACGACGCATTGAAGATCGCCGCATCGAATTGTTCTGAAGCGAACGGCAGTCGCGTGCTCTCGGCCTGTACGGCCGGAAACATCTCCGGCAACTGCTGCTGATAATGTTTCGCAGCGCCCAGGCCGTCCTGATCGTTGATCAAGAGATCGACGGCTACTGGGCGGAAGCCCATTTGGGCGAGGCGATAGCTCATCCATCCGTTGCCGGCGCCCATATCCAGAACGCGTGCGCCAACGCCCGCAGCGGCCTTGATCCGCGGGAAGATGTGTTTGACGAGATAGGAGTAGGTGCGCGCCCGGATGGTCCATTGCGCCTGGTTCTGGCCCGATGTATCCACGTAGGGTAAGGAGAGGTAGTACGGCGCGCTCTTGCTGCCGCGGCCTTCGGCTGCGCGAATCATTTCGTAGTCTGCGATAAATCGAGCATAGTAGGCGGCGCGCTCTTCAGGTAATGCCAGCCATATACCCTGGTGTTGCTCCAGGCGGAACGAGCATTCGTTACAGGTCAGGGCGGATACGTCTTGTCCTGTACATGCATCGAGAGTGCCGCCGCAGCGCGGGCATTGCAATGTCAAACCGGCGACGGCGGCGCTGGAGGAATGCGCTGATTGTTCGATCAGGCTTGGCATGGCCGCCTCTTCTCAAGATGCAGCAGCATGTGGTCACCCGACGAGCGGAGACCGGGCCAGGTGCGTACTGTTTTATCGATCGCGCCCAGGAGCTTCAATAGGTGCGGATGGCGCGCCATCCAGGCCTCAACGTAGGAGGGTGGGACGGCAATGCCGATTCCCGTGGTGGAGACGAGACGGAACTCCGGCGCAAACGCACGGCGTAACTGCGCAACGGTCGGATAGTAGACCGGAAATTCGAGACCATCGAGGCGCGCTTGCGATGCGCCCTTCCATCGGCGGAAGGCCTTGCGTGGAAGGCCGCGCATCAAAAAGTAGACGGTCTCCCATAAGCAGTAGCGTGTCGAAAGGCAGAACAGCAGCGATGCTCCCGGATCGAGCCGCTCGGCCAACTGTTGCGCCACGCTCTTCAGATCGCTGACACAGTTCAGTCCGGAGAAGTTGGAGAAGACGCCATCGAAATGCAAGGCTTGCGGCAGGCTGCGAATCTCTTCGCTGCGCAGCGCGAACAACGTAATGCGCGCTTCGGGTGACTCGGCGGTGATCTTTTGACGGGCCTGCGCGATCATGCCCAGCGACGCGTCGCATGCGGTCACGACCATGCCTTTACCGGCCAGGAAGAGTGCATCCTCTCCGGTCCCGCAGTTCAACTCCAGGATGCGGCTGCCTGCCGCGAAGACCGTCAGGGCGTGCTTCCACACTACCTCACGCTGCGATTTGCCGATCGCGGAAAATGTGAAGATCGAGTCATAGCTCGGGGCCACCCGGTCGAATGCGAGTCCGGCGGCTGCATTGTCGAAGGTGTCCAGCATCACTGCTCCACCTCGGAGTAGGTGGCCAGCAGCGCGGCCCGCTCAATGGCGATGTTCTGCCGCAGCAAGGCCGCTTCCTGGGGATCGACCGGCTGCTGAGGAGCGCTGGGATTGGAAAGCATGCGGGCCAGTGCGACTTCATCGCGCAGGACTTTGTCGGCATGCGTATAAAACTGACGCGAATGACGGCCTTGAATCTTTAGCTCGCGATCAGAGGTTTTACCCCACGGTCCAATCTGGATCAAGCGTGACGCAATGCGATTGTAGTAAGACGTTCCCTTGATGGGATAGGAGACGGTCGTGAAGAAGATATCGGGCTTCGAGATGCTGACGTGTTTAATCGTCGCCTCAATATCCTCCATCTCCTCTCCCTCGTACCCCCACATCAGAAACATGCCGCTCTGGATGCCGCGCTCGCGGCACATCTCCACGGCCTTATGCACTTGCTCGATCTTGACACCGCGGTCCATCGAATCGAGGATGCGCTGCGATCCGCTCTCCGAGCCGATCCACATCCGGAAGCAGCCGAGATCGGCGAGGATGTCCATCATCTCGGGGCTTAGACGGTCGGCGCGCGAGATGCACTCGAAGGGAATGCGGATGCCGCGTTGGCGCATCTCCGCGGCATAGCTGCGCAGCCATGCGTGGTTGATGGTGAACACGTCATCGGAGACCCACATCATATCCGGGCGGTACTCTCCCAGCAGCCACTCCACTTCATCGACGACCTTGATGGGGGAGCGGCGGCGGTGCGACTGGCCATAGACCTGATGGCTGCACCAGTTGCACCGGAAGGGGCAGCCGCGCGCGGTAATGAAGTTCACCGATCCGCTGCCGTGATGCGTTCGCCAGGTCTCGACATAGCGATGAAGGTCGATGGCTTCACGAGCCGGCCATGGCTGCAGGTCGAGATTTTCGATCTGCGAGCGCGGCGGGTTCTGGCAGAAGTTCCCGTTGCCGTCGAGGAACGCCAGGCCTGCGACCTTCGAGAAGTTGGATTCGCCGCTGCGCAGCGCCTGCAGCAGCTCTTCCATGGTCAACTCGCCTTCGCCGGCAACCACAAACTGGGCACCGGCCTGGAGATACTCCAGCGAATACGCACCGGGCTCAGGGCCGCCGACGACGGTTGTCCAACCAGCCTCTTTCGCGACGGAGAGAATCTCGACGACGTTGCCGCGCGTCATCAGGTTCGCATAGATGCCGAGTACCGAAGGCTTCTCGAAGCGCAGATACTTGAAGAGTTCCTCGCGGCTGGAGAAGGTGGTGTCGAAGACATCGACGTCGAAGCCGCGATTGCGCAGATGCGAGCAGAGATAGAGAATGCCGAGCGGAGCATACGGCTTCATGATCTGCCGCTCTTTGGGATCCTCAAAGAGAAAATATCCGTGTGTGAGGAGCATATCCCGCATTTATCCCCCCGTGGTCCCGGTTAACTGGTGAACGGGGATGAAGCCCGCTGGCTGCTCCGTGGCGCCGATGTGATCCTGCGAGAGGACGAGCGCGTTGGGGTTTCTGCTGCCCGGTTCGAGCGCGAAGACTTCCTTCCACAGTTGATCGACGGAAGCCGCCGTGCGGGCTTCGCTGCCGGAGTTCCAGGCGTCGACTTCGGCGTGGAGAGCATTGCGCACGGCGCGGTAGAACTCGCTCGCGTACTCGGCCTGAAACATGATGCACAGGTCGTCGCTATCAGCCCAGTTGCGTTTGACTCCCAGTTGGGCCTGGACGCGCTCGTAGAAGACGGTTCCGGGCAGCGGATAGGAGAACGAGATTCCGATGTCGTCGGGCCGAGTGCTGCGGACAAAAGCGATGGTCTCCTGCAGGTCCTGCCATTTTTCGCCAGGATAGCCGAACTGCAGGAAGTAACATGCTCGAATGCCTGCGTCCTTCAAACGCTGCCGGGCCGTGCGGACGGTCGAGAGCCGGAGGCCTTTGTCCATGGCGTCGAGTATTTTTTGCGAGCCGGACTCAACGCCCATCCATATCTCAGCACAGCCTGCGGTCCGCAGCGCTGCTACTGTCTTTTCGCTCATCAGGTCCGCGCGGGACTGAATCTTGAAGGGAAGAGCTGCGTCCATTCGGGTCACTTCAGAAGCGAAATCCTGGACCCAATGGCTGTTCAGCGCAAACACATCGTCGCCGAACCAGATGTGGTCGGCCTGCGCGTCCGCCTTGAGCTGTTGCATCTCTTCCGCCACGGCTGCGGCGGAACGCAGATGGAATTTGTTGCCGGAGATCGGTTTCGCGCACCAGTTGCAGCGGTAGGGACAACCGCGGCTCGAAACCATGTTTACCGAGAAGTAGCCGTGCGCCTCGACCCATGCCTTGCGGTAGGGCGCGAAGTCCGTCAGATCGCGGGGCGGTTGCGGCAATTCGGTCCAATCCGGATTCTGCGAGAGCCTCTGGCGGCTGTACACCTGTGTGCCATTCGCGGCAGTGCGGACGAGACCGTCAATCTCGGCCGGACGCGTCTGGTTGAGCAGATTGCCGCAGAGTTCGACCAGCGTCTGCTCGGCTTCTCCTCGCAGCACGTAGTCGACACCATGATTGAGAAAGATCTCAGGATGATCGGTAGCGTCCGAACCGTGGACGACGACAGGGAGTCCTCTTTGCTTTGCGGCCTCTGTTATGTGCCATGCAACTTCTCTCATGCGCGTGAGGCACATTTTGGTAAGGAAGTTGAAATCGTCTTCGTAGATCACGACGGCACGCGGGTTGTGCTCCGCGAGGAAAGCAGCGAACTCCTGCTCCGGATTCAACAACATCGTGTCAAACAGGGCAACCGTGAAGCCCGCGGCGCGAAGAGTAGCGGCAGCATACAGGGTGCCCAATGGACGATAGGGCTGCATCTTCCGCACCTGCTTCTGGTCGTACGGCAGGTGGTATGAGTGCGTCAGCAGGACGTCTGCCATGGGCCACCTCCACGCAACGGCAGTTCAGCAAACATTGGCTGTCTCCGCGGGCAAGGCCTGACCCGTCACAGGAGAGAGGCGCTTGCAAGTCTGGTTGAGCAAGCGTGGCTCCATCACAGCATCGATTGGCACAACTTCAAAGTTGGCTTCACGCAGTGTGCCCGCCAAAGACAGCATCGAAAGCGGCGCGCCGAGCGGCAGCCCATCGTATGGAGCAGTTAACATGCAGCCTCCGCAGGCGTGTTCGCAAGCCGCTTGGCGTCGACGGTAGGCTTCATCGCGGTGTAGCGCTTCAACTTGTTGTTGAGCCACAACTCCACCGGCGCGCTATAGATGTCGTGATCCAGCCGCCAGCGAGCGGGAAGCGAAATGCACTTTTGAATCAAGCGAGTAATTTTACCACGCTTGTCCGCGGCAATCGGGACGCGATCGAAGGCCACTCGCAGATAGTCGCGCGTGACCTGCAGCCTGGTGTGTTCCTTGCCATTGAGCCAGGGAAGGCGCGTGTAGCGAGGGAAGTAATCCGCCCATCCCTCCAGCGTGGCTGGAAGCTCGATGCCAAGCTCGGTTGCTTTGGAGAAAACCGGCGAACCCGGATAGGGCGTAAAGATGTTTGTCCACCATTCCGCACCGGGATATTTTCGGCAGGTTTTCATCATGAAATCGATGCTCTCGCGCCTCTCCTTCCTGCCTTCGCCCGGATACGCGAAAATCATGTTGAAGGAGGGCCGAATCCCCGCTTCCAGGCAGCGGGCGGCGCTCTCGTGGATGGCTTCAAAGTCCTGCCAGTCCTTGTTCATCAACTTCAGCACCGTCGGCGAACCGGAATCTATACCCTGACATATCTGCTGTAGGCCCGCGCGGTGCAACAGGCGCAAATCCTCAGGCGAAATCCGCGCGACTACGTTGCTGGTGGCTTGAACGCTCCACTTGAAATGCGAGTTTTCACGTACCAGGCCTTCGGCGATTCCCCGGACGCGGTCCATGTCCACCATGAAGTTGTCATCGACAACCCAGATCATCTCCAGTGCGTACCTGCGGCTGAGATCCACTGTCTCTTCCACAAATTGCTCGGGCGAGAGGGCGTTCCACTTGCGCCCGTAGACGCCGGCGTTTGTGCAGTAACCGCAGTTGAAGGGGCATGCGAGACTAGAGGTGTACATCGCCCAGCGGCGGCCGCACTTGCGCTCGTACGCATCGAAGTCGGCGATCTGGTAGGCCTTTGGGGGCATTTCCGCAAGCGGGCGCAGCGCGCGTTCCGGCGTCATGATCAACTTGCCGTCGCGCTTGAAACCGATGCCCGCGACGAAATCCGGCGCAGACCCGGCACGCAGATGCTGCACCAACTCCAGAAAGCTGTCCTCGCCCTGTCCTCGAACGATGTAGTCGAGGTACGGCGCCTCCAGCGTCTGCTGCGGGAGCAGCGAAGGATGCCATCCGCCCAGCACCACGGGGAAGTCCGGGTCCCAGGCCTTCACTGCTTTTGCGATCTCAACGGTTTCGCGGATCATCGGACCCGTCACCAGCGATACGCCCAGGCAAAGCGCGTCTTTCACTTCTTCGAGGACACGGCCCTTGAAGTCGGGAGTGATGGTTGAGTCGATCAGCACGATTTCAAAGCCGGCACGGATCAGAGGGGTCGCTACGGCTAGAATCCCGAGCGGCGCCGTGGCTTCAGAGCTGGAGAACGATGGAAAGAAGAATACGATTTTTTTTGATGTTCGCACGCTATGCCCGTCACCCGTCGTTGCTTTGATAAGCATAGTGAACCCGCGCCGAGGCGATTGTCATCAGGTTGTAAGCGAAGTGTAATTTTGTTGCCGACAAAGGAAGGAAACATATCCTGTCGTTCGGGATTCGTCAGAGGACAGCGCGGCAACAATCGAATGACCCTAATGTCCTGTCTCTAAACTAATTAGCATAAATATGTGTGGTTATGTCCTCGGATCAAGTGGGAAGAAATCCGATGCCGAGGGGCGTCCACTGCCGCCGTTGTCGATTGGCGAAGAGCAACAACGCTCGGAGGCGTTCAAGTTCTCGCGCGACCCTTAAACCAACGGCGCCGCCTTCATTCCCCGCACCTGCTTCAGCGGCAGGCCCGTCCCACCCGAAAGCGTCTTCTGAATCTCCGCCACAATCGACAGCGCAATCATCGCTGGCGTCTCCGCGCCCAGATCCAGCCCCGTCGGCGAATGAAGCTCTGCCAGCCAGCCTTCAATCACTCGTTCACTCGGCACAAAACCCAGCCTTCGCGCCACATCTTGCAGCAGTTCCCGCGTCCGCCGCTGCGGTCCCAGCACGCCAATGTAAGCAGGCCTCGCAGGACCGCTCAGCAATCCAGCCAGTATGCGCGAATCCTGCTCAAAGCTATGCGTCATCACTACCGCCGCATCGCGCGCACGCGCATCGATCTTCGGCGGCTCATCGGCCGCAAGCACAGTCACTGCATTCGCCTCGATAAACCGCCCCGCAGTCGCCAGATGCGACCTTCCATCCGCAACAGCTACATACCAACCGAGCGTCCGCGCCATCTTCACCAGCGGCTTCGTATCGTCTCCCGCACCAAAGACCCACAGCGCGGGTCGCGCCGCATGCTCTTCGATCCACACCGGCAGATCCGCGCAAAACTTTTCCAGTGCCGCCAACTCCAAATCTCCCGCCGTCATTGCAAACACCCGTTGCCCAATCCGCTCGCCCTGCAACACCGTAGCAATCGCCAGAGGCACACGCGCATTCCACGCTTCCTCCAGCGCCCGCATCACCTCGTCCGCAGTCCCACGCCGCTCCAGCAAAATCCAAACCACCCCGCCGCAGCCTGACCCATACGGCAGCTCGCCATCATCCTCCAGCGTCGAATAACTCTGCACTACCGGACCGCTCTCCGTCAGCCACCAGGCCTTCTTCGCCACAGCAGCCTCCAGGCATCCACCGCTCACCGTGCCCGCGCGCCGTCCATCCGCAGCCAGCAGCATCCGCGCCCCCGGCTTCCGGTAGCTCGAACCCTCCACCTTCACCACCGTTGCCAGCACATACTCCGCCCCGGAAGCCTCCAGATCCCTCCACAGCGGCAATATCTGCTCCAAATCCGTCATCGCATCTCAATCATGGAAAGAAAATTTCAATCATAGAGAAAATGGAGTGTCATTCTGAGCGAACGGGGCCCCGAGCGTTTTTCAGCTCGGGGGTGGTGAGTCGAAGGACCTGCTTTTGTCTTGTCCCTTTTCCCTCGGTCCCTGCCTCAAACAATCTTCGATTGCAGCAAATCCTCAATCCTCACCGGCAGCTCCCTCACCCTTAACCCTGTAGCATGATGCACCGCCGCCGTAATCGCCGGCGCAATCCCCGCCAACCCAATCTCGCCAACCCCGCGCGCGCCATACTCACCCATCACAGGGTCGGGATAATTCAAAAACGTCACATCGATCTCCGGCGCATCCGCACACGTTGCCATCAGATAATCCGCCATGCTGCCATTGATCGGCTGTCCCGTCCGCTCGTCGTAAATCGTCTCTTCCATCAACCCCATGCCCACGCCCATCACCACCGCTCCGGCAATCTGGTTCTCCGCAGCCTTCGGGTTGATAATCCTTCCCCCATCGATCACGCTCACCACCCGGCTCACCCTCAGCCGCGCAATCTCCGGCTCCCACTCCACCTCCACAAACTGCGCCCCATACGAGTGCAGCGAGAATCCCTTCGACTTCGGATCCTCCCATGTCGCGAGCGTCTTACCCTCCGCGCTGATCCGCGCCAGATTCGCCGCCTTCAGCAGGTCCGCAAAGGCAGTCCCACCAGCCGCCGCCGAATCCTTCGCATGCAACCGCCCATTCGTAAACGCAATCGTCTCCACCTTCGCGCCATTCAGCGGAGTTCCCTCCGTCTCCGCCGCCAAATGCTGCAGCCTCCGGATCGCGTTGTCAGCACCCTGCGCAATCGCATTCAGCACCGACCCCGTCACCATCGAACCACCCGAAGTAGGCCCGTCGGGAAGGGAACTGTCCCCCAGAAACACATCGATCCTATCCAGCGGCACGCCAGTTTTCTCATGCGCCACCTGCGCAAACACCGTGTACGTTCCTGTGCCAATATCCTGCGTAGCGCACCTTACGCAAACCCGCCCCGTGTCGCAAAACTCCACCGCCGCCGTGCATGGCAGCCGCAGCGCCACCCAGCTCGCGCCCGCCATCCCCCAGCCCAGCACTTTGCCATCCCGCCGCATCGAACCAATCCCCTGCGTCCGCTTCTCCCACCCAAACTTCTGCGCGCCCGTCTCCATGCACTCGCGATAATGCCGCGAAGAAAACGGCTTCCCACCCTCGCTCTCATCCTTATCGGTATCGTTCAACACACGCAGCTTCACCGGATCCATCGCCAGCGCATCGGCCAACTCATTCATAGCCGCTTCCGTCGCATACAGTCCCGGAACCGCCCCCGGCCCGCGCATATACATCGGCGCGCCCATATTCCGCCTCACCAGCCCGCTCGTCACTTCCAGGTTCGCCACGCTATACAGATACGGCGTAGCCTCACCGCACCCCTCGTCATAATCATCCAGAATCGAAGTGTTGTTCAGGTAATCATGCCGTACCGCCAGCAGCTTGCCTTCCTTAGTTGCACCCAGCTTCACATGCTGCTCCGTGCGCGGCCTGTAGCCCACACTCGAAAACATCATCCGCCGAGTCACACTGAGCTTCACCGGCCGATCCAGCCTCTTTGCCGCAACAGCCGCCAGCGCCGCATGAGGCCACGGAAACAGCTTTCCTCCAAATCCCGATCCCAGGAACCGCGTCACCACGCGCACATTCTCCACAGGCAGTCCCAGCACCTGCGCCATCACCACGCGATGATTCACCACGCCCTGCGAAGTCTCAAACATCGTCACGCGGTCCCCATCCCAAACCACCACGCTCGCATGCAGCTCAATCGGGCTATGCGTCTCGACAGGCGTAATGTAAGTCTGGTCCACCTTCACCGGAGCCGCGTCAAAAACCTTATCCGGATCACCGCGCTTTGAAACCGACTTCCGCTTCCCGTCAAAATCCGCCAAACTTGCCTTCACATTGGATGGCAGCGCTTCATACTCCACCCTCACCGCCGCAGCAGCAGCCGTAGCCTGCTCTAAAGTATTCGCCACCACAACTGCCACATACTGGCCCCAGTGCCGAACAATCTCGTCCTCAAGCGCGGCCCTTACCTCGCTGTTCGTCGCATTCTGGTCGCCGGGAACCGTCCTGTACAGTTTCCCCACATTCCCGTGATCCAGCACCAGCAACACCCCCGGCATCTTTCCAGCAACAGACGAGTCCACCTTCACAATCCGCCCACTTGCAATCGTCGCCGTCACCGGAATCGCATGCACCATCCCCGGAAAATAAAAGTCCGCTGCATACTCCGCCGCGCCGGTAGTCTTCATCGGCCCGTCAATCCGCGACGTAGCCTTCCCAACAATCGAACTCCCAATCATCGAATCCGGTTCCACCACAGTCATTCCCATACATCCCCCGTTCTCTGCTCATCAAGCACGATCAGTGGGTGCCCCAGGTCTCGATTTTGAGACCTGGGATACCGCGAAGCAGACTCGCGCGCATCGGTTCTTGTCCCTGCTCACAATCCCTACGCAGTCGCCATCTTCAGCGTCCTCACCACACATCTCTTCGCCAACTCCACCTTGAACGCATTATCCCGCCGCGCCCTCGCATGCCTCATCGCCGCCTCAGCCGCCGCACGAAAATTCGCCGCCGTAGCTTCCTTGCCCATCAGCGCCGCCTCGGCTTCATGGGAACGCCACGGCTTCGTACCCACCCCACCCATAGCCACGCGCACATACTTCACGCGTCCACCCTCAACGCGAGCCACCACCGCCGCACTCGCCAGTGCAAACTCATAACTCGCGCGATCCCGCAGCTTCAAATAAGCGCTCTTCGCACCCTCCACGGGCTTCGGCAGCTCCACATACGTCACCAGCTCACCGGCTGCGAGCGCATTCTCAATCTGCGGAGTCTCCCCCGGCAGCTTATGGAAATCCGCAAACCCAATCGTGCGCTTCCCATTCGGCCCTTCAACATGAATCACAGCTTCCAAAGCCGCCATCGCCACGCACATATCGCTCGGATGCGTCGCAATGCAGTGCTCGCTAGTACCCAGCACCGCATGAACTCGATGAAACCCATCCATCGCCGCGCAGCCCGTCCCCGGCGCGCGCTTGTTGCACCCATATCCGCCCGGCTGGCCCGCGCTCGGATCGCGAAAATACGCGCACCTCACCCGCTGCAACAAATTCCCACCCGTAGTCGCCATATTCCGCAACTGCGGTGAAGCCCCCGAAAGAATCGCCTGAGAAAGCACAGCGTATTTTTCCTTCACCGTCGCATTCCATGCCAGATCCGAGTTCCGCACCAGCGCGCCAATCGTCAACCCGCCAGAAGGCGTCAGTTCAATCTTGTCCAGCGGCAGAAGATTAATGTCCACGAGGCCCGAAGGCTTCTCAACCCCCAGCTTCATCAAATCCACCAGCGTAGTCCCACCGGCAATAAACCGCGCATTCACCGCAAAGCCAGCCAACGCCTTCTCCGTCCCCGTCGCCTTCACATACCCAAAACTCTGCATCGAAACCCTCCACTCCACCGGGTGCCCCACCCTCGCCGCGTCTTTGTTTTTGCGGCTAGGGTGGGATAACTGATCTCTGACCCCTGATCTCTGTCGGTTCGAGCTACGCTCGAACCGACTTCACCGCCGCCAAAATATTCTTATAAGCCCCACACCGGCAGATATTCCCCGCCATCGCATGTCGAACGTCTTCATCTAACGGCCCAATCGGCTCCTTTAACAACGCCACTGCGCTCATAATCTGCCCGCTCGTGCAATAGCCGCACTGGTAGCCGTCATGCTCCACAAACGCCGCCTGCATCGCATGCATCTTCTCCGGCTCGCCCAGCCCTTCAATCGTCGTAACCTCATCGCCCTCATGCATCACCGCAAAGGAGAGGCAGCTATTCACCCGCCGTCCATTCACATGCACCGTGCACGCACCGCACTGTCCGTGATCGCAACCCTTCTTCGTCCCAGTCAGATGAATCCGCTCCCGCAGCGTATCCAGCAGCGTCGCCCGCGTGTCCAGCCCCTTCAACGCGTATTCCTTGCCGTTCACCCGCAGCGTCACATCGGCCACATGCTCGGCCTCTGGCGGGGCTTCAGCTCCAGGCTCCGTCACCGGCACAGCCCTCGCCAGCGGGGCTGCAGTCAGCACACCCGCCGCGCCCAATCCGGAGAGAAATGTCCGTCGCGTGAACCCACCCTGCACCGGTTCAGGCGCAAGAGGTTCAAGGTCGATACTCTGCCGCTCCGCATCCGCCGTCGCCGCAGCAGGAACGTTACGCGGCCCCAAATGCTTAAAACGAGTCCCAGGAAAATCGGCCACAGCGGGCCTCCTTGATGAAGAGAAATACGAACAGGCTCCCATTGGCAGGGAACCTGGGAACAACATTCAAGTATCGGCGGCTCACCCGCCGTGCCCATCATCCTAATTGATCTGCTATACAGCTTTCCGCTCTATCCACCGCTTTGATCAGGTCAATAAAGCAACCGGGTGCCCCACCCTCGCCGCGTTCTTGTTTTTGCGGCTAGGGTGGGAGAACTGATCTCTACCCCCTGATCTCTATCTGTTCAACAGCTCCATCATCGCCGGCGCATACCGCGTACCAGACACCACATTCAACGGAAACTCCGCACTCAGCTTCTCCACCAAATCTGCCGGAACCGCAGCATCCACAGCCGCCGCATTTTCTTCCAGATACTTCCTGCGCTTGGTCCCCGGAATCGGCACAACATTCTCACTCTGCTTGAGCACCCACGCCAGCGCCAACTGGCTTGAAGTCAACCCCACCCCAGCGGCATACTCCTTCACCTTCTCCACCAGAGCCAGGTTCTTCTGGAAATTCTCGCCTTGGAATCGCGGCGAGTTCCGCCGAAAGTCATCCGCCTCAAAATCGTCAGGGCTCTTGAACGCGCCGGTCAAAAAACCACGTCCCAGCGGACTGTACGCCACAAACCCCGTACCCAGCTTTTCGCAGAGCGCCAGCAATCCCTCTTCCGGCTCCCGCGACCACAGGGAATACTCCGTCTGAAGCGCCGTAATCTGGTGGACTGCATTCGCCCGCTCCAGCGTCTCCGGCGCAGCCTCGCTCAAGCCGAGATACCGCACCTTGCCTTCCTCCACAAGCCGCGCCATCTCGCCCACCGTCTCTTCAATCGGAGTCTTCGCGTCAACGCGATGCTGGTAGTAGAGATCAATCGTCTCCACCTGCAGCCGCTTCAGGCTCGCCTCGGCAGATTTCCGCACATACGCCGGGCTTCCATCCACGCCCCGCTTCGTCGGGTTCGCAGGATCGCGCACTATTCCAAACTTCGTCGCCAGAAAAACCCTGTCGCGCCGATCCTTGATAGCCCGTCCCACTAACTCTTCATTGGTATAAGGCCCGTAAACATCCGAGGTGTCCAGAAAATCGATCCCCAGTTCCAATGCGCGGTGAATCGTGGCAATCGATTCCTGCTCATCGCCAGCCCCGTAGAACTCGCTCATGCCCATGCAGCCCAGCCCAATGGCTGAAACCTCAGGCCCCTTCGCTCCCAACCGTCGCTTCTTCATAACCGACACTCCTGTCGAGCTTGATTTTGCCTCTTCCGAACAGAATTGTCATCCTGAGCGTCAAGAATGGATTCTGCGTCATCGTTAGTCAGGAATCAATCCGGAGCACACCAATGCGCAACCAATGGATTGCAGTTCTCATGACAGTTGCTGTTCCGTTCCTCTTCACGCTCTCCTGTTCTGCTCAAACCCCAAAGAGCAAGGAGTTAACTTACGAAGTCGTTTCTGTAAAAAAGTCGAAAGGTGATCCGAATAGCAGTAATCTTAGCGTTCGCCGCGATATCCTCTCCGCGGATACCGTGCTTCCGAGGCTCATCCAATACGCCTTTGGCCTTCCCTGGGGGGATCAGGTATCAGGTCTTCCAAAGTGGGCGGAATCCACGCGTTTCGATGTAGAAGCCAAGATGGACGAGGACACAATGGCAGCGCTCGATAAGCTGCCCGCGGAAGAACGTCAGGCAAAACGCAGAGAAATGTGCGCCCAAATCCTGACGGAGAGATTCGGCTTGAAATTCCATCACGAGGTGAAGGTCTTGCCGGTTTACCATCTCGTGATTGCGAAGGGCGGGGCCACGCTGAAAAGGACCGAATCCAAGTCGCCGGGTTCACAGACTTCCATGGATCGGGCAAAACTGGTCGGCACCGGTATGACAACCGCCGATATCGCAACCACCTTGTCCCGCAAGGTCGACAGGCACATCCTCGACAAGACCGGCCTGACCGGCAGATACGACCTGGAGCTGAAATGGGCCGCGGATGATGATGAAGACCTTCAATCCATCGACCAGCAAGCCACCATCATCACGGCTCTGCGCGAGCAGTTGGGCCTGAAACTGCTTCCTTCAAAAGACTCTGTGGAGATCATCGTCGTGGATGCCGTCAGCCAGCCTTCCGAAAACTGATCTCCTGCGTTCCAGGGATTTCCCGTACCCCATCACTGCGGCCGGGTGCCTGTAGAGGATCAAGAGGTTGTACCATCGCCGGCACGCTAAAAGCTAAGAGCTAAAAGCTAAAAGCTGCTCTCACGCTATCGCCATTAGCTGCTGCTCTTCCCGCTCTGTCTCTGCCGATTCCGAAGAGCGGGTCAATCCCAGTTTCTCTTCAATCTTCCGGTAGTTCGCAATCTTGTGCGTCAGGATTGCATGCGCCTTCTCAAGCGCCTCAATCTGCGTCGCAACCACTGACTGGTGGTCTTCTAGGATCTTCCGCCGTTCGAGCGAAGTCACCTCGCCCTGCTCCCGCAGCGCCGCGTACCGTTGCAGCTCCCGGATCGGGATATTCGTATCCCGCATGCAGTGCAGAAATTCCAGCCACACCGCATCGGTCTCAGAGTAGCGCCGGTGTCCGTTCCGAGCCCTGCCCACAGGCTGAATAAGTCCAACACGTTCGTAATAACGTAGAGTGTGCGTCGTCATACCGCAGCGCTCCGCCATCGTGCGAATGGTATAGCCAATGTTCCGCATACCATCAACGTACTCCTTGAAGCACGCTCAAAGTCAATAATTCCGGGTAGTCGACGAAGAGCCTTGTTTGCCATCAAAACTGCATTTTATCAATAACTTAAGGGTCGTAATCGCAAGCTTGTCTTTACTTGCTTAACATTTCTTAAGACTTCGATTCAGGTTCAGCATCGCTCCACGTTACTAAAGTCCATTGGACCTTTGTGCGGAATTTCTTTCAGAAAGTTTGCTTAGAATTAAGGTCGTTTGTGAAACAATCATAATCAGCAGAAATACGACGGCCCGAATCCATCATGGATTTGGGCCGTCGTCGTTAAGACTGGAGAGAGTACCCCCTCCCCGCCTTTTTCACTGTCACAGGGAACCATCTCGTCGAGGATATCTATGGCCTTTTATATTCTTTTGCCCTTTATCTACAACCCTGTTCCCTGTTCCCT
>Ga0116129_1000734_pt1 | contig 19887 bp, 18 predicted proteins | sample June2015DPH_17_2_FD_89732 | JGI IMG/M metagenome (GOLD analysis project Ga0116129, IMG submission 89732) | Peatland microbial communities from SPRUCE experiment site at the Marcell Experimental Forest, Minnesota, USA - June2015DPH_17_10 | ecosystem: Environmental > Terrestrial > Soil > Wetlands...
CTCGAGCGCGACGCCCTGATAGTCATCCAGCACCGCGATTTTTGCCTGCATGTTGTGTCCTACAAGGTGTGCCGCAAATCCAAGAGACCAAAGCCCGACAACGGAAGTTCCAGGCCTCGCAGCCACGCCATGGCCTTGAAGCGCTCGCCCATCTCACCGGGCAGCATCAGTTGCCGCGCCTGGTTGGCAAGGCGCGCGAAGGAATTTTGATCGTCGCCCGCCGCAAGGCGCATTTCCCGATCGATGCCGAGACCTGCGAGAAAATGCGCCTGGGTGGTAAAGCCGGCGAGCTCGAAGCCGGCTTCGCGCGAAGCCTCGGCGAGATGCGTAAAGTCTACCCATGCGGTGATGTCCTGCAATCCCACATTGACGAAGGGATCGCTGCCGGCACGGTGCCGGTAATGGCACACGAGGGTGCCGTCGTGCCGCTCAGGCAAGTAGTACTGGGCACGCGGCAGCCCATAGTCGAACCACAGTGCGGCGCCTTGGCGCAGCGACTGCGTCACCGCGCGAGTCCATGCCGGCATACGCGGGCAGTACTCCGAGACATAACCCTCGTCCCACCCTCCGCTCGCGGCGTAGAGCTGCTGACATGCCTGCGTCACGCCTAAATTTGCGGGGCGCGCGGCCCAGGCGAACTGTCCGTCGTCGAGCCCGACGCCGAGTTCTTCGACGCCGCCTGCAAGCCAGCGAAAGCGCTTCACCGGCAATGCGTCCAGCACTTCGTTGGCGAACACGATCCCGTCAAAGGGCACCTCGGGCGGCCGGTCGAGCCATGCCACGCGCGACAACACCTGCGGCAGCCGCTCCTGAAGGAGCGTGCGCTGCCGTTCGCGAAGATCGGCGCTGACCTCGAGAATCCAGTAATGCTCGGGCAATTGCCCCAATTCCTCGAGACGCGCCAAGATATCCACAGCCAGACGTCCGCTGCCGGCGCCCAATTCCAGAATTGACCCGCCCGGCAGTGCGCTCGAGACCTCGGCGCATTGCAGCGCCACGCAGCGGCCGAACAGGCTGGAAACTTCCGGCGCCGTCGTGAAGTCACCGCCTATCCCGAGTTTCCAGGCGCCGCCGCTGTAGTAGCCCGTCCCCGGCGCGTACAGCGCGAGATCCATGAAGCGCTCGAAACTCAGCCAGCCACCGCCGGCGGCAATTTCGTTTTGAAGACCAGCGCGCGCAGCCTGGGCGGCTTGAGCTTCCTCGAACATCATTGCGCGCTGCCGCAAGACTTGCGGTATCTTTGCCGCGCATGGCAGCCATCGATGACAACTTTGCGCTGCGCGACCGGGTGGTCCTGATCACCGGCGGCGCGCGGCGCGTCGGCGCCGAGATCGCGCGCACGCTGCACGCGGCGGGTGCGAACGTCATGATCCACTATCGATCCTCGGCCGCCGCGGCCATGGCCCTGGCGGATGAATTCAATCGACTGCGCGCGCATTCCGCAGCCATTTTCGCCGCGCATCTTTTGACCGCGGAGGCGCCCGATAAACTCATCGCTGCGGCGCTGCTCGAATTCGGCCGCCTGGATATCTTGGTCAATAATGCCTCCAGCTTCTATGCGACGCCGGTCGGGCAGATCACGGTGCCGCAGTGGGATGACCTGATGGGGAGCAATCTCAAGGCCCCGCTGTTCCTGTCGCAGGCAGCCGCGCCGAGTTTGCGCGCGCAGCGCGGACTCATCATCAATATGGTGGACATCCACGCCTTGAGGCCCCTGAAGGAGCATCCGGTTTATTGCGCGGCCAAGGCGGGATTGGCGATGTTGACCCGCTCCCTGGCGCGCGAGTTGGGACCGGAGATTCGCGTCAATGGCATCGCCCCGGGGCCCGTGCTTTGGCCGGAAGGTGAAATGGACGAGGCGCTGAAGCGCGAAATCGTCGACAAAACCGCGCTGAAGCGCCAGGGCACCCCGCAGGACATCGCGCGCACGGCGCTGTTCTTGGCCAAAGATGCGCCGTACATCACGGGTCAAATCATCGCCGTGGACGGCGGCCGCAGCATATAGGAGCCTGTGTCCTAGCCTCGCGCGGCTCGCCATGCGTCCAAATCCTGAGGACTGCGCTCCAGGACGACACCGACATCGCGCGAGCCGCGGATGGCGCCGGGCTTGCTCAGGGCGATGCGAACCCAGGCAACTCCGAAATCCTCGAGAATCAGCATGGCGATGTGCTCGGCGAGCGATTCCACCAGATGGAAGCTCGATCCTTCGATAAAGGCCAAGACGCGCTTCGCCACTTTCTTGTAATTCAACGTATCGTCGATGGAATCGGAGAGCGCGGCCTTGCGGATATCGGCGCTGAACTCGATGTCGATGAGAACGGTTTGTTTGACCTGCCTTTCCCAGTCGAATATGCCGACGATGACCTCGGTTTTCAACGCGTGTATGAATATTTTGTCCAAACGGTTTAGACCCCTATAGCCCCGAGTTCCCAATTCGCGCGCGCACTCATGTTGAGGCCGCTTCGCATCCCCTTGCCCAACCGCATGCATCCCGCCAGGGCGATCATGGCACCGTTGTCGGTGCAAAATTCTGGGCGTGGAAAATACACCTCGGCGTTCAAGTCCAATACCACGGCCGCCAACCGTTCGCGCAGACGGCGATTCGCACCCACGCCGCCGGCGATGACCAGACGCCGATGCCCGGTCACACCTAAGGCTCGCCGGCACTTCTCAGCCAGCGTCTCGACCACCGCGTCCTCGAAGCCGCGCGCGACGTCGGCGCGGATGGACCCAACCAAATCGCGGCCGCGCAAGGCTACTAGGGCAGCGGTCTTGAGGCCACTGAAACTAAAATCCAACCCCGGCCGATCGAGCATGGGTCGGGGAAACACGAATTGGCCGCTGCGGCCGCTTTCCGCGAGCGTGGCCAAGGCGGCGCCGCCCGGGTAGGGAAGCCCGAGCAGCTTGGCGGTCTTGTCGAAGGCCTCTCCCGCCGCGTCGTCCAAGGTTTCGCCCAATATCCGGTACTGCCCCAGCGCTGCGACATCCACGAGTTGGGTGTGGCCGCCCGAGACCAGCAGGGCGAGGAAGGGGAAGGCGGGCGGCTTGGGCTCTAGAAGGGGCGCCAGGAGATGCCCTTCCAAGTGGTGTATCCCTAAGGCGGGCTTGGCCCAGGCCTTACCTACAGCGGTGGCAAAACCGGCGCCCACGAGCAGTGCGCCGATGAGGCCGGGTCCTGCCGTATAGGCCAGCCCGTCAATCGATTCGGGGGTCGATTGGGCGGCCGCCAGCGCCTCGCGCACCAGGGGCAACAGCCGACGGACGTGGTCCCGGGAGGCGAGTTCGGGTACCACCCCGCCGTAGGCCTGGTGCATCGCCACCTGGCTGTGAAGCCGATGTGACAGAAGCCCCCCGATATCGTCATAAACGGCGACCGCGGTCTCATCACAAGAGCTCTCGATGCCTAAAACGCGCATATTTTTGCCTTTTGCAAGGGCGCACTTTAGAATGCGCCCCCCTGTCGCCGAATGCCGGCGGCCGTGCCACCAACTTTTGAGGTTTGAATGCCCAGCGTTCGTGTTCGTGAGAATGAATATTTTGACGCCGCCCTGCGTCGCTTCAAGCGTGCCTGTGAAAAGGCGGGCGTCCTCACCGAGCTGCGGCGCCGTGAATTCTACGAGAAGCCGACCCAAGAGCGTAAGCGAAAAAAGGCCGCGGCCGTAAAAAGGCATTTGAAGCGTCTGTCGCGGGAGAACATGCGCGGCACCGGGCAGCAGCCTGCCAGCCCCGCACCGGCCCCGTCTCGACCGTCCTACTAGGGAATTGGCCGCGGTTTGAGTACTCTCAAAGAGCGCATTACCGACGACATGAAGGCAGCGATGCGCTCCGGCGAGAAGGAGCGGCTCGGGGTGATTCGCATGATCACCGCTGCCATCAAACAGCGTGAAGTCGACGAACGCATTATGCTCGATGACGCCCAAGTCTTGAGCGTGCTCGAAAAAATGATCAAACAGCGCAAGGAATCGCTGGTGCAGTTCCAGGCGGGCAATCGCCAGGACTTGGTCGACAAGGAAGCCGCGGAAATCACGCTGCTGCAGACCTACATGCCGTCGCAGCTGAGCAGTGCCGAAATCGACAGTCTCATCAATGAGGCCGTCGCCGCCACCGGCGCCTCCAGCATCAAGGACATGGGCAAAGTCATGGGCCTGATCAAGACCAAGGCGCAGGGCCGTGCGGATATGGCCTCGGTCGGCGCAAAGATCAAAGCCAAGCTGGGCGGTTAGCCTAGAGGAGCCGGCCAGAGCAGTCCTAAGTGGCCCTCCATGACCGGCCGTATTCCAGACGCGTTTCTCGACGAACTCGTTTCGCGTTCGGACATCGTGGACATCATCGCCGCGCGGGTGCCGCTCAAAAAGGCCGGCCGCGAGTACAAAGCCTGCTGCCCGTTTCATAACGAGAAATCCCCGTCCTTTTCAGTGAGTGCGGAGAAGCAGTTTTACCACTGCTTCGGATGCGGTGCGCACGGCACGGTCATCGGCTTTCTGATGCAATACGAGAAGATGGAATTCCTCGACGCCGTGGCGGATCTGGCGCAGCGCGCGGGGCTTGAACTGCCGCGTGAAGCGCAGGCGCCGCGCGATCCGGGCAGCGCCGACTTGCATGAGCTCATGCTGCAGGCCGCGCGCTTCTTCGAGCAAAATCTCGCCGACAATCCGCGCGCGCAAGCGTATGTGCAGCGGCGCGGACTCGACGCAAAAACTAGCGCCAAATTCAGCTTAGGGTATGCGCCCGACGCCTGGGAGGCGCTGCTCAAGCGCTTTGGCATGCACGATGAGGAACGGCGCCGGTTGCTGCAGGTGGGCCTCATTCTCGAGCGCAGCGGCGAGCGAACCGGCGGCTTCTACGACCGTTTCCGCGACCGCTTGATGTTCCCGATTCGCGACTCACGCGGGCGCGTGATCGGCTTCGGCGGGCGCGTCATCGATCAAGGCGAGCCGAAGTACATGAACTCGCCTGAAACCCCGCTGTTTCACAAGGGCCGCGAGCTTTACGGCCTGTACGAGGCGCGGCAAGCCCGCGGCGACCTCAAGCGATTGTTGATTGTCGAAGGCTATATGGATGTGGTCCGGCTGCACCAGGCCGGAATTACCTATGCCGTCGCCACGCTGGGAACGGCGACCACGCAGGAACACCTGAACAAGATCTTCCGCCAGACCCACGAAGTCGTGTTTTGCTTCGACGGCGATCGCGCCGGACGCCAGGCGGCATGGCGGGCGCTGGAAAACGCGCTGCCCCTCGCGCGCGACGGGCGGGAGCTCAAGTTCATGTTCCTGCCCGAGGGCCATGATCCGGACACCCTGGTCGCCGAAGAGGGCGCGGAGGCGTTTGAGAACCGGATGAAGGAGGCCCTGCCCCTTTCGGAGTACCTGGTGCAGCAGCTGATTGCCGATGTCGACCTGGATCACATCGACGGACGCGCAAAGTTAAAAGCCTTAGCCGGGCCGCTGTTTGGCCGCATGCCGGAAGGCATTTACCGGGAGATGCTGGCCGACCGGCTGGCCTCGAGGGTCGGTATCCCGGCCAACAAACTGAAGGAGTTCTTCGCGGCCGGCGAGCCCAAGCGGGCGGGTAGCGCGCCGGAACTACCGGTCCGGCAGCGCGGTCGAATCAGTGTCGGGCGCGGTAATCTGCTGACTCAGGCCATCACGCTCGTGCTGCACCACCCATCGGCGGCCGGCGTCATCGAGGAGCCTGAGCTGCTGAGCAGCCTCGACAAGGCCGGTGTTTCGGTGCTCAAGGAGCTGCTGGAACAGGCGGCCACGGCCTCCTCGGCCAGCACCGCCACGCTGCTCGAACGGTGGCGCGACCGCCCCGAATTCGAGCGGTTGACCGAACTGGCCATGCTGGACCCCCTGGTGGCCGATACCGCGGCGGCGGGCAAGGAATTGAAAATGGCGGTCGAGAAATTGCTCCACGAGTACGGTCCAGGCCGCCGGATGGACGAATTATTGAAAAAAGCGGAGGAATTAGGCTTGAATTACGAGGAAAAGGCCGAATTAAGCAGCCTTCTCAAGTCCAAAGGACGCTCCCGGGCGCCCACGTAAGCCTTAAGCATTTGTGGCTACGGAATCGCCACAATCGTATACTGCTCGGCTTGCATTTTTAAATGTTCAGATTCTCTACGAGGCGTCCACCTTGATCAAAAAAGCGCCAGCGGGCACAGCGACTCAAATCGCGGACGAGCGTCAGTCGCAGTTAAAACTCTTGATCGCGCGCGGCAAGGAGCAGGGCTACCTCACCTACGCTGAAGTCAACGATCACCTTCCCAGCGAAATCGTCGATCCCGAGCAGATCGAAGATATCGTCAACATGATCAACGATATGGGCATCCCGGTGTACGAAAAGGCACCGGACGCCGAATCCCTGTTGCTGACCGATGCGACGGCCGCTCCGGATGAAGAGGCGGTGGAAGAAGCGACCGCCGCGCTCGCCAATCTTGATGCGGAATTCGGGCGCACCACCGACCCGGTCCGCATGTACATGCGCGAAATGGGCACGGTCGAATTGTTGACGCGCGAAGGCGAAATTCGCATCGCCAAGCGCATTGAGGAAGGCCTCGAAGCCGTCAAGATCGCACTTGGCAGCTACCCCGGCACCTACGATTTGCTGCTGCGGCACTACGAAACGGTGAAGGCCGGACAGATGCGGCTCGTCGATGTGATCGTCGGCTTCGTCGATCCGAATGCGCCCGATGAAATTGCCCAGCCGCAGAATCCGAAGATGATGGCGCTGGAGCGCGAAGAAGCGGCCAATGACGATGATGAGGCCGATGGCGATGAAGACGAGGAAGCCATCGATACGGGCCCGGATCCGGAGGAAGCCGCGAAGCGCTTCAGTTCGATCGCCAAGGTGCATCATCAGTTCTTGAATGCACTCGACAAGCTCGGATCGAAGGATCCGAAGACCTTGAAGATTCGCAAGAAAATCTGCGGCGAATTGATGGAGCTCAAGCTCTCGCCCAAGATGTTCGATCAGCTGATCGACAACCTGCGCCAGCACGTGACCGAAGTTCGCCTGCTGGAAAAGGAAATCATGTTCCTTTGCATCAAGCAGGCCGGGATGCCGCGCAAGGATTTCATTTCGACTTTCCCGAAGAACGAAACCAGCACGCGCTGGCTCGATAAGCACATCAAGGCGAAGAAGCGCTATTCGGGACCGCTGGCGAAATTCAAGGACGAGATCGAGCGGCGCCAGAACAAGCTCAAGGACCTGGAAGGCCTGTTTCACGTCCTGATCAGCGAGATCAAGGAAATCAACCGCGAGGTTTCCATCGGCGAGGCCAAGGCGCGGCGCGCCAAGAAGGAAATGGTCGAAGCCAACCTGCGCTTGGTGATTTCGATTGCCAAGAAATACACCAACCGCGGCCTGCAATTCCTGGATCTCATCCAGGAGGGCAACATCGGCTTGATGAAGGCCGTCGATAAGTTCGAATATCGGCGCGGGTACAAATTTTCGACCTACGCGACGTGGTGGATTCGCCAGGCGATCACCCGCTCGATCGCCGATCAGGCGCGCACCATCCGCATCCCGGTGCACATGATCGAGACCATCAACAAACTGAATCGCATCTCCCGTCAGATGCTGCAGGAAATGGGCCGTGAGCCCACGCCGGAAGAACTGGCGGTGCGCATGGAAATGCCCGAGGACAAGGTGCGCAAGGTCTTGAAAATCGCCAAGGAGCCCATTTCGATGGAGACCCCGATCGGCGACGACGAGGATTCGCACTTGGGCGATTTCATCGAGGATACCTCGGTGTCATCTCCCATCGATTCGGCGACCACGGAATCCTTGCGCGAAACCACGCATTCGGTGCTCGCGCAGCTCACGCCGAGGGAAGCGAAGGTATTGCGTATGCGCTTCGGCATCGACATGAACACCGACCACACGCTCGAAGAGGTGGGCAAGCAGTTCGATGTCACCCGGGAGCGGATTCGTCAGATAGAAGCCAAGGCGCTGCGCAAGCTGCGTCACCCGAGCCGCAGCGAGCAGCTGCGCAGCTTCTTGATGGATGACTGACTAAAGGACGGGGTCGTTCCCACGACCCCGTTAGAAGTGGCGCGAAGCGCCTAACTAGCCCGCCAGCACTTCCATCGTGAGATGCCGTTCGCTGCTGAGCGAATTGGCCACCAGACAGCTGGTTTCTGCCTTTTCCAATAATTTCTTCGCCCGCTCGACATCCGCCCCGCCGGCGACGTGCAGGATGGCGTGGGTATCAAAGCGAGTGAATCGCATCTTGCCGTCCACGCGATCCAGAGTCCCTTGGGTACGTGCCTCGAGGCGCTGCCAGGAGTATTTGGACGCCGCCGCGATCGCCCGAAAACCCAGTACGAAGCAATCCGCCACCGCTGCGGTGAGCAGTCCTTCCGGCGACCATTGATTGCCCGGGCCGTCGAATTCCTTAGGCGGGGAGGATTCGATGATTCTGACTCCCTCGGTGGAGAGCGGCACGTCGCCGTCGGGGCGAATGGATGCATTGACCGTGTAGTGATGGGGAAAAGGATGCATAGAAACTCCGCAAAATTGATATTACAACGCTACCCGATCACGGCCCACCGTGCCGAGATAGTTCATGGACGAGTTGGCGGCAGGCTGAACAGCTTGAGTTCCGGGCTGTGATCGACCAGGCGTAGCGCGCGCTCGAATTTGAGTCCAATTTTTTCCAGCACCGCAATGGACTGCGCATTGTCCGGGGACGTGATGGCGACGATGTGCGGGATATTGAGCGTTTGCCTGGCATGCGCGAGGACCGCAGCCGCGGATTCGACGGCATATCCTCTCGACCAATGCCGCGAAAGAAAGGCGAACCCCACGTCCGGGGCACTCAGCCCCTGACGCTTGACCAGGCCGCAGATTCCGATCGGCGTCCCGGCGCGTTCGCCGTTGGGCGCATCGCCGCGCAGGCACGTGGCATACAAACCGAAACCATGACGCGCATAACTGTCCATGGGTCCCTGCAGGATGTAGTCGCGGGCGTCAGCGAGCGTTCTGACGCCCTTGTCGCCGATGAAGCGAATGAAGCCGGCTTCGTTGAGCAGCTCCAAAATGAATGGGGCGTCTGCGAAATCGAGTTCGCGCAGACTCATGCGTGAGGTCTGAATGACGCTCATGGAATCGCCGCCGCGGGGGCCAAACCGAATGCTTCGGCCAACAGCGCATACGAATGGCGGCGTGCCTGCGGGTCGAAGGTCCACGTATTGATCACGATTTCCTCGAGCGCAAGCCGCCGGGCCAGTGCGTGCAGTTTTTCCGCCACTTGCGCGGCGGTACCGACCAAAGCGGCGGCCCGCAATTTTTCGATCATCATGCGTTCAGCGTCCGTGTAGGCGTAGGCAGCCGCCTTTTCCGGAGATTCCAAGGGCAGCCTGAGGCCTTTCTCAAAACCGGTTCTCCAATACTCGCGGGTCGTGAGCAAATGTCTTGCCTCGCTCTCGGTAGCTGCGGCGAGCGCCCATACGCAAATGGTCGCTTGCGGACGCGGATACCTCTCGGAGGGCCGATAGTTGCGCCGATACAAGGTGAGCGCCGAATCAACGCCCGCCCCCTCGCTGAAGAAATAAGCGTACGCGTACGGCAGCCCGAGATGCGCCGCGAGTTGCGCTCCGTAGTCCGAACTGCCGAGAATCCACAATTGCGGGCTGGTGTTGCCGGTGGGAAACGCCATGATATTGCGGTACGGGTGATCCACCGGCAGTGCAATGCCCGACACCCAGTGCTGCAGTTCCTGCACCTGGCGCGGGAATTCCTCCGCGCCGTGCGAGTGGGGATTGAGCGCATGCGCCGTCAACCCGTCCGATCCGGGCGCGCGCCCGACACCTAAGTCGATGCGGCCCGGGGCGATGGCCTCGAGCACGCGAAATTGTTCCGCGACCTTGAGCGCAGAATAGTGCGGCAGCATGACGCCGGCGCTGCCCACGCGGATACGCCGTGTGGTCGCCGCAACCGCGGCGATCAAAATCTCGGGCGCCGTACCGACGATGCTGGCGCTGTTATGGTGCTCTGAAACCCAATAGCGCTCGTATCCCAGCGCATCGCAAAGCTGTGCCAGCGCGATGGATTCGCGAATCGCCGCATCCTGAGTGCTGCCGGCCGCGGCTGGAGATTGATCGAGAACGGACCACTTCATTGGGCGGACGGTGTTTCCGATCCTGAATCCCACGCGGCGAGCATGGCCGCAATTTCATGCGAGTCCGCGTCGCCGGCGTTCTGCAGGTTCCGTATCACGCCTTGCCGGTCCCCCGGCGGGCGGTTCTGACTCACTTTCCACTTGCCGGTCAAGCTCAGGATCGAAAATTCGAATCCGACGATGAGCTTCAGCATTTTGTCGATGTATTCCGCCGGCGCGTCGTCGATCTTCCAGGGTTGGGAGCGCGGCTTTTCGTGATGCTCGGTCAATCCGGCCACCAAGGTGCGCAGCCACGCCACATCCTCGATGAAACGCAGCGTACCGGCGGCATGCACCACGGCGTAATCCCAGGTTGGCACGACCTCGCCGGTTTTCGCTTTGGACGGATAGAACGAGGGCGAGATGTAAGTTTGCGGGCCCTGGAAAATCGCCAGCGCGTGGGTCGCGCCGCGAAATTCACGCCACAGAGGATTCGCGCGCGCGATGTGACCCCGGATACATCCCAGCGGCGCAGGCGCATCCAGCGTCAGCACCGGCAGGTGATCGGCCACGAGTCCCGAGTCGCACAACGTTACCAAGGTACAGAGCGGCCGCGCACGCATCAGGGCATGCAGCACGTCGGTGCGCGTCTCGTTGAAATGTGCTGGCCGGTACAAGATCCACCCTCATCGACGGGAGACGCGCCAGCCTAATTGTTCTCGGCGCTCGTGGCGAGCCTATATGTTGCACCGCGTGATGGCTTGACAAACAATTGGGCCGGCGCCGATGATTTCTGCATGTGCCGAAGCATCAAAACGCTCTTTAATTTTGATCCGCCAGTGACCGACGACGAAATCCGTGCAGCGTCGCTGCAATTCGTACGAAAGCTGAGCGGCTTTCACAGCCCGTCCAAATCCAATGAAGCGGCTTTCTTAGGCGCGATCGATGAAATAGAGGCTGCCTCGAAGAGGCTGCTCCGTTCGCTGCAAACCCATGCGCCGGCAAGAAGCCGTGAGGAAGAAGCCGCCAAAGCGAAAGCTCGCGCCGCCCTGCGATTTACCCGAGTAAGCTAATCAAGGTGGGCGCAAATGTCGGGCAGACCGAGTCAGGCCGATGTACTGATCGCCGGCGCGGGACCAACCGGCTTGGTACTGGCGCTGTGGCTCACAAAGCTGGGCGTGCGCGTCAGATTGATCGACAAGGCAGCGCAGACCGGTACGACCTCGCGCGCGCTCGCGGTTCAAGCGCGAACGCTCGAGTTCTATCAACAGGTCGGGCTCTCACAGGCTGTCGTGGATCGCGGCCACCAGGTGTCCGCCATCAATCTGTGGGTAAAGGGTGCACGCGCGGCCCGTGTCCCGCTCGGGAACCTGGGTGAGGGGCTCACTCCTTTTGCGTTTCCCACGATTTTCCCGCAAGACGAGCATGAGCGACTGCTGATCGAGCGCTTGCATGAACTCGGTGTAGAGGTCGAGCGCCCGGTGGAGCTCACCGCCTTTGAAGAAGTGGACGGCCAAATTCGCGCAATCCTGACCAAGGCTGGATATCAGGAGACATGCACCTGTGCCTACCTCGCCGGCTGCGATGGGGCTCGCTCAAAGGTTCGTGAAGTGCTCACGACCGGTTTTCCAGGCGGCACCTACAATCATCTTTTCTATGTCGCGGACGTCGAAGCGGCCGGGCCACCCATCAACGGCGACCTGCACATCGACCTCGAGGATACGGATTTCCTGGGGGTGTTCCCGCTGGCAGATGCCGGGCGCGCACGATTGATCGGCACGGTGCGCGACGATACTGCAAAGGATCACGAGCACCTTGAATTCGGCGACGTGAGCGACCGCGCCATCCAGAATCTGGGAGTGACCATCAAGCGCGTGAATTGGTTTTCGACCTACCGGGTCCATCACCGAGTCGCGAACAGCTTCCGTAGCGGGCGAGCGTTTCTGCTGGGCGATGCCGCTCATATCCACAGTCCGGTCGGCGGCCAGGGAATGAATACCGGCATCGGCGATGCCGTCAACCTCGCCTGGAAATTGGCGGCTTCCCTCAAAGATCCATCCAGCGCGGGGCTGCTGGATAGCTACGAGCCAGAGCGAATGGCATTTGCCCAGCGGCTGGTGGCCACTACGGATCGCGCGTTCAAGGCCGTGGTCAATCCCGGCGCGATGGCGCGATTCCTTCGCACCAAAATTATTCCGGCACTGGCCCCGGCCTTGTTCCGCGTGCCGCTGGTGCGCAGAGCCGCGTTTCGCACGGTCTCCCAAACCGCCGTGAATTACCGAGGGAGTCCTTTGAGCGTCGGCGCGGCAGGCAAAGTCCACGGCGGCGATCGGCTGCCCTGGGTCAGGGTCAACTTCGCGCCCTTGAGTTCACTGGACTGGCAAATTCACGTCTACGGCAATGCCGGCGCGGCCCTCCAAGCCCTGTCCCAGCGCCAACAAATCCCGCTGCATGTATTCGCATGGCAGTCATCCATGCACGCGGCCGGTCTGCAGCGTGATGCCGTGTATCTCGTGCGTCCCGACGGCTACGTGGCATTGGCAAGCCCGGATGGCGGCGACAGCGCCATTGCCGGCTATCTGGCCGAGAAAAGGATCAAGGCATTGATGTGAGATCACCGATTGCCCGGCCGGCCTGATCGGCGGGATCAGACCTGCTAGAGTCGCGACTCCACTAGAACCCGGAGCAAACCCGTGCTCAAGATGCTTGAGGCAGTGCGGCCGTTGACGTTGAGCGAAATGCAGGAGGCGCGCCGCAGAATCGCCGGCAGCATTGTGCGCACGCCGCTCGTGCGGCTGGATCTCGGGCCCGATTTTCCCGATATCCGGCTCAAGCTCGAAAATCTGCAAGCCACGAACTCGTACAAGCTGCGCGGCGCGGTCAATGCCGTCGCGATGCTGTCCGAATCCGAGCGGCAGCTCGGCGTGTGGACCATCAGCGCCGGCAATGCGGGTCAGGGCATCGCGCATGCCGCCAGGCGAGCCGGGGTCCCTTGCACCGTTGTCGCGATCGAGACGGCGCCGGCATCGAAGCTCGAGCGGATGCGGGCGCTGGGTGCAAAACTGATTCCCGTGCCCTACGAAGCCGCGTGGCGCGCGCTTGGCGACCGCTCTTACCCCGGGGTGGAAGGGACGTTCGTCCATCCGTTCGATGACCACAACTTCATTGCAGGCCACAGCACGATGGGCTTCGAAATATTGGAAGATGCGCCCGATACGGTCGCGGTCATTGGCGCCATCGGCGGCGGCGGGTTGATGACCGGAGTCGCGAGCGCGCTGAAGGCGCTGAGGCCGGACATCAAAACCTGGGGCGCAGAACCAGAGACCGCGGCCCCGGCCGCGCTCTCATTTTCAATGGGGTCCGCGCAAGTTTTCAAGGACTGGAAGGCGTCGTTCGTCGATGGCGCGGGAGGCCAAAGCCTCTTTCCGCGCATGTGGGATCGCCTAAGACCCGTGGTCGACGGCTCGATCATCGTCAGCTTGGATGAGACCAGAGCCGCGATGCGCCTGATGGCCGAAAAGGCGCGCATCATTGCCGAAGGCGCCGGAGCATTGTCGCTGGCCGCCGCACTCAGCGGAAAAGCCGGGCGGGGCCCCATCGTGGCCGTGGTCTCCGGCGGCAACGTCGACCTGGCCAAATTCAGCGATCTGATTGCCGCGGCGCCCGCGGTTAGATGAGCAAGGAGACGTCGGGTATCAATGGAAACCTCCGTTGTCGCAGGTTGGTCGGATTTCCTGGTGGCTGCTGCCGGGACTGCCGGCGCCCTGGCCGGTCTTTTATTCGTCGCAATCTCGATCAACCTGTCTCGTATAATCGAACTGCCAGGGGTCTCGGGACGCGCCGCCGAATCCATCATCTTGCTATCGGCAACGCTGTCAGAGGCTCTAGCGGCTCTGATTCCACGCTTGTCTTTCGGAAAACTCGGTTTGGCTTTAGCGGTCATTGCCGTGCCGGCCTGGATAGCACCGGTCGTGATTCAAATCGAATCTGTTCGCGCTCGTACCTACCTTCGACCCTCACATGTCGTCAGTCGGGCTTTGTTGCATCAAGCGGCGGCGTTGCCGGGCGTGCTCGCGGCTCTTAGTCTTTGGGGAGTATTGCCTGGCGGCATGCTATGGCTCGGTGCAGGTGTACTGGCTTCTATGCTGGTCGCGATCGGTAACGCATGGATATTGCTTGTGGAGATTTTGCGGTAAAAGGAGTCGCAAACCCGACCCCAAGAAGGAGCCTCAAGATGACCCCAGTAGGCCAACGTTTTCTAATGATCTATTCCGGGCTGCTAACGGCCGTCTTCGCCGCTTCAGCGCTTTACGGATTCGCGCGAGCCCCTCAAAAAATGACGATTGAGGAACTCGATGTACAACGCATCAACCTCCGAGAGCCCGATGGCACACTTCGCCTGGTCATCTCGGACAAATCCAAGGCGCCGGGGATAATCGTCAAGGGCAAAGAGTACCCGCATCCCGATCGCAAGTCCGCGGGCATGATCTTTTACAACGATGAAGGGACCGAGAACGGCGGATTGATCTTCGGGGGCGACAGGAGCCAGGACGGAACAAAGCACTCTTCCGGGCACTTGTCGTTCGACGCCTACGAGCAAGATCAGACCATGGCACTGGATTCAACCCAGAGTGGGGGCGAACGCCAGACCAGAATGCAAATCACCGACTATCCCGATTATTCTATTCTCGATCTTTTGAATTTGATGGCTTCCATCAAGCAGCTGCCCGCTGCACAACAAAAGGAAAAAATGAATGCCTTCTTTACCGAACGCGGACGTCCCACGACGCGTCTGGTGTTGGGGCGAGGCATGGGCAAGGACAGTGGCGACAACAGCGTGATGCTGGGTCTCAATGATATGCAAGGACGCCCGCGTATCGTCATGAAGGTCGCCTCCGATGGCGCCCCGTCATTACAGATGTTTGACAGTGCCGGCAACGTGGTCGGCAATTTAGAGACTAAGGGCCACCCGTAAGAAATCTCACACGGCCCGAAGTCAAAGACGGCGAGCGTGCGCACCGCTAGAATACCTTGCGGATGCTCAATGCTAGTACCCGGCCCAAGGGATCGAGAAATCCGGGGTCGAAGGCCGTTGGCGTGGCGCCATCGGCATCGCGCACCGTTTGCCGGCGGTCGAATAAATTTGTGACGGCGAGGGATGCCCGCGCACCTTGGGCCCAGGACGCGCCGCGCATCCACGGCAGGTGCCCGAGATCCAGGAAGACGCGTAAATCGGCCGTTCCCAGGGATGAGAAATAAATGGGGTCCGGCGCCGCCGGGTCACCGCTGCCGACCACGGTGGGGCTGCGCCAAGCGACCGCGAGTAGGACACCGACTCCGTCTCGATGATAGAGCGTGTGAAATTCGATTTTGTGCCGGGGCTGCCCCCCGGTCACATCGGACGGTGCGCCGTCGAGCAGATTTAGTTCGGGGATTCCTGGGCGAATCAGTGTCACGTCGCGCAGGTACCAGGTATCGAACAAGGAGAGTTCGATCCTATTCGCCATGGCCATGGCTTGCGACTCGCCGACGGGTATCCAAACATTGACACCCCATTTCACGTCATCGACTTGTTCACGCTCGAGGTTGACCCAGCGGTCGTCGATCTCGATGAGAGTGCCGTCCGCGTCACGCACGAAACGGTCGGGGAATGCGGATTCGACGGCAGCGTTGGTCGGGGGCAGGGCGCCTATGGCGTTGCTAATACGACTTTCTTCGTAATGAGCGAGAAATTCAGTCTTGCCGGCAAACGGTCCAACCGACACGCCGAAGGAGCCCTGACGCGAGTCGGTCAGGGAAAGTGCATCGTTGCCGCCGGTGATTTCCGTCAGATAGACCGACTCTTGCGTGATGTAGTCGAAGGTCTCGACGTTCGTCGTATAGATCGGTGGTGCTTGCAACTGCTGCACTGTGGGAGCGGTGCGATGGTCGGTGTAGATGGCATCGAGATGCAGTTTCTTGATTGGGTGCCAATCCAAGCCCACGCTGCTGCTGAAGAGATTGCCGAAATCGGAGACCGAATCGAGAGAGGCGCTGAAGGTTCCGGAGAGTTCGCCCAGGGCGGGTAGAATGCCGCGGTCCCGCTTGGCGATTGGAACACTGGCGTTGACATTGGCGCTGCGAACGGTTCGCGTAAGATTGCTCGCGGTCAGGGCGGCTCCGGGCTCCGCGTCGCGAGTGTCGAAGCCCTGATATTGCAATCCGAATTTGAAATTGGCGATCACGGGGCCGGCCGGCAGGGAAGCGGCGGGGCCGCTCAAGGAAAGCTGCAGATTGCCTATGTTGAAGGCTGATTCGGTGCGGTCGATCAACAAATCGTTGGCGCTGTCGACCCCGAGATCGCTGGTCGATCTCGAGGCAACATGCATGTAGTAGACAGTCGATCCCCAAACGAAATCGTGGATCTGGCCGGTGAGCTGCATCGCGACTCGGGAGGTTCGAACGGCGCTGCTTTCATCCAGAGGCTGTTCGATCTCACCACCCGTTACCGAACTTGTCTCGGCGAGCCCCTGCAACGAGCGGGTGGACGTGACATCGTATGACGCTTCGAACGAGCTACTTACCCCGAGTATGGAGCGACTGACCGTTGCCGCGACCTTGGTGTCAGTCGTGTCGGGCAGCAGTGTGTAATAAGAACTGTCCGGTACATCGATGCCGCGATCGCTGTCGCGCAGCAATGCGTTGTCCTTGTAGCTTGCGAGCAGCGTGATGCGGGCTTCATCGTTCAGTCGCACGAGGGAAGCGTCGGTCGCGATGGCTTGACCGCCACCCTCAGTAGCGCCGCTTTCGGTCGCGCGTATCGGCACGGCGGAATAGTGCTCGCGCAGCACGAAATTGAGCACGCGTTGGTTCTCGGAAAAGCCGTACTGCAGCGCGACGCTTTCCGGCAGCACCTCCACCCGTTCGATGGCTTCTCGGGGCAGATTGTCGAATTCCGTTTGACCCGCGAGGTGGCCATTGATGAGTACGACGGCCTTTTGATCGCTGCGACTGCTGCGCGTCAGAGGGCGCAGGGCATCGACGAGGTCGCTGAGCGAGTCGGCTCCATAAGAGTCCAGTTCCGAGGGCGATAGTTCCAATAGCGGCTCGATACCACCACTGGCGCTGCCCCGCGGGGTGGTGACGATAATCTCGGGTGGGGGTTCAGGTGTCGTTCCTAGCACATCTGCCGCCTGCACCAGTCTTGCGGGCGTGGCCATGCCGACCGTGACGGCCAACCCGGCGAGAGCAACACGGAACCACGGCCGCTGCATGGAATAACACCGCATGAACGGTGAGGGCAGATGCGTTCGGGGGAACATTTGGGCTGGAAGTATGGAGGATTCCCGGAGAAATCTCAGAAATCCAGTTGGAATTACGATCGAGAAAATTGCGGCTATCGCGGCCCCAAATTAAGGAGTCATGGCGTTATACATCACCTTGCCATCGGGCCCGGTTGAGAATGGTTGACGGTGCCCCCACCCTACCCCGCATGACCCCTTTTTCCGTCCTCGATCTCTCGCCCATCACGCAGGGAAGCGATGCGGCCCACTCCTTTAAGAACACGCTGGACCTGGCGCGCCACGCCGAGCGTTGGGGCTATCGGCGTTTTTGGCTGGCCGAGCATCACGGGATGCCGGGAATCGCGAGCGCGGCGACCGCCGTGCTGATTGGCCATGTTGCCGGGGGCACCTCCACGATTCGCGTCGGCGCCGGTGGCATCATGCTGCCCAACCATTCCCCGCTCGTGATTGCCGAGCAGTTCGGCACGCTTGAATCACTGTACCCCGGGCGCATCGATTTGGGCCTGGGCCGAGCGCCCGGTTCCGACCAGCGCACTGCGCAGGCGTTGCGCCGCAATTTGTCCTCAGACCCCAATGAGTTTCCGCGCGATGTTCAGGAGCTCGCCGATTATTTATCGGTTTCGCCCCGACAGTCAGTGCGCGCGGTGCCCGGAACCGGTCTCAACGTGCCACTGTGGATCTTGGGTTCGAGTCTGTTCGGCGCGCAGGTTGCCGCAGCATTTGGCCTTCCCTTTGCGTTCGCCTCGCATTTTGCGCCGGCGCAGATGATTCCCGCCATCGAGCTGTATCGCGGCGAGTTTCGGGCCTCCCGGGATCTTGCCGAGCCGTACGTGATGCTGGGCTTTAACGTATTCGGTGCCGACTCTCTGGGGCGAGCGAAATTCCTGGCAAGCTCGATGCAGCAGGCATTCGTGAATCTGCGCAGCGGCCGCCCTTCGCAACTGCAGCCGCCCGCCGAAGGCTACGTCGAGGGCCTCGGGTCGCAGGAACGGGCCATCCTCGATCAGGTATTGTCGTGCGCTTCGATCGGCACTCCCGAGATGGTGCGCGCGGATCTGCACAATTTCATCAAGCAGACCGGCGCGGATGAGCTGATGATTACCTCGCAAATCTTCGATCACGTGGCGCGCCTGCGCTCCTTTGAGATCGTAGCCGAAGCAGCAAACTGATGGGCTCAGCGGCTCAGGTCACGAAGGAGAGCAGCGCATCCGGCATCGCTACCCTCGATATGGTAAGTCCGGATGACATTCTCGGCGCTGATAGTGACCTCCAACGTGCAGTCGTGTTGGACCGGCATGGTACCTTCGGCGCTTGTTGTGCCTTTGGGCATCACCCCTTCGGTACTAACTGACCAGACGTACACACGATCTCCGGTAGTCTCCTGCTCTCCGGTGGGTTTTCCCAAATGCGCGGATAGCTCGTTAATGTTTCGGCCAACGTAGGGCTTCAAGTCATTTGAGAGTCGGGTTGCCGCGCACCCCAAAAGCGCCGCCCCTATCGTCGCCAAAAATATAAGTCGCATTTTGATCGTGCCCGTGAGAAGTAATTCAATCATTCGCGCCAGCGGGATTCTACACGGAGCACCGGTCTCGTAGGTGACTGTCCCGATGGTGATCTGCGGGAGCCTAAGACATATCGACTATAGTGCGCGTTTACATGCATAGCGGCAGCATCCTATGGGCCATACAGACGCTCGACATCCCATCTTTAATCGCGAGTTTCGTTACCTATGGATAGGCAACACGGTTTCCGGGTGCGGTCACCAATTCTTCCTCGTGGCTCTTCCCTGGCTCATCCTGCAACTCACAGGATCCGGCGCCGTCTTTGGCGGAATCATGATGGTGCAAGCCATCCCGAGAGCTGCGCTGATGCTGCGCGATCCGCCCCGGGTCGAATCCGCCGTACCCCATGCCAACATAGTCCACTCCATTCTTGAAGGTCTACGCTACGTGAAGAACGACGTAAGCGTGGATGGCTTCTACTCGTAGTCAGCGTGGTCGTTGGAATCTGTACAGCCTCGATAGGGTTGCTTAGCCAATTGTGGTCCCTCTTACCAATTCTTTTCGTCATGAGCGTTCTCATGTTTGCCAGCCTCGGACTCGTGCCCCTATCGCTGGCGGCAGCGGGAGTCGCAGTCCAGTGGAGCTTGCGCGGCATGTTCGCGGGAGCTGGAGCCTTGGTCCTTGTGGCTACGTGCATCGCTGCCTTGCAACGTCCGGTACGCGAGATTGACTGATAGAGCGCGTCGCACTTCATCGATTACTGCGCGATCGAGGCCGCGTATGAAGGCGACAGGATCGCTTTTGGCGGGAGCCAATGTGGACTAGTCCTTGGGGTACGTCGCGTATTTCGTGCAATCTAATATGCCGACGTTTCGACAGCAGTTCAGTCCCTGTAGGTGGTCAGAGCGTTCCCGAGGCCATCCTTAAGCGGGCCCAGCCAGGGTTCGTAATTCCTCCACTGGTCGACGCCTTCGCGGCTGATGGGCCGTCGCACCTGCTC
>Ga0116129_1000735_pt1 | contig 19878 bp, 15 predicted proteins | sample June2015DPH_17_2_FD_89732 | JGI IMG/M metagenome (GOLD analysis project Ga0116129, IMG submission 89732) | Peatland microbial communities from SPRUCE experiment site at the Marcell Experimental Forest, Minnesota, USA - June2015DPH_17_10 | ecosystem: Environmental > Terrestrial > Soil > Wetlands...
CTCGTCATCAATGTCGGCGCGCCCAAGGGCGCCTCGCGGTTGATGCAGCGGATCGGTCGCGCCAATCACCGCCTCGATGAGGCCTCTCGCGCGGTGCTGGTGCCGGCGAACCGCTTTGAAGTGCTGGAATGCCGGGTTGCGATCGACGCTGTAGCCGAAAATGCGCAGGATACGCCGCCGCTTCGAACCGGCGCGCTGGACGTATTGGCGCAGCATGTGCTGGGGTGCGCCTGCGGCGAGCCTTTCCTGGCCGATGCGCTTTACGAAGAAGTTCGGACGGCCGCGCCCTATGCCGATCTCAGCCGTACCGATTTCGACGACGTGGTCGATTTTGTCGCAACCGGCGGCTATGCGCTGAAAACCTATGAGCGCTTTGCCCGCATCAAGCAGGCGAAGGACGGCCGCTGGCGGGTGACCAATCCGAAAGTGCGGCAGAGCTATCGTCTCAATGTCGGCACCATCGTCGAGGAGGCGATGCTGAAAGTTCGCCTGGTGCGTTCGCGCGCCGGCGGATCGGGATCGACCGGCGCGATTGCGCGCGGCGGCCGGCTGCTCGGCGAGATCGAGGAATATTTCATCGAGGGCCTTTTGGTCGGCGACACCTTCGTATTCGCAGGCGAGGTCGTGCGCTACGAGCAGATGTCGGAAGATCAGGTCTACGTCTCGCGCGCCAACGATTCGGATCCGAAAGTGCCGTCCTATATGGGCGGAAAGTTTCCGCTCTCCACCTATCTCGCCGAACGGGTGCGCAATCTTCTCGCCGACAAGCGCGCGTGGAACGGCCTGCCGGAACAGGTGCGCGACTGGCTGTCGCTCCAAGCGCATCTGTCGCGTGTGCCGGCTGCGCGCGAGTTGGTGGTGGAGACGTTCCCGCGCGGCAACAAGCATTATCTTGTCTGTTATCCCTTCGAAGGACGTCTGGCGCACCAGACGCTCGGCATGCTCCTGACGCGGCGGCTGGAGCGCGCCCGCGCGCGGCCCCTTGGGTTTGTCGCCAATGAATATGCGCTGGCGATCTGGGGGCTCGGCGATGCCTCGTTCATGATTCGGCAAGGCCATCTTGATCTGAACGCGTTGTTCGATCCGGACATGCTGGGCGACGATCTCGAAGCGTGGCTCGCCGAATCCTCGCTGATGAAACGCACCTTCCGCACCTGTGCGCTGATTTCGGGCCTGATCGCGAGGCGCTTCACCGATGAAGAAAAAACCCGCCGCCAGGTGCTGTTCTCGACCGACCTGATCTACGACGTCTTGCGCAAGCATCAGCCGGACCATGTGCTGTTGCGCGCCGCCCGCGCCGATGCCGCGACCGGCTTGCTCGATCTGCGCCGATTGAGTGATATGCTCGCGCGCATCAAGGGCCGAATCATCCACCGGGAACTCGATCGCGTTTCGCCGCTAGCGGTGCCGGTGATGCTGGAAATCGGCCGCGAAGCGGTCTATGGCGAGGCGTCCGACGAACTCTTGGCGGAAGCTGCCGAGGAACTGGTGAAAGAGGCGACGGGGTAGGCCGTGAACGCGGGCGGAAATTTTCAGGAATTTGAGGCAGCCGTTGCGACTATCGCGAGCCTCGATATCGCCGGCGTCGCCATGCTGGCCGATATCTCCGGCGCGTTGTTCTGGAAAGAGCAAAGCCTGCTTGTCGTTTCCGATCTTCATCTCGAAAAGGGATCGAGCTTCGCCGCCCGCGGCGTGCTGCTGCCGCCCTATGACACGGTGGCGACGCTCAGCCGGCTCGCCTCGGTCATCGCGCGCCACAATCCGAAAGTCGTGATTGCGCTCGGCGACAGCTTTCACGATCGCACCGCCCACGAGCGGTTGTCGACACCGGATCGCGAGGCGATCGCGGCGTTACAGGCGCAGCGCGACTGGATCTGGATTTCCGGCAATCACGATCCAGCGTTGCCGTCCGATCTCGGCGGCATCGTTGCGAGCGAAGTCGCGATCGGCCCGATCGTGTTGCGGCATGAACCGACAGGTAGCGTCGGCGAAATCGCCGGCCACCTTCATCCCAAGGCGCGGGTCGCCACCCGGGCGCGCTGGCTGGAACGGCGTTGTTTCGCCAGCGACGGCGAGCGTGCCGTGATGCCGGCCTTTGGCGCCTATACCGGGGGCTTGAGCATTCGCGACGATGCGTTTTCGAAAATCTTTCCCTCAATGGCTTTCATGGCACACGTGATCGGCGACGTCAGGCTGCACACCATCGCCGCCTCACGGTGTTATTGAGCTTTCCTTCACCTCTCCCCCGCGAGAAAAAAATGCCTCCGCTTTCGAGGCGCAACGGACCTGGCCGGGCATGCTGCCGGTTCGACCGGATCGCAAATAACCCCCGCAAATAACCCGTTGCGGAAGTGGTCGGCTTTAAGGACGAGCGCCTTAAACCTTGGTATAGTTTCTTGCCCCCTTTAGATGCCCGACGTATCCCTACGTTCAATTGAGCCGCCGATTGCGATTGTCTTAGATAGCGTTATGCGGTAGCGGTCCCTCCCGCCCCGTTATCGCTGCCCTCCCTGGGCGTTTCCTCCCTGGAGTTGGGCCGCTTGTGGTGACGCAGGCGGCCTTTCTTTTTTGTGTATGCTGTCACGTCCGCAACAAGGCCCGCAATGCGGACATGGAAGCGAGTGGCAACCCAGCTTGCCTGAAGGCATTGGTGGATGCACGTGACCGACAAGGAGGGCGCGTTGAGCACATTACAGGCCGTCTTTTTAGGAATGATGCTGTCGTGGACGCCGTCCCTTTTGTTTATGGCGTACCTGTTGTGGCGGGCTCCGCTAGTCGAGTCGGATTAGATCGGGCATGCGTGGCCACGCTCCGCAATACGCGTACGCGCGAGATTCACACGTCATTGAACAGGGTGACTGCTAACTCCTGCCGTACCGGCCTTGATCGTAGGCCTGCAGGATGCGGACAAAATCAGCCATGCTGGATCGATCCCGGTTTTCGGCCATAACCGCAGCTTGAGTATTCGACGCGGGCTGGCTCCTTTGCCAAACCCGCCGGAGGAGGTCGGCGATGTTTTTCATGGCTCTCTCTGCAGCCAACTGTGTCAGTGGAGCGGCAACGCGCCGCTCGATCAAGGGAAGGGCCGGCGGGCGCTACGCCGCCGACCTTGCCCTGCAACTGCCGGCTCGCGGGGCCGGTTCCGTTGCTTTGCACGCTGCACTTATCGGTAGCACCGAGCACTTGGTTGATGCCATTGTGCGCGCGTATGAAGTAACTGTTCTGAGGTATGCTCGGACTAGTGAATCGGGATAGGTCGACTAAGCGTTGGTTTGGTCAGGTTCAGCACCTGCTCCCGCTGCTCGGTCTGGATCCCCGCGACGTTGCTCGGGGCAAAAAGCAGAAGTCGGATTTCAGTGCCGGCTGCTCAGCTTTTGACCCACAATGGACACTGCGTTAGTCCGCCCGTGCCGAGAGGACATAGAGCCACCCCATCAGCGTCGCAACCGACACCAACGTCGTGATCGAGACTGTGGCTGCGACCAGAGCTTCTTCCACCTTGTACTCGCCCGCCAGGATGTACACCGTCTTGGCGGTTGGTACGGCCGCGCAGATGACGGCGGCGATCGTGTAGAGCGGATTGAGGCCCGTCGCCACACAAAGCCCGTAGACGATCAGCGGCATGATCAGAAGCTTCACGACTGCGAGCACAATGGATGCCGTGAGGTTCGAGCGTATTCCTTCAACCGACAGGCTTAGTCCAATGGCGAAGAGCGCACACGGCGTCAGCGCAGCCGCGAGGATGTTCATATAGGCCGCAAGTGAGGCCGGCATCGGCAGGCCCATGGTTGTCCACACCAGACCGATCAGGGTCGATAGCACCATGGGATTGAGCACGATCTGTTTCACCAGCATTGCCGGACCTGCCGTCCCCGCATGCGCGGAGTGTCCTTCGCTTTCCAGGAGAATAACCGTCGCAGGGAACATCACCCCCGCCACGAACACGGTCGCGATGGCGGCGGGCAGAACGGCAGGCTGTCCGTAAATAGAGTGCAGGATTGGCAGTGCGACGAATCCGGTATTGGTCATCGCCGCTGCCATTCCATAGATCGTGCTGCTGGCCCGGTCGTGTCCCCATCCGGCGCGTACAGTCATAAAGACCAGCGCAAAGCACAGGAGGGAGCCGCCGCCGAACGCCAGCAGAAAGCGCCATTCCAGAAGATTACGTGCCGGCTCCTGCGCGATGGTGACGAACAGCAGGGCCGGCATCGCGACGTTATAGGCGAAATGCACAAGCCCGTCGGCCAAAGACCGCGATATGTAGCCGAACCAGCCGGCCAGCCAGCCCGTGACTATAATCGCAAACACGGGAAGGACCAGGTCGGCGACTGCCATCTTGCTCTCTCCTTGGCGCGTGATGCATAGAAAATCACATATCCGGCGCGCCGTTAAAGGCTGGCGGTCGAGCGAAATCAGAAATGGGCACTGCCACGCCATTTCTGCTTCTGGGACGTTTGCGACATCCCGACGGGTAACCTGGTCGTTGGGTTAGACCGGAAATTATCGGCCGACGGTCAAGGCGACGCGATTGGCCCGAAGGCGACATTCACCCCGGAGGCCGGCGCCGATGGCGCAAGCCTAAGCCGCCTTCGCCTGCACGGTGTCGCAGAATTCGGCGAGGCGCTCGGCAAGCCGCAGCGTCGCAGGACTCGCCTCGGGTGAGGCGACAAGCGCCACTTCGGTCCGGTCGATCGGGGAAAAACCATCCTTGGCCGTCAGCACGCGATGATCGGCCTGGATTGCCATCTCCGACAGAATGCTCAAGCCCATGCCGGCTGCGACTGCGGCCTGAATGCCCGCAAGATTGGAACTCGTATAGGCCATATGCCAGGCGCGGCCTGCGCTTTCGAGGTCGTGAATCGCGCGAGCGCGATAGAGGCAGCCGGCCGGATAACCGATCAGCGGCACCGAGCCGGTTTTCGCCTGGATCGGGTGGCTCTTGCTTGTGACCCAATGCACACGCTCCGGCCACGCTGCGATGCCGCCCTTTTCGCCGGCGGCGCGTTTGAACAGTGCGAGGTCGAGATCGCCGCGCTCGAGATCGTGCTTCAAACGAGTGCTCTGATCGGCGCGGACATCGAGCCGCAGGTGAGTGTGCGAGCGCGCAAATGCCCCCAGCAATTTCGTCAGCCGGTAGGCAGCGAAATCTTCGGGCACCCCGAGGCGCACCGCGCCTTCATGGTTCGGCCGTGTCATCACGTCGCGAGCCTCTTCGGCCAGCGCCAGAAGCCGCCGCGCATAGGACAACAGCCGCTCGCCGGCTTCGGTCGGCGTCACATCCTTGCCGCTGCGGTTGAGGAGCGGCTGGCCGACATCTTCTTCCAGCCGCTTGATCTGCTGGCTGACGGTGGATTGGGTGCGATGAACGCGTTCGCCCGCGCGGGTGAAGCCGCCGGCGTCGACCACCGACACAAAACTGCGCAAAAGCTCCAGATCGAGCATCTGGCTAACCCATTAAATTTTCCACTGATTATGAGTTTAACATTTAATTTCCAAATATCAAGGCGTGGACCTACATCGGAGACTCAAGGAGAGTCCCCATGTCGCTTGTGCCTTCCGTCGCGGTTGCCCGCCCATCCTTCAACCCGCTGCCGCTCTATATCGCGCTGTTCTGCCTGCTTTGGAGCTTCGCCTTCGTCGCGGGAAAAATCGGCGTCACCTATTGTCCGCCGCTCATCCTGCTGGCCGCGCGATTTTCGCTGGCCGGAGTTCTGATTCTGGGTGCCGTCGCGCTACGCGGCGAGGGCTGGCCGCTGACGTTGAGGGATACGCTGGTATTCGCGCTGATCGGGGTCGCCAACAACGCGCTTTATCTGGGCCTCGGCTATACCGGCCTGAAGAGCGTTTCGGCCGGCCTCGGCGGCCTGATCGTCAGCGCCAATCCCGTTTTCACAGCCGTGTTCGCGGCTCTGCTGCTGAACGAGCAGCTCACCTGGCGCAAGATTGCAGGGCTTTTGCTCGGGGTCATCGGCGTGGGCCTCATCGTCTGGCATCGCCTCTCGGTCGGCACGGACAGTGTGCACGGCATCCTGTTCACCTTTGCGTCGCTGGCTTCGATCGTGGTCGGCACCATCCTGTTCAAGCTATTGGCGCCGAAAGGCAGCCTCTGGGTCGGCAACGGCGTACAGAATCTCACCGCCGGAATTGTATTGATCCCGTTCGCCTTCACCCTGGCCGATATCGGCGACGTCGTGCCGAACCTTCAGTTGCTCGGCTCGTTCGCGTTCCTGACGCTCGGTGGTTCCGTGCTGGCCTATGTCCTGTGGTTCCACCTTCTTCGGGTGTGCGGCGCGACGGCTGCGAGCGCCTATCACTTCCTGATGCCGCCGCTCGGCATGCTGTTCGCTTTCCTCGTGCTGGGCGAGCACGTCGAGGTCCGGGATCTCCTGGGGATCGTTCCGGTCGCGCTCGGCATCTATCTGGTCACGCGTCCGGCTCGTGTACCCGCCGCCGCAAACGCATAGAGACGGTGTTCGTCTTGCTCTAATCCTTGCGGAACACGATAGACGCCATCCAGCCGCTCATCAGCGCCATGAAGGCGGTGAACATGCCATAGACCAGCCCGTTCTGATGGGCGGTCGTGGCGACGAACTGCTCGAAACCGACCTTGACGATGTCGAAGGCGGTTTCGGTTCGCGTGATCAGTGCGCCATCGGAAAACAATTTGATCTCGACCGTGTAGGTCCCGATCGGCACTTCGGCCGGCAGCGGAATGCCGGTGCGGAACAAGGTTGGCGTCAGGAAGGTCACCGCGGACGTATCTTCGCGATAAAGCCCATGCTCGCTTCGCAGCCGGACAAAGGCACTGCGGAACGGATCGCTGGGCACGACGTCGGCGTAATCCGTTCCGACCCGCTGGGTGAGCAGCACGTTGTTGAGGCCGAGCTGCTGTCGCCGTTCCACATCGGGTGAAGTGATCGCATCGAACGGCCGGTTGGAAAACAGCGCCAGATAAGTCGGTACCTGAAGAAATTCGCGGTAATCGGTATTGATCCAGATGCCGAACCTGCGTTCCTTCCGGCGCGTCACCATGTCGGCGCGGGGGCCGATCACGGTGACGACGAGATCGTAGTTGTTGCGGCTCGCCGGCGTCGAGGCGTCCTTTTCGACCGAGCCGAACAGCACCAGTTCCTCGCCGGAATAATTCGGCGTCACGGTCACGCGATGGTTGGAGACCGAGACGATCAGCCGTTCTGCGCGCGCCGGCGAGGCGACACCGGCCGCGCCGAGCGCGAGCATCACCCCAACCGCTGCGTTGAGGAAACGTCCGCTCATGCGGCGCCTCCGGCTTCGCGGATGGTGAAGAGATCGTCGGGGCGGATGACGAGTTCGATCGCGAAACGCATTCCGACCAGGAGAATCAGAAGTCCAAGCAACAGCCGCAAATGTTCGCCGCGAATCTTCTGGCCCACACGCGCGCCGAACTGGGCGCCGGTGACGCCGCCGGTCATCAGGAGCAGCGCTAGCACCGCGTCGACCAGGTGATTTGTCACCGCATGCAGCAGAGTGGCGAATATCATGGTCACGAGCGTGAGCACCATGGAGGTTCCGATCACGGTCGATGTCGGCACCCGCAGGAAATAGATCATGATGGGAACCAGGATGAAGCCGCCGCCGATGCCCATGATGGCGCCGATAAAGCCGATGATCAGGCCGACCGCGATGATGGGAATGACGGACAGATAAATCTTGGAGCGCTTGAAGCGCATCTTGAACGGCAGGCCATGGATCCAGCCGTGGCTGCCGGAGCGCCGCAGCGACACGGCGATGCCGCGCCGTACGCGAAGCACCGAACGCAAGCCTTCCCAGAACATCAGTCCGCCCACGGTGGTGAGAAGCACGACATAGGAAAGGGCAATCATCAAGTCGAGTTGCCCGAGCGATCGCAGCAGCGTGAAGGTCCACACGCCAAGCGCGGTGCCGATCGTGCCGCCGCATAACAGCACGAGCGCCAACGCGGGATCGATGGCGCGCCGGCGCCAGTAGGTAATCGCGCCGGAAAACGACGAGGCGGCGATGTGGCTGGCGACGGAAGCGACCGCGACAGCGGGCGAAATTCCGATGAAGATGAGAAGCGGCGTCATCAGGAAGCCGCCGCCGATGCCGAACATGCCCGAGACGACGCCGACCGCAGCACCCATCGCGAGGACGAGAAAAATATTGACCGGAATGTCGGCGATCGGGAGATAAAGCTGCACGCGCGTGACTTCCGGATAAGCCGTCAGGCTGGCCGAAACCGCCCATGGCATGGTTTCTTGGGAGTGCGGGCTCTGCATAGCCGAAATCGGCAGCTTGAGGGATTAAAGAATCCGCGCGCGGTGGTTTTTTTGCCGCTTCCGGTCCGGTAACTTTCTAAGTGGTGAAAAATAAGGATTAATGGCGAGCCGCCTCGGCCGTTCCGAGCGGCTTGGTTATGAGGTTCATCGCCAGGGCCTCCGTCGGGCTCAGCCAGCGGACTTCCCGGGTTGCGGACATCGCCTCCACGACGGCGGAGGAGACTCCCATTTTGGTCATGTAGCTCAAGACCATTCCGGTGGTTCGCTGCGCATCGGCGACGGGGTCGCGGCCGGGCTGGGAATTCGTAAACCGGTGGACGCCGAGCACCGAGCCCTCGATGCCGTAACGGGGCGTGCCGCCGGCATAGACGAGAACACAGGCGCTGGCGCAGTAGGAGCGCGTCACTCGCCCCGAGGCGTCCGCGGTCCCGACCGCGGTTGCGAGCCCGCGCGAGCGAATGATTTCGCCCATGACGAGCGCCTGATCGAGATTTCCGCCGGGGGAAGACAGCAACACGAGATCGCCTGCCGCGAGATGAGCGTCGTCGAGCCGCTGGCGCAACCACCCTGCACTCGCCGCGCCGATTGTGCCCTGGATCGCCAGTGCCGTCCCGGTGCGATCGGCGCCATCAAAATTGACATTCGCAATGACGGAAGACGTCATGCTTGGTGAGAGATAGGATTCCTTCCAATAGGCCCACGCCTCCGGCCGCGAGAGATCCCGATAGGCGCGGATGCCGACGCTTGAGATAAGAAGCGCAAAAAACATGATCGACCAGATCGGCCGCCGCCTCGATCTGACCGCAACGCGTGGCGGTGCGGGAGGCGGATGGGTGGTGGCCAAGCGCGGCGGTGTGACCCAGGGACCGGTCGGCGAACTCTCGAATGGACCTCCGCGGTCCTCGCGATCTTCCAGCAACACAAACCTCCCAAGCGTTCTTGATCGGCTTGAAGAGCCGGCAGTGTGGCGGCTCAGAAGTCCGCATCATTGCTGCCGCGAGTTCGTCATGCGGACTTCTGAACCAAAAGCCACACTGGATCAATAAATTTGCTAGTGGTCCTTTGATTCTAACATTCGCAAATGGAGCCGCCGAGAAGGGGTGCGAATGTTAGAATCGCGCCACTAGCGTCAGTGCGCCGAGGCGGTGCGCTTGGCCGCCACCGGCTTGATGGCGGGCTTTGCGGTCGCTGCCTGCGCCGGCGCCGAATCCCATCCGCCTGCGGGGCTTGCCACATTGACGGCGTCGTCGGGCTGGGGTTCAGGCGTGAAGGTCTGGATCGCCAGCTTGGCGGCGGCCAGCGACTGGGCATCGAGCCGTTTGGCAACGTCGTCGCGCTTGCGGCCGGCGTCGACATCGCCTTGCGCCGCCGCCAGGCTGAACCACTTGAAGGATTCGGCGAGGTTCTGGTCGACGCCGATGCCGCGGGCATAGAGGATGCCGAGATTATACTGGCTGTCGGCGATGCCGCGATCGGCCGCCTTGCGGAACCACTGCGCCGCGCTCTTGTAGTCGGCGCCCTTGCCGCCGCCATCCGCATCCAGCACCGCAAGATTGTGCATCGCCTTGGCGCTTCCGCGCTCGGCGGCCTGCATATAGTAGCGGCGGGCGATATCGACGTCCTTCGTCACGCTCAGGCCCTTCTCGTAGAAGGTGCCTAACCTGAAGATCGCCGGTACGACGCCGGCCTGTGCCGCGCGGTCGAGCCATTTGGCGGCTTCGTCGTAATTGGCGACAACGCCTTTGCCCTCGGCGAAGCGCACGCCGACTTCATAGGCCGCGGTGGGATCGCCCTTGAGCACGGCGGCACGCAGAGCGGGACCACCGATCGCCTCCGGCAGTCTCTCGGTCGGCGGGATCTGGATCATCGCCAGTTTGCCGATGCCCGACGATGTTGGCGAGAGCGGGATCGTTCCGGTCACGTCGCCCGCCGAGGACAACGAGGGCGTAATGGTATTGTGCGGAATGGCAACCGAAGCCATGCTCTCGCCGGAGGCCGCATTGTTGAAGGATTGCCGACCGATCGGAATTGGCGACGTCATCGAGGGCTGAGTCTGGGCCGGCGCCGGGCTTACGCTGTTGTCGGCAGGCAAAGCGGGCGACGATGCATCGCCCGAGCTTTCCATCGCCGGCATGGACGGCGGGGCGCTGGTGTCGAGCAGCGTCATGGCCATCTTGAACGTGCCGAGCACGATCACGACGACGCTGGCGCCGACGAGCAGGGAACGGATCTTTGACGTCAGTGTCGATGCCGCCTTGGCCTGACCGGCGGCCTGCGCCGGCTTCGGCTGCCTTCCGGCCTTGTCGGGCGGCGGTGCTGCGGCCGCGGCTTGCGCGGCACGGCGCGCGGCAGCGATGAAGCTCGACGTGCTGACGGGCTCCTTCGACGTGGTGGCAGGAATATTGCTGATGGCATTCTCGGAGGCCGCGATGCGCTCCGACGGCGAAGCGACGCGCCCCGACGGCCGCGTGCCCGGCTCGAGCGGGTGATCGGGCGGCAGCTCCGGGGGACCCGCAACGCGTGAGGGCGCTGTATGCGGCTCCAGAATTTCGCTGATGGTCCGAGGTAGCGCAGCGGGTGGCTCTGCCGGAGAAACCGCATGGAAATCACGCGGGGCGGCGGCAAAATGCTCCTGCGCTACAGCAGCGTTCGGCAGTCCGGGCTTGATCTGCGGCGCCACCGCGATTGGCGGGGTCTCAAGGCTTGAGGCCTCTGCTACTGCATAGGCCCGCTCAGGTGGCTTCGGCGCGAAATTAGAAGGCTCGGGAGCGGGCGGGGCCGGCGCTGCAAGGCCCGGTGCGGCAGCAGCTACCGGCGGCTGCGCGCGCGCCGTCCGGAGATCGCCTTCGATCATCGAGAGACGATCGACCACATGGCCGAGCGTGTTGTGGACCGCTTCCAGGGAATCCTGGGTATGACGATCGGTCTCCGACTGGCTGAAACGAATATCGGACAGTTCGCGCTTGAAGAGGTCGGCAAGCCCGCTGTCCTGAACGGCCGGTTCGCTGCGGTTATTGGCTACGAAGTTGGCAAAACTGGTCTGCTGGCGTTCGAGATGGTGCAGGATATCCTGCAAGCCTTCCTCGACCCGCCCGAGATTGCCGGACCTGTGATCGCCTGAGGCCTCCAGCCGTTCGAGCAAATAGGATACGCGCTGCTCCAGATGGGCCAGCGCCGAGGGGCCGTCATTGCCGACCGGAATCCGGTCGAGGCGATCGGACAAAGCGAGCAACGCGCGCTCGATCTGCTCGGAATTTTCATGGGCCGACGGACGCTGTTCGCGGCTTTCCAGCGAAGACATCAACGTAGCGATGCGCTGCTCCAGCGCGGCAAACGAGTCGGACCGCCCGTCGGTGCGGGCCAACTGATCGACCTTGGCTGACAAGGCCTGGACGTCGTCGCTGAGCCGCGCCAGGGCATCGTTCGATGCGACATTGGAGACGATCGCGCGAAGTGCTGCGATCGCGCCTTCGAGCTGGTGAATCGTGGACGGATCGTCGTTGGCCCGAATGATCTGGTCGAGCTTGGTGGTCAGATTGCGGATTGCCTGATCGTAGCCCGCGAGCTGCTCGGCCGGCGTCAGCGAGCGCAATACCTCACGGATTTCGCCGAGCGCGCGTTCGATGCTGGCGAGTGTCTGGCTGTCGCTGCCGTTCTGGCGTGTATCGTCGATCCGGCGGGACAGCGAACGGATCTCGCTTTCGATCGATTCGATCGCCCGGCGCGGCATCGCCTCGGTGATGGTATGACGAATTTCAGCCAATTCGCTGCGGAAAGCCGCGATCGATTGTTCGATGTGATCGGGCCGCCGCAGAGATTCGATCTGGCTTGTGATGTTGACGAGATGCCGCTCCAGCGACGAAAAATCAGGTCCTGGAGGCGGCGGCGGGGCGGCGACCGCAGGCGGCGGCGCATAGGACGGTGCCGGTGCGATCGGCGGCGCGCTGCGCAGCATCGGCTGAGGCGCAAAGCTGTCGAGCTCGCTCTGGCGCGCGGAAATCTCCGCGATCGCGGAATCGAACGACGCCGGATTGAGCGGTGGCGAGGGGCGGTAGACTAGCGCGGCGGCGCGCTCGACCATCTCGGTCTGACGCTGCTTTTCTTGCGGCTGACGCTGGCGCGCCGGTGCCGGGTTGGAAATCTGCGAGAGCCGCGCATCGAGGCGCGCAATGGCATCGTTCAGTTGCTGTGCGACCGGCGCCTCGCCACGCGGGAGATTGTTGCGCGCCATATCGCCGCGAGGCTTGCCTTGCGAAATCTGTTCGATCTGGCGCGTGATCGCGTCGAGCCGTTGATGGATGTCGGCAACGTCCCGGCTTTCCTGGGCTGGCATGGCTGGTCGCTGATCGGGGGAAGTGCGGAAGTTCGGATGGGGCGCGTCACCCAAATTGAGATTGAGCCAGTCGCTCAACGGCACGCCGGCGCGGCGAGCCGCGGCCTCGGCCCGCTCCCGGACGGCAGGATCGATGCCTTCATTACTCCACGATACGCGCGAATTCATGCTTCCGTCCGGTTCCGCTTCGGCGCTCCACCCGGCGCCTCCGGCCTCCCCGCGCGTCCCGAAGAAGAGACAATCGAATTCGGCGCGGGTCGTCTGCCTCTACAGCTCGACTTTTTCGCGTTACGGTAAAGAACGGGTTAAGGAATGAGGCCGCCTGCCGTAAAGTTTGCGGCCGGCTCAGGCTGCTTTTTTAGGGTTTTCTTAATCGTTGGAATCGGCGCGTTCCCGCGTTCCCGTCTCAAGCCGCACAATGCCCGCCGTACCCGAGATCGCCGATAGTGCCGCGATGGCTTCCTCGCACCACTCGGCGACCATCTGCTCGTGCCGCAGGCCGATGCGAAGCCCGAGCAGCTTGCCCATGTCGGCAGGGCTCGCGGTTCCCCGCGGAAAGCGCTTCTTCAGGATGCGCTCATAGCGCTCATAGCGGTCGCGGTGATGTTCCTGCCTCGCCATGAGGTCGGCGCGCAGGGGCTCGATGTCGACGGCGTCGAGCGCATAAATCCGGATCAGAAGATCATCCTTGATCGATGCCGGCGTCGAGGGGCGGGCGGCCCAATGCCGGAATGCGGCTTTGCCTTCCGCCGTCAACGTATAGACCAGCTTGTTGGGCTTGCCGGACTGGACGACCTCGCGCCCCTGGATGTGGCCGCGTTCGCGCAGCTTGGAAAGCTCGCGGTAGATCTGCTGATGGTCGGCCTTCCAGAAAAAGCCGATCGAGGAATCGAACGTCTTGGCGAGCTCATAGCCCGTCATCGGACGCTCGGTCAGGCAGGCAAGGATGGCGTCAGCAAGGGCCAAAGGTCGATTTCCCGTTCCCGGCGTCGAATGATCCGAAATTAACACGCTTGACTTTATGCATATTAGTGCATATGCGTCAATATGCATATGTGAGAAGACGGGTGGGCCCCGGTTCGGGGCCGTTGCGCGGGAGGCGTCCTTGGCAATGAGCGGCGTTCAACGATGGCGCGACTTCGTCAGATCCCACGATGCCGCAATGCTTTGGGACTTGCTCCATCCGGACGTCGTGTTCGAAAGCCCTGTCGTGCACACGCCGCAGCGCGGCCGTGAGATCGCCTTCAAATATCTGACCAGCGTCGTGAAAGTCCTTGGCAGTCCAAGCTTCAACTTTATTGGAGAATGGACCAGCGAAACCGGGGCGGCGCTGGAATTCATCGATGAAATCGAAGGAATCACGATCAATGGCGTCGATATCATCACCTGTGACGCTGACGGCCGTATTACGAATTTCAAGGTGATGGTTCGCCCGCTGAAAGCCATCAATCTGCTGCATCGCTTGATGGGGGAGCAACTGGCCAAGCCTTAAATGACGCGCGAGACTATCGCGCGATGACGATGGGACCTGCCCTCGACTCAAGGAAGCGGTTAAAGTCCGCTTTCAGCTACCCTCAAAAAAAGCCACCGAGACCTCGCCGGGAGAACGTCATGCCGATCTACAAAGCGCCGCTTGAAGACGTCAATTTCCTGCTCAACGACGTCTTTCAAATCGACCGTTACGACAATCTTCCCGGATTTAGCGATGCATCGGCCGACGTGCGGGACGCCATTCTGGGCGAGGCCGCCAAGCTCAGCGAAGAAGTCTTGCAGCCGCTCAATCGCACGGGTGACCTCGAAGGCTGTATCCGCCACGATGATAGCAGCGTGACGACGCCGAAGGGATTCAAGGCGGCCTTCAAACAGGTCGCCGAAGGCGGCTGGCTCGGTCTCTCGGCGCCAACGGAATATGGCGGCCAGGGCTTGCCGATCACGTTGAGCCAGACCGTCACCGAATTCCAGTGCTCGGCGAACATGGCCTTTTCCATGTATGGCGGCCTCACCATGGGCGCGACCGCGGCGCTGCTCGTGCACGGCAGTCCCGAGCAGAAGGCGATGTTCGTGCCAAAAATGGTGGCCGGCGAATGGACCGGCACCATGAACCTCACCGAGCCGCAATGCGGCACGGATCTGGGGCTGTTGCGAACCAAGGCCGTCAAGCAGGGCGACGGCAGTTACAAGATATCAGGCACCAAGATCTTCATTTCCGCCGGCGAGCATGATCTGACCGACAACATCATTCATCTGGTGCTGGCGCGCATTGAGGGCGCACCCGCTGGGATCAAGGGCGTGTCGCTGTTCGTGGTGCCGAAATTCCTGGTCAATGCCGACGGCTCGCTGGGGCAACGCAACGGCGTCAGCTGCGGCTCGATCGAGCACAAGATGGGCATTCACGGCAATTCGACCTGCGTGATGAATTACGACGGCGCCACCGGCTGGCTGATCGGCGAAGAGAACAAGGGCATGCAGGGCATGTTCGTGATGATGAACGAAGCGCGGCTGGGCGTCGCCGTGCAGGGCCTGGCTCAGTCGGAAGTCGCCTATCAGAACGCAGCCGCCTATGCCCGCGACCGTTTGCAGGGCCGCGCGCTGTCGGGAGTGAAGGCGCCGGACAAGCCGGCCGATCCGATCATCGTGCATCCGGACGTGCGACGCACGCTGCTCACCATCCGCGCTTTCAACGAGGCGGCGCGCGCGATGGTGGTCTGGACCTCGCTCAAGAGCGACGTGGCTCACCGATCCAGCGACCCGAAGGACCGCGAGGCAGCGGACGATCACATGGGGCTGATGACGCCCGTCATGAAAGGTTTTCTCACCGAGACCGGGTTTGCCAATGCCGTTCAGGCCCAGCAGATGTATGGCGGCCACGGCTATATCGCCGAGCAGGGCATGGAGCAGTTTGTGCGCGATGCGCGCATTGCCATGATCTATGAGGGCGCGAACGGCATTCAGGCGCTCGATCTGGTCGGGCGTAAATTGCCGCGCGACGGCGGCCGTGCCGTGATGGCGTTCTTCGGTGAAGTCGGCGCCTTCGCCAAGGAGCATGGCGGCGATGAGGCGATGAAGCCCTTCGTCACGCCGTTGTCCGCCGCGCTTGGCCATCTCCAGCAGGCCACCACCTGGCTGATGCAGAATGCCATGATGAAGCCTGACAATGCCGGGGCCGCCGCCACCGACTACATGCATTTGTTCGGCCTGGTGACGCTCGGCTATATGTGGGCCAGGATGGCGAAGGTCGCCAACGACAAGATTGCGGGGAGCGGCGCAAGCCCCTATCTGACGACCAAGCTTGTGACGGGCCGCTTCTTCATGGAACGGGTGTTGCCGGCTACCACAACGCATCTGGCGCGTATCCAGGGCGGAAGCGCGACCATCATGGAATTGGCGGCTGACGCCTTCTGATCGGAACAATCTCTTTGCCGCAGGACCATCGAAATCCCGCGTCAATCTCAAACCGAATATGATCCTCAACCCGGGAGGGCATCATGCCTGAGGCATATATCTACGATCACGTTCGCACGCCGCGCGGCCGCGGCAAGGCCGATGGCGCGTTGCACGAGGTGACGGCGCTCGCGCTTGCCACCGTGCCGCTGAAAGCGCTGAAAGAGCGCAATAATCTGGCGGAGGGTGTCGTCGACGATGTGATCCTCGGCGTCGTCGACCCGGTTGGGGAAGCGGGCTCCGACATCGCGCGCTTCGCGGCGCTGCAAGCAGGTCTAGGTGAAGCCGTTCCGGGCGTGCAGATCAGCCGCTTCTGCGCTTCGGGCCTTGATGCGGTGAATTTCGCCGCGGCCCAGATCATGAGCGGGCAGAACGAACTCACGATCGGCGGCGGCGCCGAGTCCATGAGCCGGGTCGGCATCGGAGCCTCCGGCGGCGCCTGGCCGATGGACCCCTCGATCGCGGTGCCGGCCTATTTCATGCCGCAGGGCATCTCGGCTGACCTGATTGCCACCAAGTACGGCTTTTCGCGCGACGACGTCGACGCCTATGCGGTGCAGAGCCAGCAGCGCGCGGCAAAGGCGTGGGAGGAGGGCCGCTTCAACAAATCGGTCGTGCCGGTCAAGGACGTCAATGGCCTCACCATCCTCGCCAAGGACGAACATATGCGGCCCTCGACGACGATGCAGTCGCTGGGACAGCTCAAGCCGTCATTCGCCGATGTCGCGGCGATGGGCGGCTTCGACGCGGTGGCGATCCAGTCGCACCCGGAAATCGAGCGCGTCAACTACGTGCATCACGCCGGCAATTCGTCCGGAATCGTCGATGGCGCGGGCGCGGTGCTGCTCGGCAGCAAGGAAGCCGGCAGCAAGCATGGCTTGAAGCCTCGCGCCAGGATCCGCGCCTTCGCCAATATCGGCTCGGAGCCGGCAATGATGCTGACCGGCCCGGTCGACGTCACAGAGAAGCTGTTCGAGCGCTCCGGCATGAAGAAATCCGACATCGACCTGTTCGAGCTGAACGAAGCGTTCGCTTCCGTGGTGCTGCGCTACATCCAGGCCTTCGACCTCGACGAGGCCAAGATCAACGTCAATGGCGGGGCGATCGCACTCGGCCATCCATTGGGGGCGACCGGCGCGATGATCCTCGGCACCGTGCTCGACGAGCTCGAGCGCAGCAACAAGTCGACCGCGCTGGTCACGTTGTGCATCGGCGGCGGCATGGGCACCGCCACGATCATCGAACGGGTGTGAGCAACTGCTGACAAGAACTCAGGCGTCATCCTGAGGAGCGAGGGCGAAGCCCGAGCCTCGAAGGATGGAAATACATTGGATCATCTCCTTCGAGGGCCTCGCGAAGGGCGAGGCCGCCTCAGGATGACGGCAACGAAGCAGGGAGCGACACATGGCCTTCAAGAATTTCAAAGTCGAGACCGACGCCGACGGCATCGCGCTGGTGACGTGGGATATCCCCGGACGTTCGATGAACGTGCTGGATCAGACCTCGACCGACGAGCTTGAGGAAATTGTCAAGCAGACCACGGCGGATGCCGCCGTGAAGGGCGTCGTCATCACCTCCGGCAAGGAAGCCTTCTGCGCGGGCGCGGACCTTTCGATGCTTGAGGGCATGAATCACGCTTATGCCAAGGCGCTCAAGGAGCAGGGCGAGACCGCCGCGAACCAGATGTTGTTCGACCAGAGTCGGCGGTTCTCGCTGGTGCTGCGCTCCATTGAGACGTCCGGCAAGCCGTGGGTTGCGGCGATCAACGGGCTGGCGCTTGGCGGTGGCTTTGAGATCACGTTGAGCTGTCACTATCGCGTGGCGGCGGACAACGCGAAGACGCGGCTCGGCTTGCCCGAGGTCAAGGTCGGCCTGTTTCCCGGCGCCGGTGGCACCCAGCGGGTGCCGCGCATCGTGCCGCCGCAAGACGCGATGCAATTGCTGCTCAAGGGCGAGGCCATCAATCTCGACAAGGCGAAGAAGCTCAACCTGATCCACGCGGTCGTACCAGTTGCCGATCTCGTCAGTGCTGCCAAGGACTGGATCAAGGGCGGCGGCAAGGCGGTCGCGCCCTGGGACGACAAGGCGTTCAAGCTTCCTGGCGGTCCGGTCTATTCGAAGGCCGGCATGATGATGTTCCCGGCCGGCAATGCCATCTTCCGCCGCGAGACCTTCGACAATTACCCGGCGGCGCGCGCCATCATGCAATGCGTCTACGAAGGCTTGCAACTGCCGATCGACGCGGCGTTGCGTGTCGAGTCGCGCTACTTCACGCAGATACTGCGCTCGAACGAAGCCGCTGCGATGATCCGTTCGCTGTTCATGTCGATGCAGGAGTTGAACAAGGGCGCGCGGCGTCCGCAAAACGTGCCGCCGACCAAGGTCAGGAAGCTTGCCGTGATCGGCGCCGGCTTCATGGGCGCAAGCGTGGGTTATGTTTCGGCGCGCGCCGGCATCGATGTGGTCCTGATCGATCGCGACCAGGAAAGCGCCGACAAGGGCAAGGCGCACGCGCAATCGGTCATCGACGACCAGATCAAGAAGGGCCGCGCCAAGGAGAGCGATCGTGACGCCGTGCTGTCGCGTATCACGGCGACCGCGGACTATAACGCGCTGAAGGATTGCGATCTCGTCATTGAGGCGGTGTTCGAGGATCGCAAGGTGAAGGCAGAGACCTATGCCAAGGCACAGCCGCTCCTGAAGGGCGACGCGATCTTTGCTTCCAACACCTCGACCCTGCCGATAAATTCGCTGGCGGAGGAGTTCAAGGACCAGGGCAAGTTCATCGGCATCCACTTCTTCTCGCCGGTCGAGAAGATGATGCTGGTCGAGATCATTGTCGGCAAGAATACCGGCGACGTCGCGCTTGCCACCGCGCTCGACTATGTCCGTCAGATCGGCAAGACCCCGATCGTGGTCAATGATTCTCGAGGATTCTTCGCCAACCGCTGCGTGCTGCGCTTCACGGCGGAAGGGCTGGAAATGCTGATGGAGGGCGTGCCGCCGGCGATGATCGAGAATACCGCGAAGATGGCCGGCATGCCGGTCGGGCCATTGTCGCTATCGGACGAAGTGGCGCTCGATCTCGTGCTCAAGATCATGAAGGCCACTGAAGCGGACCTCGGTCCGAACGCGATCGACCAGGCTCAGAAGAAGCTGTTGGTCGAGCTGGTCGAGAAACAAGGCCGCTTCGGCCGCAAGAACGGCAAAGGCTTTTACGACTATCCGGAGAAGGGCAAGGGTCAGAAGAGCCTGTGGCCGTCTCTCGGCGGGTTGCAGCCGAAGCACGTCGACCCCGATACGCTTGATGTCGAAGAGTTGAAGCAGCGTTTTCTCGTGGTGCAGGCGGTGGAAGCTGCCCGCACCGTGGAGGATCACGTCATCACCGATCCGCGCGAGGCCGATGTCGGTTCGATCCTCGGCTTCGGCTTTGCGCCGTTCACCGGCGGCACGCTCTCCTATATCGACTTCATGGGAACGAAAAAGTTCGTGGAGCTGTGTCACAAGTTCGAAGCGAAATATGGTTCGCGCTTTACTCCGCCGAAGCTTCTGATCGAGATGGCCGCCAAGGGCGAGACCTTCTACGGCCGTTTCCCGCCGAAGAAGGTTGCTGCGCAGGCGGCTGAGTAGTTCTCAACCTCCCCTTGAAAAGGGGAGGTCGCTTGATCGAAGATCAAGCGGGAGGGGATCCGCTTGAGCAGGAGTTGACCCCCCACCCTCCCCCTTTCAGGGGGAGGGTGAATCGCGTGCCTCAAGCCGCCTTCAGGCCTTCCTTGACGAGGGCTTCCTGCACCTTCGGACGTGCCGCGATACGGTCCTTGTAGGCGA
>Ga0116129_1000736_pt1 | contig 19870 bp, 15 predicted proteins | sample June2015DPH_17_2_FD_89732 | JGI IMG/M metagenome (GOLD analysis project Ga0116129, IMG submission 89732) | Peatland microbial communities from SPRUCE experiment site at the Marcell Experimental Forest, Minnesota, USA - June2015DPH_17_10 | ecosystem: Environmental > Terrestrial > Soil > Wetlands...
ACCAGGGCCGAACGCGCCGGCGTCACCTTGCCGTGGACGCCGTTCGCGCACGATGTCGAGGAGCCCAAACGCGGCGCGGCATTCCAGAAGCCGATGGCAGTGAAGCTCGGCGTGTTCCGGCCGGTCAGCGTCTATCCGTTTTACGAAGCTGCCACCTCAGCCCATTGGGGTCAGACCCCGCGCGAAGCGATGGCCGAGTCCGGCGCGCTGTGGTCGGCCTATTCGCAAGCCGCCGCCGAAAATCCCGAAGCCTGGCTGAAGCGGCGCTTTGCGCCTGAGGAAATCACGACGCCGTCGACCGACAACCGGTTGATCGCCTGGCCGTACACAAAATTCATGGTCGCGAACCCAACCGTCAACATGGGCGGCGCGCTTTTGATGACGAGCCTCACCAAAGCGCGCGCGGCCGGCATCGCCGAGCACAGGCTAATTCACGTCGTCGGGGGAGCCTCGGCGGAGGAGCCGCGCGATTATCTCGAGCGCGACCAGTTCGTGGAAAGTCACGCACAGAATGCGGTGCTCGCTGCGGTGACGGATTTGGCAGGTGGCCAAGCCAAGACCTTTGACGCGATCGAGCTCTATAGCTGTTTCCCCTGCGTGCCCAAGATGGCGCGGCGAACGCTGGGACTGGGTCCCGACTTCAGTCCAACCGTCACCGGCGGGCTGACGTTCTTCGGCGCACCGCTTAATACCTACATGACACACGCCGCCTGCGCGATGGTACGGAGGCTGCGCGGCGGCGCCAGGCTTGGCCTGCTCTACGGCCAGGGCGGCTTCGTGACCAAGCACCACGGGCTGGTGCTGTCGCGCGAAGCCCCGCCCGAGGCGCTGGCGCAAGAGACAAATGTCCAGAGCGAGGCGGACCGCCATCGCGGCACGGTACCGGTCTTCGCAACCGAAGCGAGCGGCATGGCAACGGTCGAAAGCTTCACCGCCATCTATGGCCGCGACAACGCGATCGAACACGGCGTGGTCATGTTGCGGACGTCAGACAGCAGTCGCGCGCTGGCGCGAGTGCCCACTAATGACGGTGGGACGCTGGCGCATCTGTTGAATATGGATCGAAGCCCCATCGGCTCGCCCGGCGCGGTTTTCCGCGCCGATGACGGGGTGCTGGAATGGCGGGTGGCGTGAGGTAGAGGCGCCCTCTACCCCTTCTCGCCCTGCTTGGCCGAGACCGTCGCTGGCCGGCCCTTGGTGCTGACGACCCGAACCGGATCGCCGTCGACAATGCCATCGGGCGGGGTGCTGATGACGCGGTCATCGAGCGTAATGCCGCCGGCAAGCTCGATGTCACGCCCAAGGTCGTGGGCGATCGTCACAGGCTTGAAAAGAATCTTGTTATCGGGCGTCACCGTCGCCACGCGCAGACCCTGCTGATCGAAGATGAGCGCGCTGGAGGGAATGTGCAGCGGCACGTCATTACGTTGCAGGATCAGCCGGACATTGGCATAGTCGCCCGGCATCAGCGCGCCGGAAGAATTGTCGAGGCCGAGCTGCATCTGTGTGGTGCCCGAGTTGACATCGACAGCTTGGGCAGAGGCCTCGACCGTCGCCTCGAAAGCCTGGTTTGGATATTCCGGCACCGAAATCGTCGCCTTCGCGCCGATCTTCACCGAAGGCACGTAGTTCTGCGGCACGTTGACATAGACGCGCAGTTTCTTGATGTCGGAGATAATGAACATCGGCGGACTGCTCGTGCCGCCAGCATTGATCAGCGCGCCGACGTCAGTGGTACGAGCCGTCACGATCCCATCGAACGGAACGGTGATCTTCTTGTAACCGGCCAAGGCCTCAAGCCGCTCGACATTGGCCTGACTGGAATTGACAGCGGCGCTCTTGTTGGAGAGGTCGGCGGTGCGTTCGTCGATTTCCTGCATCGAAACGAAATTCGACGCGATCAGCGTCTTGCGGCGTGCCAGGGTGACTTCGGAAAGCTTTGCACTGGCCTGCTGGTTGGTCAGATCGGCACGCGCCTGCAGCAACTGCTGATCGAGGTCCGGCGCATCGATTTCGGCGATTACATCGCCGGCCTTGACCCGCGCGCCGATATCGACGCTCCAGCTCTTCACGTAGCCGTTGACGCGCGCAAAAATCGGCGCGCGGTAGTAGGCTTCAAGCCGGCCCGGCAAGTCGATCGTTGCCTTCAGCGTTCCAGGATCGGCATAGATCACCGCAACCGAAGGTACCGCCTGGTCGTCCGCCCATTCCTTCAGCTTGACGTCGGTGTCTTCCCGGGCGCGGATGCCGGTAACGACCAGCGTTAGGGCTCCGACAATGCCAATGACGCCGAAAATGCCCAGTTTCCGGCGAGATGTCGTCGGGCGAGGTTCAGTGGACATTTTCTTTTTTCTCCGATGGGATGACGGCTTTGGCAGCCTGCTTTTTGTGCAGCATACTAAATACCACGGGAACAAACATCAACGTCGCAACTGTTGAGAACGTCAGGCCGCCGATTACCGCCCGACCCAGCGGCGCGTTGGCCTCACCGCCCTCGCCCAGCCCCAGCGACATCGGCAGCATGCCGATGACCATGGCAAGCGCGGTCATCAGCACCGGCCGGATACGCACAAAACCGGCCTCGATGGCAGCAAGGATCGGGTCGCCATGCTCGTCATAGCGTTCACGTGCAAAGCTGATCACCAGCACACTGTTCGCGGTCGCAACGCCCATGCACATGATGGCACCGGTCAAGGCCGGGACCGATATGGTCGTATGGGTGATGAACAGCATCCAGACGATGCCCGCCAGCGCTGCAGGCAGCGCCGTAATGATCACGAACGGATCGGACCAGGACTGGAAGTTCACCACGATCAGGAAATAGACCAGGACGATCGCGCCCAACAAACCGAAGAGCAGACCGGAAAACGAACTGTTCATGGTCTGCACCTGGCCGGACAGCACGACGTTTGAACCCTTCGGCACATCCTTGGCCGTATCAGCGATGATCTTCTTGACGTCGGTGGCGAGGCCGCCGAGATCGCGTCCCTGCGTCGCCGCAAAGACCTGAATCGTAGGCTGAATGTCGTATTGCGAAACGATCGCGCTCGACGTCGTGCGCGTCAGATTCGCAACGCCACCGAGAATCGGCGCATTCGGGCGGCCAGTCGCTGTGATTGGCAACGTTTCCAGCGCACTCAGCGTATCGACCTGATACTGCGGCGTCTGCATGACAATCGAGTAGGACACGCCGTTGTCAGGGTTGAGGTAATACGTTGGCGCGACCTGCCCGCTGCCAGAAAGGTTCACAGTGAGGCTATTGACGACATCGCGCTCCGTCAGGCCGACATATTGGGCACGCGTACGGTCCACATCGACGTTGAAGGTCGGCTGGCTCGTCGATTGCTGGATGCGCACGTCGGCGACACCGGGAATTTGGCGAATACGCTTCACGAGCTGGGTCGCGTAGGCGATATTCGCGTTCAAGTTGTTACCCCGGACCTGCAAATCGATCGGCGCTGGTGAACCAAAGTTCAGGATCTGGTTGACGATATCAGCCGGAAGAAAAGCAAAACTCGTTCCGGGGAAAAGACGTGGAAGCTGCTCGCGCATCTCCTTCACGTAATTTGCAGTCGGAGGGTGATCCTCTTTCAACTTGATCTGGATGTCACCGTCCTGCGGACCCATCACACCGGTATTGTTATAGGTCAAGTTGATGCCCGAGATCGGCAGGCCGATGTTATCGGTCATCGTCTCGATCTGCTCGGGCGGAATGATCTTGCGGATCGCCTTTTCAATATCGGTGAACTGATTGGCGCTTTCCTCAAGGCGAGTACCAACCTGAACGCGCACATGCATCAGGATCTGGCCGGCATCGACTGACGGGAAAAAGTTCTGGCCGAGATAGGGCAACATCACGAATGAGGCGGCAACGAAGCCCAGAAAACCGATCACGAAGGTCGGCCGATGGTTCAGCGCCAGCGTCAGGAGGTCGCGATGGCCCGCACGAAAGCGCTCAAACCCGGCTTCGAAACCGCGCTGGAACCAGACCAACGGGTTGCGTGTAGGCGGCAGTACCGCGCCATGCTCATGCTGATGCGGCTTCAGCAAGTACATCGCCATCGTCGGCACCAGCGTTCGTGACAGGATGAACGACCAGATCATCGCGAAGATCACGGCTTCGGCCATCGGCACGAACAGGAAGCGGGGAATGCCTTGCAGGAAGAACATCGGGATGAACACGATGCAGATGCAGAGCAGCGACACGAAGGCCGGCACCACGATCTGCTGCGCACCGTCCAGGATGGCCGGACGAACGTCCTTGCCCTGCTCCAGATGCCAGTTGATGTTCTCGATGGTCACCGTGGCTTCGTCGACGAGGATACCGACCGCGAGCGCCAGGCCGCCGAGTGTCATGATGTTGAGGGTTTCGCCGATGGCCGAGAGCATGATGATCGAGCCGAATACGGCAAGCGGAATCGACGTCGCAATGATGATTGTCGAGCGCCAGCTTCCCAAAAACAGAAGAATCATCACGCTTGTCAGGCCGGCCGCGATGATGCCTTCCCGGACCACGCCTTCGATGGAGGCCGCGACGAACACGCCCTGGTCTCCGACGAAGCCGATTTTCAACTCATCGGGAAGTGAATCCTTATAGGCGGCAGCCTTCTTCTTGATGCCGGCGATGATGTCGAGGGTCGAGGTGTAACCCGACTTCAGCACCATCATCAGAACCGAACGATTGCCATTGACGTGGACAAGGTTGGTTTGCGGCGGATAGCCGTCGCGAACAGTTGCGACGTCGCGCACATAAACGGTCGCGCCGTTGACAACCTTGATCGGGAGATCGCCCAGTTCGCCTGTTTTAAGCGGCGAATTGTTGACCTGAATGACGTATTCAAATGTGCCAATCTTCGAGGTACCGGCCGGCTGGATCAGGTTCTGTGCCGCCAGCGCATTGGCGACGTCATTTCCGGACAGGCCCAGCGACTGCAACTTCGACGGATCGACGTCGATCTGGATCTGACGCTGCTTGCCGCCATAAGGATAAGGAATAGCGGCGCCCGGCACTGTGACCAGCGGCGTGCGCAACTGATTGATCGCGATATCGCCGAGAATTTGTTCCGTAAGGCCTTCGCCGGACAGAGCAAGCTGGATGATCGGAACCGTCGAGGCACTGTAGTTCAGGATCAGCGGCGGCGTCGCGCCGGGCGGCATCTGCTTGAGGACCGTCTGCGAGACAGCGGTGACCTGCGCATTCGCCGTGCGGATGTCGGCGTTAGGCTGGAAGAAGATCTTGACGATGCCGACGCCGTTATAGGAATTCGCCGTGATGTGATCGATATCGTTAACGGTCGTTGTCAGAGATCGCTCGTACGGGGTGACGATACGACCGGACATCTGATCCGGCGGCAGGCCGGTGTACGCCCAGACGACGCCGATTACCGGGATTCGGATATCCGGAAAGATATCGACCGGCGTGCGCATCGCGGACAGCGGCCCGATGATCAGGAGGAGCAGCGCGAGCACGACGAAGGTGTATGGCCGGTTAAGGGCAATACGGACCAGTTCAGTCATGGCGGGGGCATTCCTGGATCAAGCGGGACGGGATGAGCATGATGCAGCGCGGCATTTACCTGAAATGTCGCAAAATAGCTAACGTCCGTGCGGTCAAATCCCTTCAATTCCGCGTCAGACGTTCCACAGAGCTTGCCGGCGTCAGCATGACCGATTTCGGTTAACGCATCAGGTCGAGTGCGTCGGAGAAGAAGCGAGGTCCGCCGAAATTGCCCGATTTCAAGGCAAGACTCATCTCACCTTCCTTGGCACCGACCGCGCGCAATACAGGCACGCCTGCCGCGATTTCTGCGCCGACCAGGAAACCAGGGATGCCTAAGCGATCCACAACCGCGCCTGAAGTTTCACCACCGGCAATCACCAGACGCCGTACCCCCGATTGCACCAGACCTTCGGCAATATCGGCCATCGCCTGCTCGATGGCATGTCCAGCTGCATCACGGCCATGACGGGATTGCAGGGCTGCCACCTGATCCGGAGTCGAGCTGGAGGCGATCAGGATGGGCCCCTCGGTGATTCTTTGCGCGGCCCAGGCGAGCGCACGGCGGACCTCGTCCTGCCCGGTCATCATACGGTCAGGGTCGAGGTGGAGGACCGCCATCGCGGACTCGGCATTCGCAATCTGCTGCAACGTGGCCTGCGAGCAGCTGCCCGCAAGACACGCCGCCGGTCCGCCGATCGGCGCTTCCGCAATCTTGCCTGCGGCGTCCTTACGACCCCCGCCCGCTGCCACCAGCGCACGCGCCAGGCCCAGCCCCATGCCGGACGCACCGACCGACAACCGTTGTTCGAGTGCAACGCTGCCGACCGTCTCCAGATCGAGATCAAACACGGCATCGACGATCGCCGCGCCAACGTCCTTGCCGGACAGATCGACAAGATGCGTCCGAACCGCTTCCGGTCCGCGAACGACGGTTGCGAGACCCACGAGGCCGACTTTGGTTTTGCTCTGGCGCGCCAGTACCCGCACGAGGTTTGAATCGTGCATCGGGTTGAGCGGATGGTCTTTCAGCGGGCTCTCGTTCAGCGGCACGGCGCCGATGAACAGATTGCCTTGGTAGACAGTGCGGCCGGTCTCGGGAAAAGCAGGCGTGACCAGAACGATTGGGTCGCCGGAATCGGCCCGCAGCGCATCCATCACCGGACCGATATTCCCGGCGTCGGTGGAATCGAAAGTCGAGCAAATTTTGAACAACACATGGTCCGCGCCGCGGCTGCGCAGCCATTTGTCCGCCGCGCGCGAACGCGACACGGCAAGGCTCGCCTCGATCGATCGGCTTTTCAGCGACACCACGACGGCATCGACATCAGGCAGCTTGAGGTCCTCGGAGGGAACACCGATCGTCTGTACCGTGCGCAGGCCGGCGCGCGTCAGCGTGTTGGCGAGATCGGAAGCGCCGGTGTAATCGTCAGCAATACAGCCCAGCGCCAGTTTCACGGCTTCTTCCCCACATAAGGCTTGAACCAGGCGAGCCCATCGGTGGTCTTGCCGCGCGGGTTATATTCGCAGCCCACAAAGCCCTCGTAGCCAAGACGGTCGAGTTCGGCGAACAGGAAGGGATAATTCAACTCCTCGTCATCCGGCTCGTGACGAGAGGGAATGCTCGCGATCTGGACGTGACCGATGATCGGCATCATCTCGCGCAGCCGCATGGTCACGTCGCCATGCAGGATCTGGCAGTGATAGATGTCGAATTGCAGCTTCAGGTTCGGAATTTTCAGGTCGTTGATCTGATCGCGCGCAAACTCGAAGTCGTTGAGAAAATAATTGGGCGTGTTGCGCGCATTGAGCGGCTCGAGCACGATGTCGATGCCGTGAGGCGCAAAGAACTCCGCCGCCCATGTGACCGATTTGCGAAACGCCGCTATCGCCTTTGCGTCCTTTCGATCGGCCAGTCCCGCCATCAGATGCAGCCGTTTTACAGAGGTCGCCTTCGCGTAAGGCAACGCGGTGGCGAGACTCTGCTTCAGATCATCGAAGCGCTCCGGCAGCGCCGCAAAACCCTTTTCGCCCGCGTCCCAATTGCCGGGCGGCAAATTAAAGAGCGCCTGCGTCAGACCGTTTTCATGCAGCCGCCTGCCGATCTCCTCGGCCGGATATACGTATGGAAACAGGAACTCGACCGCCGTAAAGCCGGCCTTTGCCGCCGCCTCGAAACGATCGAGGAACGGCACCTCGTTGAACATGAGCGTGAGATTGGCGGCAAAACGGGGCATCGGATATCCTCTTGTTGTTCCGGCTTGCTTCTCGTTCGGGCTTACTTCGGCTCGCCGGGCAGATGTGTACCCGTCACGCGGGCATACATCCGCGCCACCGACGCATCGTCGTCGCGGCCCATGCCGGAAGCCGCCGTCATCAAAAACATCTGCAATGCGGCGGCTGCGACCGGCACCGGGAATTTCGCCGATCGCGCCATGTCCTGAATGATGCCGAGATCTTTCACGAAAATCTCGACCGCGCTGCGCGGCGTGTAGTCACCGTCGAGGACATGGGGAATGCGGTTTTCGAACATCCAGGAATTACCGGCAGAGGCGGTGATCACCTCGTAGACCTTGCGGATATCGAGGCCCTGCTTGGCGGCAAAGGCAATGGCCTCGGAGGCTGCGGCGATATGAACGCCGGCGAGCAATTGGTTGATCATCTTGAAGGCTGCGCCCTGGCCGGCGGCATCGCCGAGTTCATAGAGTTTGGCCGCCATCGCATCGAGCGCCGGCCGCGCTTTGGCGAAGGCGGCTGCACTGCCCGAAGCGAGAATCGTCAGTTCGCCCTGCGCCGCACGCTGCGCGCCCCCGGAAATCGGCGCGTCGAGATAATGCCGCCCCGTTGCTTCCAGTTGTCTTGCCAGCCGCCTTGCGACTTCCGGGTCCATGGTCGCGGAAGAAACGAACACGGCGTCCTTTGCGAGCGTTTCGGCGACGCCAGCCTTGCCGAACAGAATGGTTTCGGTCTGGGTGGCGTTGACGACCACACTGACGACGATGTCGGCGTTTCTTGCCGCCTCCGCCGGGGTCGTTGCCCCCATCCCGCCTTCAGACACGAACCGGTTGACCGTATCCGCCGCCACGTCGCAACCGATAACCTCAAATCCGGCGCGTTTAAGCGCGCTGGCCATGCCGTAACCCATCGAGCCCAGCCCGATCACGGCAACAACGCGCGGTTTGGCGGAAGAAGACATGCGGCGTTCCTCAAGTTTTTCGAAATTGTCTCTTGCGTATCACGGCTTGGCCGCGCTGCCAAAGCGTGAGACAAAGCAATGATAAGGACGCTGCCATGAGCGAAACAAATATCCGCGAGGAGATCTGCCGCCTGGGCCGCTCATTGTTCGAGCGCGGCCTGACGCCGGGCTCCTCGGGCAATATTTCGGTCAAACTCGACGATGGCGGTTGGCTGGTCACGCCGACCAACGCCTCGCTTGGTTTCCTCGACCCGGCGCGGCTGTCGCGGCTCGACGCGGCCGGCCGGCTCCTTTCCGGCGATGCACCGACCAAGGAAGTGCCGCTGCACTCGGCATTGTACGAGACGCGCGCGCCCGCACGCGCTGTCGTGCATCTGCATTCGACCCATTCAGTGGCGCTGTCGATGCTGCCCGACATCGATCCGCGCGCGGCGCTGCCGCCGATGACGGCCTATTACTTGATGAAATGCGGCGCGACCGCGCTTGTGCCCTATTATCGGCCCGGCGATCCGGCGGTTGCGGACGCCATCAAAGGCCTCGCCGGCCAATATTCATCCGTGTTGCTCGCCAACCACGGCCCGGTGGTCTCGGGCGATACGCTGGAAGCCGCGGTCTTTGCGGTCGAGGAATTGGAAGAGACCGCAAAACTTTATCTGCTCTTGCGCGGGCTCAATCCGCGTTATCTCACGCCTGCGCAAATCGCGGATTTGACGAAAATGTTCGGGGTGGAGTTGCCGGAACATTCGCCGCACACGCCGACGTCATCCTGAGGTGCGAGCCGTCTTCGGCGAGCCTCGAAGGATGGCCGGAGGCGTCTGCAGTTCATCCTTCGAGGCGCGCAAGAAAGTGCGCGCACCTCAGGATGACGTTGGCTTATATCGAGATACCGTAGCGCTTACAGCCCGAGATACGCCTTGCGTACATCCGGATTGGTCTTGATCTCGTCGGCTGTGCCCTGCATCTGCAAGCGACCGGTTTGCAGGATATAGGCGCGGTCGGCGATATCGAGGCATTCGGCGATGCGCTGTTCGACGATCAGGACAGTCACGCCAATATCGCGGATACGCTTGACGGCCTGAAAGATTTCATCGACGAGCTTCGGCATGATGCCCTGCGAGGGCTCGTCCAGCATCAGGAGCCGCGGCCGGGTCATCAGCGCGCGGCCGATCGCGAGCATCTGCTGCTCGCCACCCGACAGCGTTTCGGCGCGCTGATCGAGCCGCTCGGCAAGCCTTGGAAACAGCTTGAACACCAGTTCGAGCGGCGCTTCGCGATCGGCCTTGCCGCGATACAAATAGCTGCCGAGCCTCAAGTTGTCGCGCACGGAGAGCCGCGGAAACAGCCGGCGATTTTCCGGCACAAAAGCGATGCCGCGCGCGGTAATCATGTGCTGCGCCATGCCGTCGATGCGCTGGCCGTCGAAGGTGACGCTGCCCGAACGCGGCCGCTCGGCGCCGGCAATCGTCTTCAACAGCGTGGATTTGCCCGCGCCGTTGGCGCCCGCAACACAGACGACTTCGCCCTTGGCGACCTCGATCGTGACCTGCGAGATCGCGACCAGTCCCTGATAGGCGGTGGTGACTTCATGCACCGACAGCATGACGATCCCCAAGATAGGCGCTGATCACTTTCGGATCGCGCACGACGTCGGTGGGCTTGCCCTCGACCAGAACCTTGCCGAGATCGAGCACGATCGCGCGATCGACCAGCGGCATCACGATTTCCATGACATGCTCGACCATCAGCACGGTGACGCCGGTGGCGCGCGCCTTGCGAACCAGTTCGACGCCGGTCTGGGCCTCGATCGGCGTCAGTCCGGTGAGGACTTCGTCGAGCAACAGCAGTTTCGGTTCGGTGGCGAGCGCGCGGGCGACTTCGAGGCGGCGCTTTTCCGATGGAATAAGCTGGCTCGCGAGCACATTGGCACGCGCCGCCAGCCCGCAGAATTCCAGCACCTCGTAGGCCTTGCGGCGCGCCTCGCGCATCACGGTGGTGCGGATGAGCGCGCCGACGATGACGTTATCGATTACCGTCATGGTCTCGAAGCTTTTGACGACCTGGAACGTCCGCCCAACGCCGCGCTCGCAACGCTCTGCTGCCGAAAGCCGGGTGACGTCTTCACCGTCAAAAATGATCGAGCCTTGCGAGGGCGTATAGACGCCGGCGATCAGGTTGAACAAGGTCGACTTGCCCGCACCGTTGGGGCCGATCAGGCCGACAATCTCACCGCGCCCGACCGAGATCGACACATCGCTATTGGCGACGAGGCCGCCGAAGCGCTGCCAGATGCCTTTTGTTTCGAGCAGCGCCGTCATCGAGCGGCCTCTTTGCGCCGCGGTGAGAATAGCCCGACCAGCCCCTCGGGACGTGCCAGCGAAATCAAGACGATCAGTGTGCCGTAGACGATGAGATCAACGCCGCGCCCGGAGCCGCCGATGAAAGAGCGCGTCAATTCCGTGAGCGGAATAAGAATGACCGCGCCGAGTACCGGTCCCCACAGAGTACCGATGCCGCCCAGCACCGCGGGCAGCGCCATCAGCAACGAGAACTGAAAACCCATGACGCTTTCGGGATCGATATAGGAGACGAATTGCGCGTAGAATCCGCCGCCGATGGCTGTGAGAAAGGCTGAGACCGCAGCCGCACCCATCTTGGAATTGAATACCACCACGCCCAGGCTTTCGGCGGCGTCCGGATTATCCTTCACCGCACGCCACCAATAGCCCCACTTGGAATCTTCCAGCCACCAGGTCACGAGCCAGGCGACGCAGGCGAGAGCCAGCGCAAAGTAGAAGTAAGGCAATTTGCTGCGGACAAACTGGAATTTCAGCCAGCTATCGCCACGCACGGGAATGTCGATGCCAAGGGCTGCCCCTGCCCAATCCCAGTTCTGAAACAACAGGAGCGCAGTCTCGGCAATCACGATGGTGGCGATGACGAAATAATGGCCACGCAGGCGGAAACAGGGATAGCCGAGCGCCATGGCGATCGCGGCCGAGATCAGCCCGCCGCCGAGCATGCCAAACCATGGCAGCACGCCGAATTTGGTGAAGAGAAGCGCAGTGGTATAGGCGCCGAGCCCGAAATAGAGCGCGTGTCCGAGTGAGATCTGTCCGCAATAGCCGGAGAGGATATTCCAACTCTGCGACAGCGCCGCATACATCAGCGTCAGAACCATGATGTTCTGGACGTAGACGTCCTTGACGAACAGCGGCACCAGCGCCGCGATAACAGCAAAGATGCCGGCTACGATGAGATCGCGGCGACGACGCTGGGCAAAGGCTGTATCCATCAGAGCGATCCGAACAGGCCGCGCGGGCGGATGAAGACCACGAGCAGATAGACCGCGTAGATGCCAACCGATTTCAGGGACGGTGGCAGGATCAGCGCGGTGGTGGCCTCGACAAGGCCGACAATAATTCCACCGGCGAAAGCGCCGAACACGCTGCCGAAGCCGCCAAGGGCCACCGTGACATAGGCGATCAGCGCAAAGGACGCCCCGACATCCGGATACACATAAAAGAAAATCGCCATGATCGCGCCGGCGAGCCCGACCAGTGCAGCGCCCAGGCCCCAGCCAAGTGCAAACACCCTATTCTTGTCGATACCAACCAGCGCCACGGCGCCGGCATCCTCGCGCGTTGCTTCCAGCGCGCGGCCGAAGTCAGTTCGGTTAATGAAGAAATAGAGTGCAACGAACGCTGCAATCGCGGTCAACGCGCCGAACAGTTGCGGGACCGGCAGGAAAATACCGGCAACCGAGATGGTTTTGCCGCCGAGCCAGGAGTGCGTGATGCTGCGATAGTCCGGCGTGAAGAAATATTGCGCGAGCCCGCGCATCACGATCGCAAGCCCGAAGGTCGAAAAGATCTGCACCATGCCCGCATTGGCCTTGGCGCGGACCGCAAAGCGGACGACCAGAAGATAGACCGCCGCCCCGAACACGAACAGCGCCGCCGCCACCAGCGGCGCCGCCAGCAACGGATCGATCGCGAAAAACGCAAACAAAAAGAACGTCGCGTACATCGCGATCATCAGGAACTCGCCGTGGGCAAAGTTCACGACATCCATCAGGCCGAAGATCAAAGCGAGCCCGACGGCGATCAGGCCGTAGAGCAGCCCCATCAAGAGGCCGCTAGCCAGGCTTTGGATAATGGTCTCTGCGGTCACGCCCCCTGCCCTACTTCATCGGCCAAATAGCTTCGGCGACGGCCGCCTGCGGCGGGAAGATGGTGACGAACTTGCCGCCGACATATTGCAGCAATACCGGGTCGGCGTCGTTGTTCTGGCCCATCTCGTCGTACTTGACGCGCTTCCACGGCATGATGGTCTGTTCGCCCGGAATATCGGTCGCCGCCAACGCATCGCGAATCTTCTCGCCATCGGTCGATTTGGCGCGATTGATGGCCTCCGCCATCAGGATCAACGCCATGAACTGACGCGACGAATAGTCGTTAAGGTCCTTGCCCGACTTTTCCTTGAACATGTCGTTGATCTTGGCGACCATCGGACGCTTGGCCGCGAGGTCGAGCGAGAACGTGCCGCGCGAGATCACGCCTTCAAGCTTGTCGCCGACCGCGTCATACAGCGCCTTTTCGGAGAAGCCGGCGTCCTGGGCCACGATCGCGGGCGGCTTGTAGCCGAGTTCGCCCATGGTCTTCACGAGCAGGATGCCGTCGGTGGTGTAGCTTGAGGGCATCAGCACATCGGCGTTGGCTGCCTTGAGCTGCTGCACTTCCGCCGAGAGCGAGGGCGAATTCGCCCGGTATTTGACGTCGGAAACGATCTTGTAGCCGCGCTCGGCAGCCAGCTTGGTCTGGGCATTGCCGGAGTCGGTGCCGAAGATCGTGTCCTCGTGGAACAGCGACAGCGTTTCAATTTTGGTGCCCTTCTTCTTCATCGCGTCGAAGAAGTCGAACATCGCCTTGGAATACATCTCGTCATGCGGCGAGGCGCGGAAATAGAACTTCAGGCCACGGCGATGCAGGCTTGGCGAGGAGTTATCCGCCGACATGAATGGAATGCCGTAGCGCTCGCAAACCTGACTGACGGTTACGGCGACCGCACTTTGATAGGTGCCGATGATCGCGCACACCTTTTCCTGGGTGATCAGGCGTTCGGCTTCGGCACGGCCTTTCTGCGGATCGGCCTGGTGATCGGCAAACACAAGACGCACCTTGGCCCCGCCGAGCCCCGGCAGCCCCTCGCCGCGCGCCAGCGGCAGGTCGAAGTCATAGTTCTTGTTGACGATCTCGGCCGCCGTCTCAAAGGCCTTTTGCGCATCGACACCGATCTGCGCACTCGCTCCCGAAAGCGGATAGATCACACCGATCACCACTTCAGAAGTCTGGGCGCGCGCCGCTACCGGCAACAGCGCGGCGCTCGCGGTGGCTCCGAGTAATACGTTACGGCGGGAGATACTCATTGGAAAATCCTCATCTGTCGGCGACTATCGATGAAACGAGTTGTGGCTCTCAAAGCACAGCAAGGTCTCTGTTCTGCAAATCGGTGACCAGCATCAGGCCCGGCGCATGCGTGATAGCAAAAGGAACCTTCGCCGCTGATATCACCGCCTGCGGTGTGACGCCGCACGCCCAGAAAACCGGGATTTCGTCGGGCTCGACCGGAACCGCATCGCCGTAGTCAGGCTTGGCGATATCGGCAATGCCGATCGAATGCGGATGGCCGAGATGGACCGGCGCGCCGTGTACCGAAGGGAAACGCGAGGTGATCTGCACCGCGCGGATCGCCTGGGCCGGCTTGAAGGGGCGCATCGACACCACCATCGGGCCTGCAAACGGCCCGGCCGGGCTGCATTCGATATTGGTGCGATACATCGGCACGCGGACCTTGCGCTCGATATGGCGGATCGGCAGGCCTTCGGCCATCAGCGCTTCTTCAAATGAAAACGAGCAGCCGAGCACAAAGGCGACGAGATCGTTGCGCCAATGCGCCATGATATCGGTCGGCTCCTCCACCACCTCGCCGTCGCGCCAGACGCGATAGCGCGGCACGTCGGTGCGGATATCGAGATCGAGGCCGAGCGAGGGAATCCGGGGGTCGCCGACTTCGGACATGCCGATGATCGGACATGGTTTGGGGTTGAGCTGACAGAAACGGTGAAACGACGCCGCGAGCTTTTCCGGCAGGATCGCCAGATTGCCCTGGACAAAACCGTTGGCAACGCCGGCGGTGGATCCCGTCATGCCGCCACGGCAGGCGAGCCTGGCCTGCCGGCTCGGAAGCAAATCCCCGTCCTTTCGGGAGGGCTGAACTGCCGCAGAAATAGCCATGACATCGTCCTGCCTATGATCTCGACATCAGTGAAACCCACACGTACTATAAAGTCTAATCTTACTTTTTAATCAGATTGGATAACTCCATCTTATCACTGCAGAGCTCGCCAAATGGTGGATTTCAAGTCGATCGAGACATTCCTGTGGGTGGTGACGCTGGGCAGTTTCCGCGGGGCCGGCCAACGCCTCAACACCACCCAGCCGGCGATTTCGCAACGGATCGCCCAGCTCGAGCGCGAGATGGGGGTGAAGCTGCTGAACCGGGATCATCGGGTCGTCTCACCGACGCCAAGCGGCCGGCAGCTTATGCTCTATGCCGAGAAGCTGATCGCCTTGCGTGCGGAGATGATGGCGGAAGTGGGCGACCGCTCGGCAATGCGCGGCGTGCTGCGGCTTGGGGTTGCCGAGACTATCGTGCACACTTGGCTGCCGCAGTTGATCAAGAGCGTCAACACCGCCCATCCCAACCTGTCGCTGGAGATCGAGGTCGACATCACGCCCGATTTGAGCACACGCCTGCTGGGGCAGGAAATCGAGCTCGCCTTTTTGGTTGGGCCACTATCAGCCTCCGGTGTGCGTAACCGCGTGCTATGCGACTATCCCATCGGCGTTCTCGCCAGCCCTTCGCTAGGTCTCGGCAACATGGCCCTGAAGGTACAGGATCTCGCGAAGTTTCCGATCATCACCTTTCCGCGCAAGTCGCAGCCCTACGAGATCGTGCGTTCCCTGTTCAATCGACCCGGCCTGCCGCCGATCCGGCTGCATGCCTCTGCCTCGCTCGCAACCGTGATCCACATGGCGGTCGAAGGGCTCGGCATCGCCGTGATTCCGACAGCGATCGTCGAGAACGAACTGGCGGATGGACGGCTTCAGTCGCTGTCGACCGACCTCAAAATCCCGCCTTTGACATTTTCGGCGAGCTGGCTGGAATCACCCGACATGCTCGCGGTCGAGCGCGTCGCCGACCTTGCCGCCAAGATCGCGCAAGGCAGCACCGCGATTGTGGAAGCCCCGGTTGTTGACGCGCCACGGCGAGTGGTCCAATTCTAACATTCGCATCCCTTCTCAGCGGGCGCTTTCGCGAATGTTAGAATTGAAGGACCACTCGCAAATTTTGGATTCTAGTGGAGTTTAGGATTTGACATTCGCTTTTGTGAGTTTGCTGATAATTACGTAGCGAATGTCAAATCCACTCCACTAGCGCGTCATTAAAACCTCATCCTCATCGTTCCGGACAAGCTTCATGAGCCCCGTCGCATCCAACCTGCAAATCGACTCCGCCCGACTCTGGGGCACGATTCATGAGACCGCGAAATTCGGCGCCACGCCAAAGGGCGGTGTGCGGCGGCTGACGCTCGGACCTGAGGACAAGCAGGTCCGCGACTGGTTTCGAGCGGCGTGCGAAGCTGCCGGCCTCGAAGTGCATGTCGATACGCTCGGTTCGATGTTTGCCCTGCGCAAGGGCCGCGACATGTCGAAACCGCCGATCGGGCTTGGTTCGCACCTGGATACGCAGCCGACCGGAGGCAAGTTCGACGGCGTGCTCGGAACGCTGGCTGCGCTCGAAGTCGTCCGCACGCTCAACGATGCCGGGATCGAGACCGAAGTTCCGCTCTGCATCGTGAACTGGACCAATGAGGAAGGCTCACGTTTTGCCCCGGCGATGATGGCCTCTGCCGCCTATGTCGGCGATTTCACCACCGACGATATCCTCTCACGTAAGGATGCAGATGGCGTCACGGTTGCCGAAGCACTCGACGGCATCGGCTATCGCGGCGATAAACCTGTGGGCTTTCAGAAATTCGCGGGCTTTGTCGAACTGCACATCGAGCAGGGGCCGATCCTGGGGGCCGAAGGCAAGACCATCGGCGTGGTCGATTCCGGCCAGGGCGTGTTGTGGTACGACGGCAAGATCACGGGTTTCGAAAGCCATGCCGGCACGACGCCGATGCCGCTTCGGCGCGACGCGCTCGCAACATTGTCGGAAATTGTTCTAGCAATGGAATCGACCGCCAGACAGCATGGCCCCAAGGCGGTCGGCACGATCGGCGAAGCCGTCATCGCCAATCCCTCGCGCAATGTCATTCCCGGTGAGATCGCTTTCACCGTCGATTGCCGCAGCGCGGATGCCGCGATCATGGATGCGCTCGATGCCGGTTTACGCGCCGCCATCGCCGAGATTTCGGCGCGACGCCAGGTCGACGTGAAGCTTGATCTGGTCTGGCGCAAGCCGCCGACGCATTTCGATTCGAAATTCGTCGATGCGGTGGAAGATGCCGCCAGGAAGCTCGGCTTCTCCCATCGCCGCATTACATCCGGCGCCGGTCACGACGCGTGCAATCTCAATACGAAGATTCCGGCCGCCATGGTATTCGTTCCCTGCAAGGACGGCGTCAGCCACAACGAGCTTGAAGATGCCACACAGGTCGATTGCGCCGCGGGCGCCAACGTTTTGATGCACACAGTACTGGCGCTCGCCGGCGTGGCGTCGTGAGCGCGGCAAAATTTTAAAAGTATAAGGAGATCGTCGTGCGCGGGGTTTTTGTCGATGCCAACGGATCGCTGGCGGATATTTTCGAGCGGCAGAACAAGGCCGGCGACCCAGCCGTGCATGTCAATCGCAACGCCGACATCACATCGGACCAAATCCCCGCTTTGCTCGACGGCGCCGAGATCGTCGTGATCGATCACACATCGCTGCCGACCGACATCGCCAAGCGCTGCAACGGCCTCAAGCACGTGGTGTTTTTAGGCACCGGCGCGCGCAGCTACATGAACCCGGAAGAATTGGCCGAGCTTGGTATCGCCGTTCATCTGATCAAGGGCTATGGCGATACGGCCGTGGCCGAATGCGCGATCGCGCTGATGTGGGCGGCGGCGCGCGGGATCGCGAAAATGGACCGCGAGATGCGCGCCGGTAACTGGTTGCGCGAAGACGGCATGCAGCTCACCGGCAAGACGCTCGGCCTGATCGGCTTCGGCGGCATCGCGGCGGAAGTCGCGCGTATCGCGCTTGGCAGCGGCATGAAAGTGATCGCCTGGAACCGCTCGCCCAAACAGTTTTCCGGCGTCGAGTTCGTCTCGCTCGACGCCCTGCTCGCGCAAAGCCACGTCGTCTCGCTGCATCTCCTGCTCAACGACGAAACCCGCGGCTTTCTCTCACGCGAGCGCATCAACGCGATGAAGCCGGGCGTCATCCTCGTCAACACCGCACGCGCTGCCATGGTCGATGAAGTCGCGATGATCGAGGCGTTGAATTCGGGCCACATCCGCCACGCCGGGCTCGATGTCTTCAACACCGAGCCGCTGCCGGAGGGTCACGCCCTGACCAAAATATCGAACGTGACGCTGTCGGCGCATTCGGCGTTTCGCACGCCGGAAGCGAGCGAAAACCTGATCCATGCGGCGTGGGAGCATTGCCGACGTGTGGCGAGGGGGTGACCTCATCCTGAGGAGCCGCAACGCGGCGTCTCGAAGGATGAGACCACAACTCACCGTGCCTCATGGTTCTCCTGGCGATGCGAAGCATCGTCCAGCGACGGCGTGCTATTTTTTGTGCCGTTCGCCAACGGCCTCGCTTACACTCGGCCTGCTCGGGCACGCGCGCCTCCTCACCATGAGGGACAGATTACTCCACCATCTCCGCAACAGCCTTGCCGCAGGCGGTCGTATCGGCATTGCCGCCGAGATCGCGGGTGCGCAGCGTGCGTTCGCCGAGGGTGCGCTCGATTGCGGTGACGATGGCCGCGGCCGCTTGTTTCTCGCCGAGGTGCTCCAGCATCATCGCGCCAGACCAGATCATGCCGATCGGATTGGCAATGCCCTGCCCGGCAATATCCGGCGCCGAGCCATGGACCGGCTCGAACACCGACGGGAAATCGCCTTCCGGATTGATATTGCCCGAGGGCGCGATGCCGATGGTGCCGGTGCAGGCCGGTCCCAGATCGCTCAGGATGTCGCCGAACAGGTTGGAGCCGACCACGACGTCGAACCAGTCCGGATGCAGCACAAAATTCGCGGTCAGAATATCGATGTGATATTTGTCCCACTTCACGCCTGGATAATTCTTCGCCATCGCCTCCACGCGCTCGTCCCAATAGGGCATGGTGATCGAGATGCCGTTCGATTTCGTCGCCGAGGTCAGGTGCTTCTTTGGCCGCGAGGCGGCAAGGTCAAACGCGAATTTCAAAATACGATCGACGCCGGTCCGGGTCATCACGGTCTGCTGCGTGACGAATTCGCGATCGGTATCCGGGAACATCCGGCCGCCCACGGATGAATATTCGCCCTCGGTGTTTTCCCGCACCACCCAGAAGTCAATGTCGCCGGGCTTGCGGCCGGCAAGCGGCGACGGCACGCCCGGCATCAGCCGCACCGGGCGCAGATTGGCGTATTGGTCGAACTCTCGCCGGAACTTGATCAGCGACCCCCACAAGGAAATGTGATCGGGAATTTTCGCAGGCCAGCCCACGGCCCCGAAATAGATCGCATCGTGCTTGCCGATCTTGTCCTTCCAGTCGTCCGGCATCATCTGGCCGTGTTTTTCGTAATAGTCATAGGAAGCAAAATCGAAATGATCGAAATGCACGGCGACGTCGTGTTTTTTTGCCGCCGTCTCGATGACGCGCAGGCCCTCCGGCACCACCTCCTTGCCGATCCCGTCGCCGGGAATGACTGCGATCCGGTATTGCTTTTTTCCGTTGCTCATCGACAAGTTCCTTCAAGGCCAAAGACGGTCTGGTAAAGCCATTTCGTGTCGGGATTGCAATGGACCAAACTTTGACACGGCGCAACGCTGCACTGCAATGTTGACCCTCCCGATGGCCCCGGCCTAAGTGAAACGCCCCCTCACCCTTTCCGACATCTCCCATCAAGCGAGCA
>Ga0116129_1000737_pt1 | contig 19865 bp, 19 predicted proteins | sample June2015DPH_17_2_FD_89732 | JGI IMG/M metagenome (GOLD analysis project Ga0116129, IMG submission 89732) | Peatland microbial communities from SPRUCE experiment site at the Marcell Experimental Forest, Minnesota, USA - June2015DPH_17_10 | ecosystem: Environmental > Terrestrial > Soil > Wetlands...
ATCGTCTTTGATAGCCTGTTGACAAGCGGCGTTGGGTTCGGCCGACTCGCCGGCGGTGAGAAGGCGGATACGGCCGGTGAGGCCAAAACGCCAGGCGTGGAGGCGCGCGCGATGCTTGCCTGGCGTCGATTCCTGCCTGGTTTTCTGTCGGGATCCTTTCCACATGGTCCACCACAACAACGTCAACCGGCGCCTTTCGCGCCTCCAGCTTTAACCCGCGCCGCTGGATTGCCGTGAAGATTGAGGCGCCGGGCGATCCCGCCCTGTACGGCGCCAGACAGGTTGTTGGCCAGGTCCTCCATGGTACTTTGCGACAAGTCAAATGCCCCTCTCACCACCAGCGCGTAGACCGGCTTGGGGGTTTGGTCGTGGTGAAGCGCTAGCTTGAAACTTTCGGCCAGCATCGCCTGTCATCTCAGTCGGCTTGATGCTACTTCGAATTTTGGCCCAGCCGCCGGAGTCTGCGCGTAAGCTGCGCCGAACGCGAAGACGGCCAGGCGGGCGTCGGCGAATGGACGGAATCGCGTCATCGGCTTTTTTGCCAGATCTACGAAAACATTACTACGATCAACTTCGTTCTGTCAACTCCGGCTAATTTTCCGAAGGCTTCTCCACATGCTCGACGCTCAGGAACAAGACCGGTCCTCTTTGCGATTCGACCTTCAGTCCGAGCTGCTCGCGCACCGCCGTCAAGATGGAAGCGCTGAAGGGATCGCGCTCCGATGAACTGTCGAGGCTGTGACCTTTAGCGGGGGCGTCCAGCGTCCATTCGAGATTGAAATCATAGCTTCCCTTTATGCCAGTCTGGTCGAGCACCGTGCGATCCGCCTGAGTCGAAAGGAACCACGCCAGGCGCGAGAGGGGAACATTTTGGAAGGCGATGCCGCCGGCGTATCCCTTGATGAGCGGTTGGACTGAATCCGGACTTTCGTGCAGTTTGAGTTTTGGTACGCCCTTATCTGCCACCAGAGCGTAGACCGGCAGCTCTCTTGTCTCGCGGTGGAGGCTCAGTTTGAAGCGGTCCGCGAGTAAGGTCTGAAGCATCAAGTAGATCTGCTCGCGGCTGGATGGACGCTCCGCCTTGGCATAGACATCGTATGTGTCGGCATCGAGCCAGTTCGGCCCTCCGGAGATCTGCCTGTCGGTAATGTCGTACGCCATCATGATTAACCACTTCAATGTGGCTTTAGTCGCGGTAAACCTCTCGCCTCCGGGCGCGGCGCCGATGAAACCGCGCGTTCCGGGCGCGCTTGGCTTGACTGAGGCAACCTCGAATTCCGGCGGGGCTACGGCTGCGGCCGGCGACTGGGCTTGAATCCGCGGCGCACCTACCAATCCGATGCCGATGGGCGCGCCGATGGCCGCGGCGCCCGCCGCAGCCAATAACAGCTTCCTGCCCAGACTCAGATCAAGCGCGACAGGTTGCGTCATGATTCCCGCAAGCCGTCGCTTCAGATCGGCGCCAGTTACTCCAGACACACAGGCGATTGGTGATTCCAGATAGAACTTACAGGTAAGCAAAATGCTTTCCGCATAAGTGCGCGGCTGATTGCCGGCGCGCAACACTTCCTCATCGCAAGCGCGCTCGCGTTCTTCCACCAGACGCGCTCCGATCCACCATGCCAGTGGATGAAACCAGCAGACAGCTTCCACCGCCAGATGAACGGCCGCTGCCAGATTGTCGCGGCGGCGGATGTGGCATAACTCGTGCGCCAGAATCGCCTGTAACTGTTCGGGCGTCAGACGATCCTCGATTCCTCGCGGCAACAGCAGAACCGGATGGAAAATGCCGAAGACACCCGGCTCCAGGAGTGCGGGTGAAGCCATGACGCGGACGCCGATTTCGAGCGGCAAGGGCGATGCCGCGCGGACTGCGGCGGCCACGATTCGCCATCGCCTCCACCACGAGAAAAGCACGGCGATGCAGCCGCTAAGCCACACGGCCAGCAGGATGTACGGCAGCGGATCTGCCGCGCCAGCTGGAAGGGCGGCGCGGATGGGCAGCGCCAGGAACGGCTGGCTAAAGTGTTTCACCGCCGAGGAGAGTCGCGCCGCCGGGGCCGCGGACGCTTTCAACCATCCCAGGTGGCTGCCGATGCGGGTGAACAGCCAAAGAAGGATGAGAAATTTGATCGAGGCGATCATCCAAACCCAATGCTGCGCACGCGCGCGATTCTTGCGCAACGCCAGCGCGAGCAGTCCGGCCGCGGCGGCGCAGAGAGTGGATTGCCAGAGGTGATTGGCCGCGAACAACAGCTCCGCGTTCACGGGCGTTTCTCCTTTTTGCGCAGTTCCCGGAGCATCTGCTCGGCTTCCTTGACGTCCTCTAGCGTGAGCTTCCCGGTTTCAATCAGGTGCGCCATCACCGGCTGCGTGCGCCCGCCGAACAGCCCCAACAGGTCGTCGATCAGCCGGCTTTGCGCGGCATTGCGCGAAACTATCGCTTCGAAAATATGCGCATTGCCAATCTTCCTGACGCGCCGAAGCGCCAGCTTGGCTTCCAGACGGTAAACCGTAGTCTGGATGGTCGTGTACGCCGGACGGCCGCGCTCGGGGAACGCCTCCTGGATCTCGCGGATGGCGAGAGTGCCGTGGTCCCAAAGCGCTTGCATGATCTGAAGCTCAAGCTTGGTGAATTTGGGTTGCGCCATGGCTGGCCAACTATTCTTGTTTGTAATACTACTATGCCAGTGTGCCGAGCGCAAGGACTTTTTTGAAGGACGGCGCGGGATTGTGAAAGGTGGCTGAGACCGCCGAACGTACGCTGGACCACATGCTTTTTCCGTTCCATGTTTAGTCTTCCCGCGATTGGAACTATGATGAGAGTCGTAAGTCGGCTAGGAGACCCAAATGCAGATGGAAAAAAAGGCGAAGATCGCGGCGGGATTGGCAGTGACTCTGGTGGCCCTCGGAATCCTCGCAAACCTGAAGGATATCAGGCGTTATTTGCGCATCTCCATGATGTGAACCGGCTTCGATTGCAAAAACCAACTCCCACCGCCAGCGCTGCGCCTGCGGAAGGTTCGAAGCCGCGGAGTACGCGACTCTCCGCCGGGCAGATTTACGACAACATCCGGGTGGCGGCGCAGGAGGAGCTGCGACGGCCGGCCACGGCGCTGTTCTGGTCGGCAATTGCGGCGGGGTTGACCATCGGGTTTAGCTTCCTTGCGGGCGCGTACCTGATGGCGCTTGTACCAGCCACTTACAGCGGGGCGGCAACGGCTTTGGGCTATCCGCTGGGGTTTGTGTTCGTGGTGCTTGCACGGGGCCAGCTCTTTACCGAAAATACGCTGGAGCCGATCATCCCCATGCTCCATAAGCCGACCCTCAAGACGCTGCGGCAGCTCTTATCGTTGTGGGTGGTGGTGCTGATCGGGAACCTGGCCGGGGCCTGCGCGTTCGCTGCCATTGTGGCGTTGACGCCGATGCTGGGCGATACCTTACGCCCAACGTTGATCGCGGTGGCGAAAACAGGTACGGACGGCGGCTTCTGGCTGGTGGCTTTGCGGGCCATTTACGCGGGTTGGCTGATCGCATTGATGGCCTGGCTGATTGCCTCCACGCGCGCCACCGGCGCTCAGGTACTCTTGATCTGGCTCACCACCGCCCCGATTTCGGCGCTCGGGTTTCGTCACTCAGTGGCGGGCTCAGTGGAGGCGTTTTACCGCGCTTTCGAACACACGGCGGGCTGGGGCGAAATGGCCGGGGGCTTTCTGCTGCCCGCTGTGATGGGAAACATTGTGGGCGGATTTGTTTTTGTGGCGCTGCTGAACCATGGACAGGTTGCGGCAGACCGCGCCGGTGATGCGGCGACGCCCGATACGTGAGGGAGCTTCGTGGCGCTTAATAGCATTTACAGCCTCAGCCGCAAATAGACGTCTACTCCATGGGGTCTGTCTCCATAGTACGGCTTGATGGCCGCCGGCAAGCTATAGGTAGTGGCATTGACTCCGATTCCCGTTTCCACGCCGGGAATCAGTTTGGGTAAATCGTGCGTGATGCCCATGGTATATGCGCCGATTCGAAACGTAGACCCAGCGGTGCGGTCAAGTTCTTCTTCAAGCGCCGGATTGTTAACGAATAACTCATCTTTATCCACTAACTCAAACCTCCCGGTGAGAAAATTCTTGCCGGGAATGGGTAACACGGATTCCGCCAGAAACGAATTAAGGTTGTGTTGCGTGTAGGTCTCGTGGTTCCTGCCCCAGATCAGGCTGGAGGACCAACTCTCGCCTCCGGACATGGGCCGCGAATAATGCAGAGACGCCGTCGAGCGGACCACGTCGCCGGGCTCAAGCTGCTCCGGATGAGTGATACGGCCCACCGAGGCCTGCGCCATCCAATTCTTCGACGGAAAGAACGACAACCGCGCGCTCCACGAATCGATGGCGCCCTGTTGAACGATCCAGCGATTCTCGCCCGGCTCGGCGCCATGGAATCCACTGGCTTCGAGGCGCACCCACTTATGCCTGGCCGCCACGGTGACTACGTCGTCGGCGATGTGCGTCGAATCCTGCCAGTGGTGGCTTAACGGGGCTTGCGGCAGCTCAGAGGCGGACGCCCGATGCGGGAATGCGACCGGTCCCAAAGCCGGGTCGCCCACGGGGGCGAAGTAAAACTGAACGGTGGTGGCGTCACCGATGGGCCGCGCGTACTGAAAGCCTAGCCCCATGATGAAATTGTGGGGATGTTGCTCGTCCACCAGCGGCTTCCCGAAGGCTGTCTCGCCGGTTTGGAATAACTCGGGATAGCTGCGGCCGGTGATGGTGGCGGGTTCGAGACTCAGCATTAGTTGAATTAAGAAGGTACCGCCGCCGAGGTCGTGTTGGGCGGTTCCCATGAACCAATTCGGGGCGTAGAACTTGTCGGCGCCGCGGGGGCCGGATTGTTGGGTGTCGACCACGAACGCCTGGCCCATAAACATCAGACTCCAGGAGCCGATGCTCCGCATCGACATTGGCATGGACCAGGATTCGGGGTTCATGGACGTGCCCGACGCCTGGCTCATCAGGCCCATGCCGCCCTGGGCCCAAGCCAGGCTTTGAAAGATTGCGGTCAGGACAATCCAATGCGTCCGCCGCAGGAATTGCGTAGTCACAAGCTTCTCTCCTGTTTCTCACTGCTAACTGGTTTCTTGGGTGCGAAAGGTAGTTGGTAGGATCCAGCTTCAGCTTGTCTCTGACGAGCTAAGCAATTACTCCGGGCAAGCTAAAGCGTGCGCTACCTGTGGGAGTCGGGAGTTAGATTCGGAGAATGGTAATGGAATGTCGATCGGCTGACGGAGGCGACCAGACTTCGGTTAGGATGGCGGTCGCGACTATTGCGGGCGGCGCGCCGATTGGGTCCACCGTCTTTCCGGCGATGGCTATCACGCGCAATTCCGGGGACGGCCCCGCGCTTGAAACGCTGTCGGCGAACGCCGGCGTGGGGTGCGCGCAATGTTCGTGGGCGGGTTGATGCTGATGGCAAGGCGGATCGGGATGGTCCGCCGCATTCCAGGGATAAAGGCCCGCGGCACATAAGGCCAGGCATTGCGCATTGCAAATCGCAAGCGCGACCATGGCCAGCACGGCAATTTTGCCGACGAATTTCAACACGCTGAACCTAGCCTAGCACGCACGGGGCGGGCCCGTTGGCGTCCTATGTGAGTTTACTGTGAATTTGCCATCGCAGGCCATGGGCCCGCGCCGCTGTGTATGCCAGTTGTATAATGTAAGCGATTCCAGACTCAGTCATAGGAGCAATTCATGAGCGATGCGAAGCGCCTCAGCCGCCGTAATTTCGGCGCATTGCTAGCTGCGACCACGGCGGCTCCGGCCGTTCTGGCGGAGCAGGCACAGCAACAGACCGCGAGTCCCGGCAATGCGCCCAATCCCAATACGGCGGTGCAGCAGGAACAGCAAATGCGCCGGCCGCAACGCCCGGCGGATGTTCAGCCTTTCGATTTGCCGGTTGAGTTTTCGCGCGCGGATGTGCCGCTGAAGCTGGAGCCATTTCCGTTGAAGCAGGTGAAGGTGACCGGCGGGCTCTATAAGGAAGCCGAGGAGTGGAACCGCGAATACATGAACCGGCTCCCGGCCGACCGGCTGCTCTACAACTTCCGCGAGAATGCGGGGCTGCCTACGCTGGGAGCGAAACCCCTTGCAGACATGGAAGCCCCGCGCATATCGAGCTGGGAGCATCCGAACGACGGCAAGCGCGCCACGGAACTGCGCGGCCATTTCACGGGACACTTCCTTTCCGCGCTGGCGCACCAGGCCGCCAGCGGCGATGCCGACGCGAAGGCCAAGGGCGATTATATGGTGGCCGAATTGGCCAAAGTGCAGGAGAAGCTTGGCGGCGGCTATCTGAGCGCGTTTCCCATGGAACTTTTCGACCGCCTGGACCGGCTGTCGGGCCGGCCCTACGACCCTGCCGCGCCGCGAGATCCAAACGCACCCGGCCTGCCATGGGCGCCGTTCTACACCATTCACAAAATCTTTGCGGGCATGATCGATCAGTATCAACTCGCGGGCAACCAGCAGGCGCTGAAGGTGGCGGAAGGCATGGGTATGTGGGCCGACGACTGGACCGCGTCGAAGACTCCCGAGCACATGCAGCAGATTCTCGAGGACGAGTACGGCGGCATGGCGGAATCGCTCTACAACCTGGCGGCGCTGACCGACAACCCGAAATGGGCGACGGCCGGCGACCGCTTCACCAAGAAGTGGTTCTTCAACATGATGGGCATGCGCGTGGATAGCCTGCATCGCAACCCGCGCGGGCAGCCAATGCACGTGAATACGCACATTCCGCAAGTTATCGGCGCAGCGCGGAGGTATGAGATTTCCGGCGACGCACGGTTCCACCACGTAGCCGATTTCTTCTGGTCGGAAGTTACCAGCCAGCGGTCCTTTGTCACTACCGGAACCAGCAACGGCGAGACTTGGAATAAGGAGCCCGGACGGCTGGCCGCCGACTTGAGAGAGACTAATACTTCCGCGACGGCCGAGTGTTGCTGCTCTTACAACATGCTCAAGCTGACCCGTCATCTTTACACGTGGACGGCGGACCCGCGTTACTTCGACTATTACGAGCGATCGCTGCTCAACATGCGCATCGGTACTATCCATCCGAAGACCGGGTACACGCAGTATTACCTGTCTCTGATTCCGGGCGCTTATAAGACCTTTAATTCCGAGGATAACTCGTTCTGGTGCTGCACGGGCACCGGCGTTGAGGAATACTCCAAGCTCAACGACAGCATTTACTGGCGCGATAGCGACGGCATTTTCGTCAACCTGTTCGTTCCATCCGAACTGAACTGGACGGAACAGGGATTCCACTTGCGCCAGGAGACCAAGTTTCCCGAGCAGCAATCCACCGCGCTGGTAGTCACTGCCGATAAGCCGGTGCAGATGGCGGTCCGCTTGCGGATTCCTTCCTGGCTGAAGAGCGGCCCCACCGTGAAGATCAACGGCAAGGCGCTCGAAGCTACGGCGGCTCCCGGCAGCTATCTCACTCTTAACCGGTCGTGGAAGACCGGCGACCGCGTGGAGATGGAGTTACCCATGCATCTGACCGTTGAGACTACGCCTGACGACCATACGCTGCAGGCGTTCCTTTACGGCCCGCTGGTGCTGGCCGGCGACTTCGGCGGCGAGGGTCTCACGGAGAACATGCTGATAGGCACGAACGCGCCGCGAGCCCGCTGGCCGCGGCCGAATGGCAATCCGGCTCCAACCAACGCTAACAACCCCAATGCCGGGCGGTTCACGCCTTTGCCGCCGGTGGACTTCGCGCTGAAGGCGGCAGGCGCCGATCCAGCGGCGTGGATCAAACCAGGGGACAAGCCTCTGACGTTCCGCATCACGGGTCAAGCGAAAGAGATCGCTCTGGCGCCGATTAACAGTATCTTCGATAAGCGCTACGTGGTTTATTGGCAGGTGTCGTAACGCTGTTCACTTGGCGCTGCGATTCGAAGCGCGTTCACACGAGTGTGAACGCTGCACGCAATGAGTGCGTGCGCCACGATTTGATGCGCGCCGAGTCACCGGTTTTTCGACGCAGAGACGCTGATATGATACGCAAAGAAAATCAAGATTAGTTATACCCGCTATGCGGCGGGTTTGCCAACTGTTGCAAACTGAGTGTACGTGTTCGATGGTTCCGCATATCATGCCGGATCGCTCCCTTACGGTCGCGGCTCTGTCTGGGTAATTGTGGCTCTAAGTGTCGTTACTGTCCCACTGAGCGCTGCAATGGAAGGCCCGATCCGGGTCGAAGGCGGCATGGTGGCCGGAGTCATCGACGCTAGGTCCGGTGTCTCAGTCTTCAAGGGCATCCCGTTCGCCGCTCCACCGGTGGGCGAGTTACGCTGGCGCGCGCCGGAGCCGCCGGCCAAGTGGGAGGGCGTGCGCCAGGGCGCCAAATTCTCCGCGGCGTGCATGCAGACCCCGTATGCCGAGGGTTCTCCGTATCGGACGCAGGCCGAGCCGATAAGTGAGGATTGCCTTTATCTAAACGTCTGGACGGCAGCTAAGTCGGCCAGTGAGCGGCGCCCGGTGATGGTGTGGATTTACGGCGGCGCACTGACGCGCGGGTCCGCTTCCCTGCCCACTTACGCCGGCGCCGAGTTGGCTAAGAAGGGCGTGGTGCTGGTCAGCTTCAACTACCGGCTTGGAGTGTTCGGTTTCTTTGCGTATCCGGAGCTGACGGCGGAGTCTGTTCATCGTTCGTCTGGTAACTACGGATTTCTCGATCAGATTGCCGCGCTTCAGTGGGTACAGCGGAATATCGCGCAGTTCGGCGGCGACCCGAACCGGGTCACGATCTTCGGCGAATCCGCCGGGTCGTGGAGCGTGAATCTTCTGGTGGCGTCGTCGCTGGCGAAGGGACTATTCCAACGCGCCATTGGCGAGAGCGGCGCGAACTTCGCACCCATGGCGAAACTGGCGGCCATCGAACAGGCCGGCGTTGGAGTCGCCAAGTCGCTGGGCGCCGATTCGTTGGCCGCGCTGAGAGCGAAGCCGGCCGAAGAGATACTGCGGGCGAACGGGGAGTCTGCGGCGAATGTCGATGGCTGGGTGCTGCCGGCGGAAGTGCGGGCGATCTTCGCCGCGGGTAAACAGAACGACGTTCCTATACTGATTGGCTCTAATGCGGATGAGGGGACGGCTTTTACGTCCCGAGTCTTCACCATGGGTGCGCTGCACGCTATTGCGCGCCGTTATGGCGATCAGGCGGGCGCTTTTCTCAAGCTATATCCGGCGGATTCGGACGAGCGGGCGCGAGCGGCGCAGGCGGCTGCGATCGGCGACCAGTTCTTTGGATGGGAAATGCGCACGTGGGCGCGGTTGCAGACGAAGACCGGCAAGTCGAAAACGTATCTGTATTACTTCAGCCGCGTGCCGCCCGGACGGGGCAGTGAGTTATTGGGAGCCTATCACTCGGCGGAGATCGCGTATGCGTTTCACAACCTCGGCATAACTAACCGGCCAGGGGAGGATGCGGACCGGAAGCTCGCCGATGTCATGTCGTCATATTGGGTGAACTTCGCAACTGCAGGCGACCCCAACGGAAAGGGTCTGCCGGCGTGGCCGGTTTATGACGTTCAGAGTGAGCGGGCAATGGGTTTGGGAAACCGGATTGAGCCGCTCGATATCCCGCATAAGGCTGCGCTGGATTTTTTCGATGGGTGGTTTGCGCAGCGATAGATGTGGGCAAGCTAAAGCATACCCTACCGCGCGCATGGGTTCACTGCGTTGCCGAGACACTGATTTTCGGCCTTCCATCGCATGGCTGCGTAGATGCGGGTGCGGCCGCTGGGGTGGTCGAAGAAGACGAATTCTTCCAGGGCGCCCGGCTCCATCTTGCGGTATTCCCCCAGCAGTAAGGCGGACTCGGCGAACCCGTCCGGTTGCCTCGCGGCGTTCAGTCCGAAGATATCGGCTTCGTATTCCTGGGTGCGGGTCAGCGTATTCTGAACGGGAGTCGCCAGGAAACCAAGTATCGCCAGAATCAGCGCCGCCAACGGCACAACGGCCGTGTCACTCACGCCGCTCACATGCCACCGCGCGCCCCACTTTGCCAGAGACCAATCCAGCCCCCATCGGAGCGCCGCAAAGTATCCTACAAACAGGATGGTGAGGAACGCCATCATCTTATACACATGGTTCAAGACGTAGTGTCCCATCTCATGGCCCATCACCGCCATGATGGCTTGAGGCGAACAGCGGCGCAGCAGATTGTCGTTCAGCGTAATGCGCTCAGTCCCCAACAGGCCACTGACATTGGCGCTGATGCGGTTGCTCTGCCGCGAGGCGTCCACCTGGTAGACCTTAGTCGCGGGAATGCCATTTTCCCGCGCAATGCGCAGGATAGGGTCGCGAATGCCCGCATCCTCAAGCAACGTATATTTGTTGAACATAGGCGCGAGAAAGACCGGGGAGATTAGCGCCCCAATCATGGTGATCAGAATGGCAGCGCCTGCGCACCAGAAGTGCCACGTCCGCGGCAGCCGGCGCACAATTCCGAACAGCGCCATGACTGCGAGCCCGCCGAGTAGAATGTCGATCGCGAGCGATTTGCATTGATCGATGAGCCAGGCTGCGAAAGTCTGATTCATGAAGCCGTACTGCGATTCCCGCAGGAACCCTTCATAGACAGCCCAGGGAAAACCGATGACGAAAATCGCCAGCGCATATTGCGCCCAGTAGAGCCAGGTGACTAGCGGTGGGCGCGAGGTGATTCGCTGCGACCAGTCGCGGAATTTCGCCGAAAGGCGCGTGGCCAGCAGCAGGATGGATATGCCGGCGACGATGAGCAAATCCCAAAGCTGGAGCCAGTAGCCACCCTCAAAATACGCGTCGGACCGGGCTTTTTGATCCGGCTTCCAGGTTGCCAGGTAGGCTCTGGTCGCGGTCACGGCATCGAATCCGGGGCCGGCTTCCGCGCCTGGAGGAATTTGCAGAGTGTGCGACGGCGCGCTGGTCTGTGCGCCCAGGGGAAGAGCCAGCCACAGCCATGCCAGCAGCAATCGCATCGGTATTCGAGATGGTATCGCAAGCGCGGCCGGCCCAGGTCCGTAGCGCGGACGATGCAAGCCCGCACCCCGGCTGGGGTGCCTGACAGATCTGGGAACAATCGCCGATATCGCCGGACTGACAGACGAAAGCGTCCGTCCCACGCTGCGCCCGCGGCTGCGCACGGAACCCTCGAAAGCCCTGGTACGAATCGCGATCGCCATAGCGGCGCCGCTTTCATTTCCGCTCACCAGTCTGGCGAAATCGATGTTATACGGCGTGGCGCCGCACGACACGGCTGCACTGGCAGGGGCGGCCGCGCTGCTGGCGTTCACGGCGCTGCCCGGGTAGACCTACTGACCGCGCTTCGCCACGGTTGCGCGCGTGCGCTCAAACCGTTATCCTTATATTGGCGTACTAGCGGAGTCCTTTAAGCATGGAGTGCGAGGAACGGGCAAGACTGGCGCAAGAATACTTCGACGCCCTGGACCACCAGCGGAAGATCACCGTTGAGCTGAAGCTATTTGCGGAAAGCGGCAGGCTGGAGCTCGCCAAGGTGGCGGAAATCGAGGCTGAAACCGCCATCGAGAAAGCCTACGACGCGTGGCACGCGTTCAATGAGCATCAGTCCGGGCATCAATGCGGTGCGTAGCAGCGATCGGCGATCAGCTTCCACCTTGACGCCGTGCGTTCTCAACGCGCCGTGGGCAAATTGATGCGGCACGTACTTTTCCGGCGCAAATATGCGTGTCTAAGAGTGGGAACACGGCGCGTGGGGACACAGCGAGTGGGAACTCGGCGGGCTGGAACGGGGCGGCGGTAGTTCGTGCGCCACGTCCTTCAGGCGCGCTGCCAGCGGCGGGCGGTGGTCTTTTAGTGGTTTACAGGGCCGGCGCTTTGGATTGCGGCTCCGCCGGTCGCGCTCGAACTGGCTGCGACCATTGCGCTGCCGGCTGGGCCCCACAGATTTTGGAATCCACCTGAGAGTTTGTAAAAGATGCCCAAGCCAACCAGCGCAATAATCGCGGTCATAAGGCAATACTCTGCGAGGTCTTGCCCCAGGTCATTCCTCCGAAAAAACGCTATCCACAACCGGAACATTCTCTGTACCACTAGGCCTAGTCTAGGCCCTATAGAGCCTATGGGACTAGATTCTCTTTGGTTATCAGACTTCAAGTTTTCTCATGACGCGCCGATAGGATAATCAAAGAAGCATGTCATCCCCAACAACCAGTCTCGGCGCGGCGGTCTGGCAAATGCCGCCGCTCATTCTTCATCCTTTCAATGAGCGCGTATCGCCTGGAACCCTAATGGAGAATTCCAAAGCGGCTCTGATGCTTTCGGGCCTGATTCCAAGCGAGGGCATAGACCGGGAGGAGTTGAAGCGGCGCCTGTTGACGGGGCGGCATTGCGAGATCCGGATGCTCTATTTTCTAGGGAAAGACGTTTTCCGATGGATTGGGCAATGTATGGAGATCGTGGAGCGGACGCCGGAACTGGAATCCACCGGCGTGAAAAGGCAAAGCTTCGCCGGTTTGCTGACCGGCGGCCCACCGGCGACGGTGCGCGAGAAGTTGATCCGCTGGGGCGTGGCCGATTACCCCGCGGTGTTCGCGCGGGCCATCGGCCTGAACACGCTGTTCGCGGAACCGCCCGAGTTTCCGGCGCTGGCCGAGGATTTCCTGCGCCACTATCACAGCGCAGCCAGCCTGCTGTATCAGTCGTTCATCGATGCCGAGCCGCACCGCGCCATTGACGGGAAGAGTTTCCAGTTCGAACTGTACGCTTCGGGCGAGTACACCAAGATGCTGGAAACGGAATGGAGCGGCGCATAGGCTCACGCGGGAGTTCTCCATGATCTCGCTTCCTGGGTCTAGCACGCGGCAATTCGCGCCACTTCTTCTACTCACGGCGGCGCCGGCTTGGGCCGCGTTTTGCTCCCTGGGCTCACCGCAGTCCGAGCCCAGGCACGATTTTCAATTCTTTGCCGGCTACTCGCCCGTCTCTACGACGCTGATCGGCGCCACGACGGATCGCCGCTTCTTCATGGCGGGATTCGGCTACAGCTACCGTTGCTGGGTTTGGCCCGGCGTATCGATCTCTTATTCCGGCGAGCTCATGCCGGTGGCCGTTCTGTTTCAGCCAGGACAATATCTGCCGCAATCTGTATCCGCTCATGCGGTGTACGGATTTGCGGTGACGCCCCTCGGGTTCACGGCAGACTTTGGCCGCTGCAGCAGGGTGTATCCGTTCCTTCAGACCAATGAAGGCATTATTGCCTCCAGCGAGCCGATCCCCATCAACGTGATCGGCGCAACGGGGCTGAATTTCCTCATCGATGTGGGCGGCGGAGTCCGCATCAAGACGGGCCAGCGGCACGCGATCAGCCTCGGCTACCTTGAATGACGCCGAAATGACGCCCTCAAAATAGCCGGCTCGCCAGGCCGAATTCACCACGCGCCGGATGCGGACGCATTTCACGCTATGCCCGCAGCCGTCCCGAGAGCATGAAGGCTGGGCGGGCCTGGCGTTGACCCTAATGCCCGCTCAAGCGGCGGCGCGGATGTCTACGATGCGGGAAGTGATAATTACCTGGTGCAGGGGGTGCTCGAATTCGAGGTGCATGCCGCGGCCCAAATACCTTGTCATGATCATTGGACCGCCCCACGTTGAACCGTGGATCTGAACCTCCGTCGGCTCGGGGCAAAATTCGGGATGGCCGGAGATGAGGGCGGCGCCGTCGCCGAGAACCACCATCTCGTAGACGCGGTTCCTGGTTCGGATCGACAGAACCGATCCTGGCGATAAATCTCTGAGATAAACGCCGCCTTCGATCTCGGAGCGAATGATGTTGCGATTCACCGAATCGGATAAGTGGGGATTCGCTACATACAAAGCTGGATTCGAGATGTTCCCCGCAACCTGCGTATCCATCGTAATTTATATTCTAGCCGCAGACGGCGCAACTGTGGCCATCGCCTCTCGAGAAGCGGATAGCGCCTGTCGTGGATTCGCAGTGGAAGCTTGAGTTAATGGGGCTGCCACAGCGGAGCGCGCCACCTTCCCATTCCCCGGAGCGACCTCGCGGGCGTCGATGTTGCGCCCGCTGGAACCCCCAAAGAGCCCGAGCGCCGCATCGTCTACGAGGCGGGCCACGCTATTTCCCGAAATGAAAAGATCGAGGAATCGCTCGACTGGCTGCACCGGTATTTGGGGCCGGCAAAGTAGCGAAGCCCGCATCACTCCTAACGCTGGCAGCATTGAAGCCAGGCGTGCGACTTGCACCGCATCGTCAATCCTTAGGGAAGCCTGGACCGATTCGACTCCGCCTCCAATCGCGGCATAACTGAAATGTGGACCGATTGCCTCTTCCCCGCCCCAACCTCCGGTGGATCGACCACTCTGCAGAACGTCGATGATAATGAGCGTGATGTCGTCAGGTTGGGACACGGAAGCAAGTTGCCAGCGGCGGATCTCCGAAGGTAAGTCCTCCGACAACTCGGAAACCGATCACGACTGATCCCAGCGAATGACTTCTTTATGATCGGCACGATGCACAGGTTCATCGTACGGGCTTATGGCATTACAAGTGGGCAGCTCAGCGGCGAGCCCGATTGGTTTAAGAACCACTTGTACTCGGTTGAAGCCGTCACCTCCGCGCGCGCCAGCCTGGATCAAATGATGCTGATGGTGCGCCGCGTGCTGGCCGATCGTTTTCAACTCAAGCTTCGCCAGGAGGATCGGGACTTGCCGATTTATGCGCTCGAGGTAGCCTCCGGTGGTCCGAAGTTCAAAGAGTTGAAGCCGGGCGAGGATCCGAGCGATGGGACGGCGCCTCCGGGCTCTGTCGCAAGAACCTTCACCTCGATCAGGGACTTGATGAACGCACTGAAAGGGGGCGGCAGCCTGACCCAGGACCGCCCGGTGGTGGATCGCACCCATCTCACTGGCGATTACAACATCCAACTCCTAACCGAGATAGATGCTCAAACCGACGACTTCGGCCGCCGCACTGTGCAATTTCCCAACCTCTTCCACGACATTCAGTCCCAGCTGGGCCTGAAGCTTGTGCCGGACCGTGTCAGGATGCCTTATTTTGTGGTCGAGCACGCCGCGGCTCCGACGCCGAATTAAAGTGCCGGGACCACTGCGGCCGATGGATCTACGATGGCTGCGTCGAAAGCCGGATCGCGTCTTCGATCTCGTAAATCCTGTCTTCCAGGTTTTTCGTGGGAGCGCCGCTCGCTTTGGCCTGCTCCAGTTTCTGGCGCGCCGCCGCGAGCCGCTTCTGCAGGCCGGCGATTTTAGGATTTGGCTTCTTGATCGCCACAGGCGGTGGGTTCGCGCCCTTCGCAGCAGCATTTGGTTTCGGAGTTTTCTTGGGCTTCTGCCTGGCGGAGGCTTTGTACCGGAACGAGGTAACGCCCGGGGGCGGTTTCAACGCCGCGCCGAAATCGGAGCGATACTCTTCGGCGATGTGAACGGCTTCGACGAGCAGCTCGCGGAATCGCGACTCCATCGCCTGCTTCGCCTGTACGCGCAGGTCCTCGCCCTGCTGCTTCCATTTTTGGTATTCGGAGATTATGTTGCTCATGCCAATCCCTTCATCGATCAATTTGCGGGCCTGCTGCGTGTCTGGCATTGGCGCCTCGCGCCAGGCCGGCGGAGCCATGCGTCAAATGTCTTCCTCGTCAGCCGGTGTTGGGTTCCCGACGTCCCGCGGTTCCACCTGCTTCACCCGAGCAGAATAACATATTCGCCTTTTCTTCTCCAGTCTGATTTATGGTCGCTATGGTGGGAGTGATTCAGGACCCGGCGATTCGCTTTACCTCGATTCGTCCGGCCGTCATCGACTAGAATTGCTGCATGACCCAAGGAGACCTGGCCCGATTATGGGAAGAACACACCAATCACGAATTCGCCACGCGCGACACGGAATCGACGCTGGCCACCATGACCGAAGACGCCTACGTCAATCACGTCCCGGTGCTGACGGGTGGGATGGGGAAAAGCGCCTTGCGCGTTTTCTATGCGGAGGACTTCATTCCGAGGATGCCGCCCGACACGAAGCTCACACCTATTTCCCGCACGGTGGGAGAAGATCAGCTTGTCGATGAAATGATCTTCTCATTCACGCACACGCAGGAAATGCCATGGATGTTGCCGGGAATTCCTCCGACCAATCGCTATGTGGAAGTGGCGTTGGTTGCGATCGTGCGCTTCCGCGACGGCAAGCTTGCGCACGAACATATCTACTGGGATCAGGCTTCGGTACTAAAGCAAATCGGGTTACTGACAGATCCCCGGCTACCGGTCTTTGGGGCGGAATCGGCCCGCAAAGTGCGCGGAGGCTCATGATGCGCGTGATGGAAGCGCGGTGACTCGGCAGAGGATAAGTCGCGAGTGGATGAAGTTCGCCAGCTGGCGTCGGACCCGAGTGGTGAAGTCGAGTTTGGGAACGCTGCAACCATGAGTGTTGCCCTGCCCCGCGCCGGGGCAAGGGTAGTTATGAATGCGCACGCTTCGCCGCCGTAAGTGAACACTATTAGACCTTATTCTACTAGTCTCGGGAAGAGCGTCCTGTCCAGGATGCGGCGCGTCATCTCTTCGGCGGTGAGGTATTTGTCGCCGTCGCGATAGAAGAGCTTGTCTCCCGGCAGGATGCCTACCTGGATCAGTAACGGGTCGGAGCCGCGCTCTACGCGAAAGCCGGGCAGGGACGCGTCGGTTACGATGTCGATTTTCCCGCCGCCGGCGATCAGGTGCATGGCGCCCTGTTCCAGCGCGAGGCTGGCGGAATCCGCGCCGAACGCCTCGGTATAAGCGTCTACGCAAATGGTCAAACTCTCGTGGAGCTCCTTGAGCGCGCGCGGCAGGCGCTGCAAAATCGCGTTCTCACGCTCGCGCCGCTCCTTTTCTTCGGTGATACGTATCTGCAGCCATTGAAAGCTCATCGTTATTTGCCCAGTATCCTCTCCCACCACGTATGCGGCGTCCGCACGCCATCCAGAATCCAGATTTCCGTCCGCGGCCGGTTTACGGTGTAGACAATGCTCTTATCGTCCGAAGTCAGCGAAGCGCGCAACCCGGGGTTCGAGTCTGAAAACGGCTCGAGTCCGGGCAAATCGCGTAGCTTGGTCTGCTTGCCGGTAGCGATATCGATTGCCACCAGCGCCGGGTTGTCCACGCGAACCTGATACAGGGTCTTGCCGTCGCGCGACCATGCGCACGGCCCGCTATCGCCCGGCAGTGTGCGCTTCGACTTTCCGTCCGGACTGAACAAGATCAAATTTCCGTGGTCGTCGTGCATGGCGATCCACTCACCCGTGGGGGACCAGGCGGGAACGGAGCTGCCTCCGATCGGACCCAATTCTATGGGCGCCTCGCCGCTGCCAGGGCGCGCTTTGGCCAAGAGGAAACCGTGTCCAACGAGGTGGCCGAATACGACCCAATTGCCGTCCGGCGACCATGCGGGCTCGTCTTCGAGACCCGCTTCCCTGGTGACGCGCACGGGCGTGCCTCCCGAGACAAATGCCGTGTAAATGTGAACATTCCCGCCGACAATGGCCGCGAATGCCACGCGCCGGCCGTCGGGTGAAAGCGCCGGATCGAGAAAAGCGCCGGCAGGTTTGCCATCCACCTGTAAGCTATCCGCTGTGATCAGCGGCCGGTCCCAGCCTTCCGCCGTGCTGGTGAGCCAGATTTCCTGCACGCCGCGGCGGTCGGTGACGTAAACCAGTTGCGGCCCGGCTTGCGACGCATCCGCCATCTGTTCCGTACGCGAACTGCCCAATATGGTGCGCACCGGTCCATCGCCTAGGGGCACGGCGATCACGTCAGCGTGCGAAAGATTGGATCGATAGGCCACGCGGGCGCCGTCGGGTGACACCGCCGGGTTGGAAGCGGGGCGATCTTCCAGGAAAACGGGCCAATAGCCGCCATTACGCACGTCGGCCATGTAGAGCTGATAGTGATGCGAAGCATCCACCTCGACGGCGAAGACCAGATGCCGCGAATCCGGCTCCCAGGCAATCTGCGGTGTGTTCGTGAAGGGCAAACCCTGCTGGAACACGGGGCGCGCTGGACCTGCCGGCCAGGGCAAAAGCCAAGTGGTTTCACCCTTCCCTTCAAAGGCAATGGCGACGAATATGCTTTTGCCGTCGGGCGCGAATGCCAGGACCGGGTTGTTGTAGTGCGTTCCCGTGGGAAACGGCTGCGGCTCGTATTGGCGCGGCGGCGCGTCCGGCGGCGTGGCAGTCATCATCTCCAGCCGGTAATAGTCCTTATTCGGGAACACGAGCATTGCCAGAGTCTTGCCGTCTGGCGAGAGGGAGCCGGTCAGTGCGTTTGGCTGAACCATGGTCGACTCTCCGCCGCCGGCCGGGATGCGGCACAGTCCTCCCCAGTCGTCTTTGCCGCATCGGAAGTAGATCGACTGCGAGTCGGGAGTCCAGAATGGTGGTTGGCCATCGTAGACCTTCCACGGGCCGCGGGATATTGGAACGGCGGTAGGTGAATCGACCCCTTGCACGTAGAGTTGGGAGTCGCCCCCATTATCGCCAATGAAGGCGATACTCTTGCCGTCGGGCGACCATGAAGGACGGGCTTGAGTCACCAGCGCGGTAGCGAAGGGCGTCGTTCGATAGCGTGTAAGGTCAACCGCGTGCGGATTGCGTAATAGTTGCGCGGCGCACCATCCGGCCAGGCCAACCAGCGCGCAGGCGGCCGCCAAAATCCAGAGTGGCAATACGGGGCGTTTCCTTGGGGTAACGGCGGCGGTGACGCCGGCGGTGACGGCCGGCTGCGCGCCGCTCGCAGTGGTGGTCAGCTCGCTGAAATGGTCCCGGACCTGCGCCAACTCGCGCGCCAGATCGCGCGTGGATTCGTAGCGTCCGTCACGCTCTTTGGCGAGACAGCGTTGCAGTATCCAGCGCAACTGCGTGGGCAGCGTGCGCTCGATGGGTATGGGCTCCTGCTCGATGATGGCGGACATCACTTGCACCGCGCTGGGGCCGCTGAACGCCTGCTTCCCGGTGAGCATTTCGTAGAGCACCAGGCCCAGGCTGAACTGATCGGAGCGATAATCCACGTCGCCCGCGCGCGCCTGCTCGGGGCTCATATACGCTGCCGTGCCCACCACCGAGCCGGCGGATGTGTGCGCCATGGTCGCCGTCTCATTAGCGGCTGCGGCCTTGGTCTCCATCCGCGCGACGCCGAAATCGAGAATCTTGGCGACGCCTTCGGAGGTGACGATGACGTTCTCCGGCTTCAGATCGCGATGCACGATTCCGGCGGCGTGAGCGGCCGCGAGGCCCGCTGCGATTTGCGCCGCGATATCGACGGCCTTGCGCGGCGGCAGCGGTCCGGCGGCGATTATCGCGCGCAGCGATTCGCCTATGACCAGTTCGGCGACGATGTAGGGCGGATGCTGGTTAAGCCCCACATCGTAAATGGCCATCACGTTGGGATGGTTCAGGGCCGCGGCTAGGCGCGCTTCCTGTTCGAAGCGGCGGCGGAGGTCGGGGTGGTTCGCCATAGATTCGGGCAGCAGCTTCAGCGCGACCTGGCGGCCGACGCGAGGGTCGAGCGCCTTGTAGACTTCGCCCATACCGCCCGCGCCCAAGGGGCCGAGGATCTGGTACGGGCCGATTGCGGACTCCGGCATGCAGGATTTAAGTGTAATGGAGCGGGAGCTTTCCGCGTAGCTCGCGGGCGGCGCCGGGAGAATTCCTGGCGCTTCGATTCGAAGCGCGTTCACACGAGTGTGAACGCTGCACGCATGAGTGTTGCTCTGCCCCGCGGCGGGGCAAGGCAAGGTATGAAAGCACACGCTTCGCTTGGTGTTTTCGAGGGTGCGTGCGC
>Ga0116129_1000738_pt1 | contig 19827 bp, 21 predicted proteins | sample June2015DPH_17_2_FD_89732 | JGI IMG/M metagenome (GOLD analysis project Ga0116129, IMG submission 89732) | Peatland microbial communities from SPRUCE experiment site at the Marcell Experimental Forest, Minnesota, USA - June2015DPH_17_10 | ecosystem: Environmental > Terrestrial > Soil > Wetlands...
AACATCGGCCTTCAATAATATCCGCGCCTTCAGGAGCCGTTGTGCTGGGCTCTTTCCTTTCCGGATCAGCGCCTCAAGTTGCTCCCGCTCATCCGCGCTCAATCGCACGACATATCTCTTTACCGAAATCTCCTTCGCAGCCATCATTGCCTCCGTCGTCCGTACTGCCGACGAAGCGAATCATTAAATCCTTTCAAATTGGTTGAAGCGGGCGACTAGGCACTTGGCAGCCGCGAACGCCAGTAATCCCAGGCGCGCGACAACGTCGCTTCCGGAAATTTGGCCGCCAGATCGATCTCCGCATCAGTGCACACGCTGATTTCCCCGTAGGTCAGCGCGCGAAGCTGCAGTTCGGCATCGCGGCAACTGTAGATCGAGCGGAAAACGAGCTCGCGCATGCTCGAACCGACGACCGTCGCGCCGTGCCGCTTCATGAGGACCATATTGTTGGCGCCAAGACATTTGGCCATCGCCACCGCTTCATCTTCGCGGGTCACCATATGATTAGTGGCGCCAAACTCATCGCGCTGGTCCCAGAGGCGCACCTGTTTGCCGATGGCCGCGCCGAGTTGCGTCACCACCCGGAGCTTCAGGTCCGCAAGACAAAACGGCATGATGGCCGGGGCATGGTGATGGCAAATCGCATTCACGTCCGGCCGCATTTTGTAGATAACGTAATGGATGACCCGCTCGGTATAGAGCGCGACCTTTGTCGGTGTCACCGGCTCGCCAGAGAGATCGTATTCGAGCACATCGCTTTCGGTGACAAGTTCCGGCGCGATGGAGCGTGGCAGATAGATACGTCCCGGATCGGCCGGATGCCGCATGCTGACATGACCGAAAGCATCCAATACGCCTTCCCGTGCGAGGATTCGGTTGGCAAGGGTAACCAGCATCTGCGGCGATTCTGACGACACGAATGGTACTCCTGAGAGGCAGCATGAACAATTCTAAGGTAGTGGGAGCGACGTCAACATCGCCGCAAAGCGTTCCAATCAAGCGGCGGGTAGTTGCGTATCCTCGTCGATACTGGCCCGCACATCATTCTCGATCAAATTCCAGACTTGATCGACATAGGCACCGAACGCCGCGGTCCGTTTCACCGACAAGTCTCTCGGCCGCGGCAAATCAATTGGTATGATTTCCTTGACCCGGCCAGGACGCCGGCCAAGGACGACAATGCGGTCGGCAACAAAGACCGCCTCGTCGATCTGGTGGGTGATGAAGAGTACGGTTTTCCGGCCGTGCTGCCAGATGCGCAGCAATTCGAGCTGCATGACTTCGCGGGTCTGCGCGTCGAGCGCGGAGAAAGGCTCGTCCATTATCAGGACTTCGGGATTAAGCGCCAGCGCGCGCGCTAGATTGACGCGCTGACGCATACCACCCGAAATCTGGTTGGGGTAATATTGCTCAAATCCGGACAGCCCGACAAGCTTGAGAAGCTTTTTCGCCTTCGCGACATTCGCCTCGGTCAACCGCCCATTCACCTCAAGCCCGAAGACGAGATTTTTCCAGATCGTTCGCCAGGGCAGAAGCGAGTCTTGTTGAAAAACAAAACCACGATCAGCACCCGGCCCTTTAATCGGATGCCCGTCGATCAGGACCGCACCGGCATCCGGGACCTCGATGCCCGCTATCGTCCGCAACAGCGTCGTCTTACCGCAACCGGACGGCCCGACAATCGCGACGAACTCGTGTTCGTTGACCTCGAAATCCAAGTCTCGCAGCACATGCAGCGAACCGAAAGACTTGCGCAAATTATTGACCTGCAGCTTAGCGCTCATGACTCCCGCTCCGACAGGGTGCGCCAGGGCATCAGCAATCGCTCGATGGCGCCGACAAGCCATGTTAGCGTCATGCCGGTCACGGCCAGCAGCACCACGGAAACGAACAGCAGCGGCATGTTGAAGGCATCCGAGGCCTGTGCCAGCAAGAAGCCCAGTCCGGCCCGCGAGCCGAAAAGCTCGGCCACCACGACGGCTACAAGGCCGCGGCCGATCGCTAGCTTGATGCCGGCAAATAGAAACGGTACGGCGGACGGCAGCGAGATCTTCCAGAAAACCTGCAAGCGGCTGCACCCAAAGCAACGCGCCGCCTCTATCAACTGTTTGTCGGTCGACCGCAAACCCGCCTCGGTATTGATGATCATCGGGAAGATCGCGTTGATAATCACGACGATGACCTTCGACCAAATACCAATCCCGGCCCACAGAATGATCAACGGCGAAATCGCGATGGTCGGCGTGGCGTAGAACGCCGCGACCCACGGGCCCAACGCCCGTTTTGCATACTTGTCGGACGCCATCGCAAAGCCGACGCCAATACCAAGCAAAATGGCAATGACCAGACCGATGAAGAATTCCGATGCGCTCGCGGCGACATGGCGCTGCAAATCACCTTCCGCAATCAATTGGAAGGTAGCGGCAACGATCTGCGTCGGCGTCGTTAGGAACAACGCATTCTTGACGACAAAGCGGCCGACTATCTCCCAAATCAGAAGACCGCCGACGATGGATGTGGTCGACGTCCAATAGAGAGCCGCGTTGCCCGGCCACCGTCTATTCGGTCCGATGTCGGCTTCGACGGCGACATTCCCTTCCTCGCGAGAACCCATAGCTCTCTCGCTGCGGCCCATCATTTCGCTGCGTCCACGAAGCTTGCGTCGTAATAGGCATTCACCGGCTTTTCTGGTGCCTTGAGGTCCCCGGACTCTAGCAGCGTTTCAATCACACGCTTCACGGCCTGATCAGAAATCGACCCATCCGGAATAAAGGCATGAATCTTCATGCACAGTTCCCAGGTCTTCAACGCGTCGTCGAGTTCGGAATTCGATGCCTTCGCCAGCATCTGCGAGACTTCCTGCCGGTTCGCAGGGTTCATCATGTAGTGGACGGCCTTGTTGTGCGCCTTCACGAAGCTGGCGACTGCCTTTTGATGGGCCTTCGCCCAGGCGGAATTGACGTGCCAGATCATCATCGGAAATTCGCCGAGATAAGGCGCGATAGGCCCGAGATCGGTCCAGCCGTTTTCGATCGCCTTGAAGCTCTGCGGCGTCGACAAAACGGTCGCGTCGATGCCGCCAGCAAATAGTGCCGACATCCGGTTTGCGCTCGAACCTGAATAGAGGAGTTCGACATCCTTGTTCGGGTCCAGACCGTTCTTGCGCGCAGCGGCCTTCCACCAAAGATTGGTGATATCGCCCTGCCCGCCGGTCATAACCCGCTTGCCCTTCAGATCAGCGAACGACTTGACATTTTTGGCGGCAATCAGACTGTGCGTTCCCACAGCGAGGCTATTCGTAAAGGCCTTGAGTTCCGCGCCGGACTCGATCGCCCGCACGGTATCGACCATCGACGAACTACCGAAGCTGGCGACGCCGGCCGCAACCTGCTGCAACGAACGCGCGCTCGAACCGGCGGTCACGATGTCGACGTCAAGTCCTTCTTCTCTGAAGAAGCCCTTCTCGCGCGCCACAATGGCGGGCCAAATCGAAACGCTGACACCGATCACGACCGCAGGAACGGTGACCTGTTGCGCCGAAAGCGGACGCGAGAGCAGCCCCGCTACTATTGCCATTGCAATGCCGAGCGCTCTTGCCGACGTCCATCGGGGCAGCGTCATAATGCCATACTCCATTGTCGATAAAGCCAACCTCAAGGTCCACGCACGCTATTAGCGGCTCCCTCCTGAGCCTAGGTAATGCGAAGCAATTTCCGAGCCAGTCGCCTTCCAAACGCCATCGAAACTGCAAACATAGTCGAGAGCGCGGGCGAGCGCTGCTATCCGATGCGGCTGCCCCATCACGAAGGGATGCAGCGCGATGGCCATAACACGACCAGAGGACTTACCTTCGTCGTATAATACGTCGAACTGATCCTTGATCATGCGCTCGAACTCGCCGGGAGTACACTTCGATCGCACAATCGCGGCCATGTCGTTTAGCTCGTAGGAATAAGGGATAGAGACGATCGAATTGCCGTCGATGGTCATCGTGTAGGGCTGGTCGTCGTTCACCCAGTCGGCCACGTAAGTGCAGCCTTCTGCGATCAGATGATCGAGCGTGTTCCACGTTTCCTGTAAGCCAGAGCCGAGCCAGCCGACCGGACGCTTGCCCGTCGCTGCGGCGATACGGTCAAGCACCTCGCGAATGGTGTCGCCTTCCTCTTCGAGAGGAACCTCGTTGAGGCGGCTGAGATTGGTCCGGTTGTGACCCATGAATTCCCAATCCAACGCGACGCATCGCTCTATGATCCGCGGATGCAAGTCGCAGACGTCGGAGTTAAGCGCCACCGTGCTGCGGATGCCAAGCTTCTCGAGCAAATTCATCAGGCGAACGATGCCAACCCGATTGCCATAGTCGCGCTGCGCCCAATGTCGCACCTGCGGCGTGCCTTCGCTACCTTTCGGGCGTTCATTCGAGTCCCCAGGCATGGCTCGATTGAGCGCAAAGAACTCGATGTTGGTGATAACCCAGAGCGCGACGCGGGCGTTGCCCGGCAGTAAGAACTTCGGCCTCTCATCGATCAGGCTGAATTGGAACGGGCCATAAGCAGCAGGTTTCATGCGGCACCAGCGATTGCGTTACGTGTCAGACACTCGACGATTTCATCTGCCGTCATGACGTCGGCATATTTATGCGCTGCATCGAAGAGCGCCATCTTGCGAAGTAGCGAAGCCTCATCGCCGGTTGCATCTTCGGCGATCGCCGTCTTATATCCGAAGGACTTCGAGTCCACCGCGGTCGCCCGCAAGGCGCCGCTCATCGGCGCGCCGCAGAGGATGACGCCGTTCGACCGGCTGCGCGTGAGATGTGCTTCGAGGTCGGACAGCAGAAAGGCGCTTTCCGTGGTCCGATAGCACACGACTTCATTGGGCAGCGCGCCGAACCGCGCGTCGCATGCTTCGCCCGGCCGCACGGAATGCATCACGGCCAGCTTCAACCGCCGCATCGCACCGCACAGTTTCCGCACGCCATCAAACAATTCGGCGCCGAACGAGGCGAACCCGGCGGGAGGATGAATTACGACAAGGGCCGGACGCGACGACAGGCTCCGTTCGCGATGGTAGGCCGCGTAGATCTTCACCATGTCGGGTGTGAGAAGATCGCGCCAGCAATAATCTTCAAAATCGCGCATGGCTCACATGGTCCTTACCGTTGATTTGGCTTCCTGCATAACCTCGCAGGCAAGCGCGAGATCGACGACGGTTGCGTATTTCAGATGCAGGTCGAGGAGATTGACCTTGTGATTCAGATTGAACCGATCAAAGGTGCCATCGGCCACCACCAGACAGGGATAGCCATAAGACCAGCCCTCGACGACACTCGATCGCAGACAGCCACTGGTGCTTTCTCCTACGAAGAGTAGGGAATCGATCTGCATCTCATTGAGGAAGGCGCAGAGCGGCGTGCCGAAGAAGGCGCTCGCACGCTTTTTGTAAATGACCAGTTCGCCTTCGGCCGGCGCGAGCTCTTCCTTGATCGTGTAGAGCTGAAGATTGGACTGGCGCCGCTTCCTGTTCGTTGGGTGGATGTTACGCGGATCGGTTTCAGGACGATTGTCGTAATTGACATGCACGATCGGTACCTTCAGCGCTCGCGCCGTCTCGCAGAGCTGGATCGTGGCCGGCAAAGCGCCCCAGGCATATTCGCCGCACGACGCGGGATACTGCTCCATCAGCTCTGTCACCGGCCGAGGGCCCCCATCGTAGACGAGGTCGTAGAGATCGACCGCGATGAGCGCCGGCCGTCGGCCGAGTAGCGCGCGCGGCTGCCGCCTGGCCAGAAGCGCTTTTAATTCGTCGTCCAGGATGTCGTCCCACGGCTGCGCGATTACGACGGCATCTTTGGTTTCCATGCGGTTGAGCATTACCGTTCCCCTCACGCGACTTTGGTCTTTGCGACTGTTGTGTGCGAGCGCGGAGCCTCCATCGACGATCGCGGCGGCTTCCCCTGCTCGCCCTCCTGCTCCAGACCGGCCAGAATCTTCAGCCGGGCGGTTTTGCCGTTCTCCAGATGCAGCCGCGTCAAACGTTCGGCCTTGTCCCCGTCCCGGCGCTCGATCGCCCTGGCGATTTTGATATGTTCATCGAGCGCTTGCTCGATGCGGCTCGTGTCGTGAACGGCAGTGATGCGGAGATTGAGGTCGATGCGCGGCTCCAGCGTTTCGTAAACCGCGCGCAGCTGCGAATTTCCGCCGACATCAAACAGCATGCGGTGAAAGGCGGCGCTCGCCCGCTGAATCGCCGCATGATTGATGTCGTCGCCTTTGGCGGCGAGCGCCTCAAGCCGCTCACGCATGGCTTTCACGGCGCCACCCTGCTTGCGAGTTGCGCACAAATACGCAGCCATGCCTTCCACGGCCTGACGAACCTCGTAGAGCTCCCTCACCTCATCCAGGCTCAGGCGACGGATTAAGATGCCGCTTCGTGGGACGATGATCAGCAAGCCCTCGCGCTCAAGCTCCTTAATCGCCTCGCGCACCGGAACGCGGCTGACGGAGAGGAGCGCAGCGAGACTCCGTTCGGAGAGCGCTCCGTCGCCCTTGAACCGCCCTGACAGGATCATCCGCTTCAGCTTATCATAAGCTTTTTCGCTCAAATGCATGATGACTTCACGCCTGATCGTCCTCGCCGCACCCACATGGAATTCACATCGAAGAGCGCGCGCTTAAGGAAGGACAGAGCTTCGATCAATGGGCAACATTCTGGTATACCAGTTTGCGGCAGTCAAGGATCAATTTGAGGCTGAATGACAACGCTTTTGCTCAAAACGCAGGCAAACACACCAAGACAATGTCGAATTAGGCCGTTTTGGCCGTAACCGCTCCAACGTGTGGAACTTTGCGGGTGTAAATACTTTCGGTCGAGTTCGGATGGAGGCACTGGTCAGTCATCCAAATGTCAAACCGGTCACCCTCGTCGATGCTGTGTGTACCGAAAACCATATCCGAGTTGATAACGTGAGGCGACAAATATCGGGTGGGGATCCGTTCAACGGATCGGCGACACAAACTGCTGACCACCTCCCGCGCGCATGGAAGCCATTCTTTCTATGGAGATAGACAACATTGCTTCCGCGGGTCAGAATCACCTCTAGACGGGGGTAAAACACCATGAAAATTCGAACGTTTGTGGGGCGGCCACGCATGGTTGCCTCGATGTTTATGGCCGCCTTGGCAACGGCTGGGATACTCGTCGGCGCCCACGCACAACAGCGCAGTCCTGCTGCGGTGAGCGTCGGCAGCAACGATCTTGGAGGCGTCGTCAGGAGCGTGAAAGGGCCGGAGGCTGGCGTCTGGGTGGTTGCCGAGACGACAGATACACCCACGCGATACGCAAAGATTGTCGTCACCGACGATCGCGGCCGTTATCTGATTCCGGACCTGCCAAAAGGCAATTACCAGGTCTGGGTCCGCGGGTATGGGCTCGTTGATTCCGCAAAAGTTCAGGCGAGCCTGGGTGAGACTTTCGACCTAACGGCGGTGCCTGCTCCTACGCCGGCTGCGGCGGCGCAATATTATCCGCCGATCTACTGGTTTTCGTTGTTGCCGGTGCCCGGGAAAAACGAATTCCCGATGGAGCACATCAAGAGCCAGAGCGAGTGGCTGAACATCGTGAAGAGCGGTGCCTGCCAATCCTGTCACGCCCTAGGCACTCCTGGCACCCGGACCATCAGTAAGCGGCTTGGTACGTTCAAAGACTCGGCAGACGCCTGGGCGGAACGGCTGCAGGCCGGCAGCGCATCGATGTTCATGGCGCGTGACATCACCCGCCTGGACACGCAGAAGGCGCTAGAACTGTTCGGCAAATGGACGGACGACATCGCCGCGGGCGAACTCCCATTCGCGACCCCACCGCGTCCGCAGGGGATCGCTCGCAACGTCGTGGTCACCGAGTGGGAATGGAGCGATCCTACAGCCTATCTGCACGACGAAATCTCGACCGACCGGTGGAATCCGTCAGTGAACGGCAAGGGCAAGATCTATGGATCGCCCGAGGATAGCACGGACTTTATGCCTGTGCTGGATCCGGCGGCCAACGCCGATAGTGAAGTCCAAATTCCGGTGCGGGATCCGAACACGCCGAATGTCACCGCTCGCCCGCATGGCTTCTCGCCGTCATGGGGCTCCAACACGATTTGGAACAGCCAGACGATCACGCACAATCCGATGATGGACGAAAAAGGCCGGATATGGCTCACGTCACAGATTCGTTCGCCGGCAAACCCTGACTGGTGCAAGGCCGGATCGACCCAGCCATCGGCAAAGGCGTTCCCGATCGAGGAGTCAAACCGCAATATCGCGATGTACGATCCCGCGGCCAGCAAATTCACGCTGCTCAGCACGTGCTTCCCCACCCACCACCTCGCCTTCTCCCGCGACCACGACATGCTGTTCTTCAGCGGCGGCGTGGCTGGTCCCGGCGTACTGGGCTGGCTTGACGTGAAGAAGTTCGAACAGACTGGTGATGAGGTGCAGTCGCAGGGCTGGACGCCATTCGTCCTGGATACGTCCGGTGACGGCAAGCGAGGCGAGTATGTCGAGCCTGACAAGCCGGTCGAGCCCGGGAAGGACAAGCGCATCGCAGTGAATGAGTACGCGGTGGCCGTCGGCCCTGCTGACGGCTCGGTCTGGGGCACCGTCGTCGGGTATCCGGGCGCGATCGTGCGGACTACGCTCGGCTCGAACGCGATCGAGACGGCGCTTTCCGAGATTTATGAGCCGCCGCTGCCTGGTTATGGCCCACGTGGCGGCGATATCGATGCCGACGGCGTTTACTGGGTGGCACTCGCGAGCGGGCACGTGGGCAGTTTCGATCGACGCAAGTGCAAGGTGCTGAACGGTCCGACCGCGACGGGCAAACACTGCCCCGAAGGTTGGACGCTGTACCAATTGCCCGGCCCTCAAATGCGCGACGTGAAAGATGCGGGCAGCGCTGAGGCGAGCTACTATGTTTGGGTCGACTGGTTTAACACATTCGGTCTCGGGCGGAACGTGCCGATCGTGATGGGTAACCTGAACAGTTCGATCCTGGCGCTCGTCGACGGCAAGTTCGTCAACTTCACCGTTCCCTATCCGATGGGCTTCTTCCCCAAGAACGTGGATGGCCGGATCGACGATGCCGCTGCCGGCTGGAAGGGCAGCGGGTTGTGGTCCACGTATGGAACGAGAGCAATGTTCCACCTTGAAGGCGGAACGGCGAATCGCCCGCGCGCGGTGCGGCTGCAGCTTCGCCCCGATCCCCTCGCCCACTGACCCGCGAGCTGGCAAGAGCGAGAATCGCTCTCGTCAGCAGCTCTAGAGTGCAGGAAGCAGAGCACGCAATGTTTCAGATAATCACGGTTGCGGCGTTTTTCGTTGCACTCGCCGCTCCCGTGAATGCCCAGACCTTCCCAGACCGGCCCGTTCGCATCCTTGTCCCTTACGCGCCCGGGGGTATCACCGACATTGCGGCGCGACTTGTAGGCGCCAAACTCGGTGAGTATTGGGGCCACCAGATCGTCGTGGAAAACAGGCCAGGCGGCAACGGCCTGATCGCCATGACGGCCGCCGTCAGGGCTGACCCGGACGGCTATACGCTCGTGATGGCAAGCGGCGGCGATGTCTCGCTGAACCCCGCCCTGCTCGAAAAAATGCCATACGACGTCGAGCGCGATCTCGTTCCGATCACGAGCGTCAGCGAAGCGCCAATCGTGCTCACGGCAAACAGCGGCAGCCCGTACAAATCGGTTGCGGATGTGATCGCAGCCAGCAAAGCAGATCCCGGCTCTGTCAACATCGGCACGCCAGGGGTCGGCAGCATCACACACCTCGTTTTAGAGTGGCTAGCCTTGAGCACGGGCACGAAGTTTCAAAATGTGCCCTTCAAAGGGGGCGGCCCAGCTGTGCAGGCGCTTATTTCCGGCGTTGTGCCGCTCGGCATAATGGCCAGTTCCTCGGTCGTTCCGAACGTGAAGAGCGGGACCTTGCGCATCCTGGGCGTCACCTCGGCGAAGCGATCGACACTCAATCCCGAGTGGCCGACGCTCCAGGAGCAGGGCGTGGCGGACGTGAACGCTTCAAATTGGACGGCATTGTTCGCGCCAAAGGGAACGCCTCAGGCGATCGTCGATAAACTCAACGCTGACGTCGTGAGAGCTCTCGATTCATCCGACGTGAAGGAACGCTTTGCGTCGGGAGGCGCGCAGGTCATTCCGTCCACACCGAGCGAGCTCGCGACGCGGCTAAAGAGCGAATTGGCAATCTTTCGGTCGGTCATCGCCAAATCCGGCATGCATCTCGAATAGACTGCAGCTGGGCTGAAGATGCTAGAGTTTTCCTTTGTCATGATGGCGGGCTGGCTGCGCCATCATGACTGAGCAACGCAATCGGAATCTTTGCCGGATCGCCCCGTGTGTGGATCGGCTCCGAGCTTTGACCCCCGTATTGCCTCACCTGAGGATGTTACTTTCGCGAGCTATCGCTGAAAGTTGGTGACGGCGGGAATCGGGAAGGCGGCATATCATGGGGGTGCTTGACGCCTCCACTTCTCCACCGAAGGAGCGATATGCCGTGTCCAAAGATAACATCATCAAGCTGATTCAGCCAGGAAACGTCGACGACCCACTCACCGAAATCTTGCGTACTGGAGCGCGTGCCCTGTTGGCCCAGGCGGTCGAGGCCGACGCTGGTACTGGGTCCATCTCTACGGCGCTATTTCGGGGCGCCTTCGCCTCCGGGCCGGGCGGGCGCGGGCCCCTCCGGCCGATCGTGGCTTCGCCTCACTCCTGCGGCGCTGCCCGCACCACTCACGGGTCAGCCTCGGACAGCAACGCCTCCAGCAGCGCATGTCTCGTCGCTGCGAACGGATTGACAACCGTTACGCCACCCCAGGTGAAGCCTTCCTGCATGTCTTCCGACAAAAGGAGTCGGCAACCGGCTTGCGACGACGCCGACAAAATCACCGCATCCCAAATACCGAACTGGTGATCGGCCGCGAGATCGACCGCCGTCTGCATTACCTCTGCGGACGTTTCGATAACGGAAAATGCATCGCGCCAGCCGAGCAAAGCTTGACGTGCTTCGTCGCGTGACCGCGACGCCTTCCGCACAAGGACGTTGAAAAGCTCTCCCAACACCTGAACCGGAATGACGGCAGCGCCGGCCGGCAAGCGCCTCACAACGTCGAGGGCAACACCGCGACGGTCGGCTCCGTTGACGCCTTCCGCGTAAGCCAAAAAATTGGTGTCGAGCGCGACCTTCAACGATCGTCCTCATAGAGTTCATCGCGTGTCCATCGTCCGATATTCGCGACGGACTGCCCTTCGAGGCGAGACAAAAGCGCGTTGCGAGCGCCGGTCGTCACATTCTCACGCCTATCCGCAGGAATGATCCGCGCGACAGGCCGTCCGTGACTCGTGACGACATAACTATGCCCCTCTCTGACGCTCCGCAGGATGAGCGAGAAATTGCGGTTCGCATCGGCTGCTGAAACAGCTTCCTCCATTGGAATCTCCGCTATAGTAGTGATATTACCTACACTAGTCGCCGTTGGGCGTTTAGGCAACTGGCTTCCGATGTCGCTTCATAGGAATTCATGGTTCAACCCTCCGCGAACGAGTCGCACCGACCCCGAGTATGAGGAAGAACGAGTAGAGGCAGGGAGGACGGCCGCCAATTGATGCAGAGCTGCGTGAGCTGATCCGGCAGATGAGCAGGGAGAACCTGTTTTGAAGTGCGCCGCGCATCCACGGCGAACTTGTGTGTACCGAAAACCCTAGACGCGCACAAACGGCATGCGGCTGTGCGACAGCTTCATGTGCGCCGCCTTGACCGTCAGCGGCAGGCTCGCAAGCGTGGTCGTCTCGTGGCTCCAGTCGAACTGGTAGCCTCGCTAGGCGCGAAGCTCATCGGGACATAGGCATGGACCGGAACGCGGGCTCGTTCGTCGCGCCAAACCATATCCGAGTTTATCGGGTATAGGTTTTCGGTACACACAAGCGATGCGGCTAAAATCAGTGTTGCATCTGCTGTATTGTATACAATAGTATCCGAACCGTCGCTATACGTGAGGGAAGGCGGCGGCAATTTTTGGGTAACGCGGTGGGGGGCGCGGTCTACATGACGCAAAAGTTCGACGTGCTCATAGCGGGCGGCGGGAACGCTGCGCTTTGCGCCGCAATCAGCGCCCGGCGCCGCGGCGCGTCAGTTGTGGTCGTCGAGGCGGCTCCCAAATTCTATCGGGGCGGCAATACGCGCCATACGCGCAACATGCGTTGTGCGCATGATTCCGCCACCGATACGCTGAGCGGGCCATACACCGAAGATGAGCTTTGGGAGGATCTGCTGCGGGTGACCGCCGGGCAAACCGACGAGCCGCTTGCACGTCATATGATCAAAGAATCCAAGGCAATGCTGGGTTGGATCATCGAGCAAGGCGTCCGTTTTCAGCCTCCGCTTGGCGGGACGCTCAGTCTTGGACGGACGAATTCCTTTTTTCTCGGCGGCGGTCGAGCGATGCTGAACGCGCTTTATCAGACGGCTGAACGGCTTGGCGTCGAAATCGTCTATGACACCGAAGTCGTCGATCTCGCAGTCCAGGACGGTCGGTTTTCGTCGGTTACGGTGGTGCGGGAGGGCGTTCGGAGCACCATTCGCGCCCAAGCCTTTGTCGCCGCGGCAGGTGGCTTTGAAGCCAATATCGAATGGTTGAAACAATATTGGGGCGACGCAGCGGACAATTTCCTGATTCGCGGAACGCCTTATAACCGCGGCTCACTACTCAGGATTCTGCTCGATAACGGCGTCGAGCAGGTCGGCGATCCGACACAATGCCACGCAGTTGCGATCGATGCACGCGCACCGAAATTCGACGGCGGCATCATTACTCGCCTCGATTGCGTCGTGTTCGGCGTAGTCGTCAACCGCAATGCGCAAAGATTCTATGACGAAGGCGAGGACGTCTGGCCGAAACGCTACGCGATCTGGGGCCGATTGGTCGCGGCCCAACCCGGTCAGATCGCCTACATCATATTTGACGCGACGTCGCTGACGCTATTTATGCCGTCGCTTTATCCGCCGATCCAGGCGGACAGCATTCGCGACCTCGCCGCAGAACTTGAACTCGAACCCGCCGCGCTCGAGACCACGATTGCCGGGTTTAACGCGGCGGTTCAGCCCGGCGCCTTCGACCATACAACGCTCGATGACTGCCGTACGGCCGGCCTTACGCCAGCGAAAAGCCATTGGGCCCGACGTATCGCAGTGCCGCCATTTTACGCCTATCCGGTGCGGCCGGGGATTACCTTTACCTATCTCGGGACACGTGTAGCTAAAGATGCCCGTATGCTAATGAAGGGGGGGGGACCCTTCGCCTAATATGTTTGCGGCAGGGGAAATCATGGCAGGAAACATTCTCGGCCGCGGCTACGCCGCCGGCATCGGCATGACGATCGGCAGCGTCTTCGGCCGGATCGCAGGGTGGGAGGCCGCAGGCTTTGCATGCAACTAACGTGCTGAAGGAAGCCGATCGCCTGATGACGGTCTGCAACTCGTGCCGCTATTGCGAGGGCCTTTGTGCGGTCTTTCCGGCGATGGAGATGCGGCGCGTCTTTTTGGACGGCGATCTGAACTATCTGGCAAATCTATGTCACGGTTGCGGTGCCTGCTATTATGATTGTCAATTCTCGCCGCCGCACGAATTCAACGTCAATATTCCGAGGGTTTTCGCCGAGGCACGCGCGGATTCCTATAGGGCCTACGCGTGGCCGCGGTTCTTTTCACGCCTCTTCGTCCGCAATGGTCTGGTCATCGGTATCATCACCGCGCTGAGCGCCGCGGCGTTTATCCTGGGTTTTGCGGCATCCGTCGATTCCTCCGTTTTGTTCGCGGGAGCCGCCGGTCCAGGCGCGTTCTATCGGTTCATGCCGCACGAGGCGATGGCGATTTTATTTGGCGCGGCGTTCCTATATGCCGTAGTCGCGCTCGCCTTTGGCGTATGTAAATTCTGGCGCGATATCGGCGAACCGCCTGACACGCTTGTGCAAGCGCGTTCCCTCTGGCAGGCGATGAAGGACGCCGGAAGCCTGCGCTATCTCGACGGCGGTGCCGCCGGCTGCATGAACCATGACGACCATCCGACTGATACGCGACGTGTTTATCATCATCTGACTTTCTACGGTTTTACGCTGTGCTTCGCATCCACCGTCGTGGCGACGCTCTATCATTATCTGGGCTCGCAGGCACCGTATGCATGGTACGATCTTCCCGTTCTGCTCGGAGCAGCCGGCGGACTCGGTCTAGTCATCGGTCCGGTGGGACTGCTCGCCGCCAAATGGCGGCGCGATCCGATGACGCAGGATCTGCCGCGGCTCGGCATGGATGTAGCCTTCCTGGCGATGCTCTTCGCCACGGGCGCCACAGGACTGGCGTTGCTGCTATTACGCGGCACCTCGGCCATGGGCCCGCTGCTGGCGTTGCATCTGGGCGTAGTGTTCAGTCTTTTTGTTACGATGCCGTACGGCAAATTCGTCCACGGCATCTATCGTTTCTTGGCATTGGTGCGTTATGCAAAAGAACGTAGCGCCACTGTTTCTTCGGCGCTCGAAGAACAAACATCCTAATCCCATGGTTCGAAAGGAGTAAATATGAGAACTAAGAATGTGATGACGCTTGAGGATGCGAAAACGATGCTGGCTGCTGCTGAGGCGGAGGCGACGCGCAACGGCTGGGAAGTGGTGATCGCCATCCTCAACGATGGCGGACGCATCGTCGCCGTGCACCGCATGGACGGCGCGCGGCCGGGCAACGACCAGATTGCGATAGCCAAAGCTACGACATCTTCGATGACTTGCCGACCAACCGTCGTATGGGAGAAATGGATCGAGGGACGCCACAAGGCTTATGCCACCTTCCCCTTCATCGCCGCACAAGGCGGCTTGCCGATCATCGTGGATGGCGATTTGATTGGTGCGATCGGCGTATCCGGCGTGAAATCATTCGAGGACGAGCAGATCGCGATGGCCGGAATTTTGGCGGCCTTCCCGACCGCCAAGACCGTGCGCGCCGGCGAAGAAGACGACGTGCAGAAATTCTAGAGCTCGATGGGGCACGATCTCTTCGGAAAACCGGTTCCAATTTTCCGGATCATGCTCAGGGCGCCGATCATCTTTGAAGAATCGACAGTCGGGCGCGCAAGGCGTTGCGAATATGCGTTCGCGCCGACTGCTCGGCCTTGTCGGCAGCGCGTGTGGCAACCGCGGCGATGATTTCCTTGTGCTCTCGCGAAGCACTCGCGGGACGGCCTTCGACGCTGAAGGTCGTAATCCCCAGGAGAGCAATGGCGTCCTGAAGCTCCTGCAGTGCGCCGTCGAGATAGCGGTTGCGCGCGGCGCCTACGATCGTCTCATGGAGCTTCCGGTTCAGTCGTGCCATCTCCTGAATGTTATTGGCATGCGTCTCGAAGGCCGCCTCCGTATCTCGGAGCGCGTCGATTTCCGGCTGTGAGGCGTGCTGGGCGGCAAGCCTTGCCGCGGCACCTTCGAGAATCTCTCGCATCGCGTAGAGCTCAAGCACCTCTGCAGCGCCAAGGCTTCGCACGATAAGCCCGCGGCCCCCAGCGGGCTCCACAAGTCCTTTAGTCGTCAAGCGGCCGAATGCTTCGCGGACGGGTGTACGGCTGACTCTCAACCGTTGCGCGACCTCTTCCTCGCGTAACCGGTCGCCGGGTCGATACACGCCATCGCGCAACGCTTGGCGCAAGGCGCGAAACACCATTTCGCCAAGGGACAGCCTGGCGTCACGACCCTCAAGCTCTATCGCGGTGGAGCTCAGAGGAAACATCGAATCTCCATATGGCTTTCGTCGCCGCGAGTCGGATCGAATTCGTTACGCAAGGTACAGCGAAGCACGACATCATGCAGCAAAGTTGTATTGGATACAAACGTATGCTATCGGGCTGGGGCTGGCAAAGGGGGACTTGGGTCCTACAAAAGCTGGGAGGAGCCAGGCGCCCGAGGCTGGCATTCGCGCTATGGTCAAAGGACTAAGACAAGGACCCCAACGTACATAAGAAGCTTCGGGGAGACGACGCAGGATGAACCAGCGACAGGACGGTCTGGATATATTGGCTCGGCTGGAGCGGTTGCCGTTTTCGAATTGGCATCGCAAGCTGATGGTGATTGGTTTTATCGGCATTCTGTTCGACGCTACCGATTTCGCCACTTTCGGAGGCGCGCTTCCTTCCATCGCCAAGGAATTCGGCTTGAACCCGCAACAGGCGGGATTTTTGGCGACAATCGGTCTCGCCGGCGCCTTCGTCGGCGCGTTGTTCTGGGGGTCCATCTCAGATTACATCGGGCGCCGCACCGCCTTTCAGGCCACAGTCGGGATATTCGCGTTGTTCACCGGCCTCATGGGCGTTGCATGGAACGTCACGTTCCTGAGCTTCAGCCGATTTGTTGCGAATTTCGGTCTCGGTGGCGAAGTTCCAGTGACGACGACGATCGTCGCCGAATTCATGCCGCGAAGCGAACGTGGTCGCGCGACCGCGATCATGGGAGCGGGATTTCCGGCAGGTCAGATCACGGCCGCCTTCATTGGCCTTCTCATCATTCCGAATTTCGGATGGCGCGTCCTGTTCTTCGTCGGCATCGTTCCGATGGCGCTGCTTTGGTTCATCCGCCGCTCGGTGCCAGAATCGATCCGCTATCTCTTGGCGAAAGGTCGTGTGGCCGACGCCGCGCAAGTTGTCGAGCAGATCGAACAAAAGATCGAAAAAGAAATTGGCAGGCCTTTGCCAAAGACCGAGGCGGTCCAGCAGATCGAAGTGGTGGAGGAGACGAGAGTCACGGTCTTCGAGTTGCTGTCACCGCAACTCCGGAAACGCACCATCTTGCTCTGGATCGTGTCAATCGGTCAGCTTTGGGCGGGCAACGGCATTATCTTCATGTTGCCGACGATCCTCACGCTGCGCGGGATAAGCCTCAGCCACGCGCTGAGCTTCATTCTCGTGCAGGGCACGATGGGCTTTCTCGGCTTCGTGGTCAGCGGCCTCGTCATCGACAAATTCGGCCGCCGCCCGGTTTTCTTCGTTTACTATTTCTTCGGCGCCGCATTTCATTTCTGGTTCGCCATGGCTTCTGGCCCGTCGATGTATGTTTCGATCGCGCTGGTTGGGTTCACCAATCCCGGCGTATTCGGGGCGATGAATCTTTACGCGACGGAACTCTATCCCACCCGGCTTCGCGCGACCGGCGCTGGGTGGTATTTCGGTGTCGGCCGGATAGGCTCGTTCGTGGTTCCGGCGGTGGTCGGCAGCATGATGGTCGCCGGTCTGGGCCAGTACGTGCTGTACACCTTTGCCACGTCATTCTTGATTTCGGGGATCGCGTGCATGGCGATCGGAATTGAGACCAGCAACCGATTTCTGGACAACATCAAGAGCGGCAATGCGGCAGTCATTCCTGGAAGTTAGGAGGCAAATCTATGCATAAGATCGATGTTCCCCAATCAATCAAAGATCGCGTCATGGAACGGCGCGGCGTCGCACACGTTCATGCCAATCTCAATCCGCAAACTACCGCGCTCGTCGTCGTCGATATGCAGAACTGCTTTCTCGATGAAACAGTAGCGGCCGTCTATTTGCCGATCGCCCGGGACATCATCGCCCCAATCAACAAGCTGGCGTCGGTCGTTCGCGAGACCGGCGGCAAAGTGGTCTGGATTCGAAACACCGTCAACGACTATGCCCTGCAGACTTGGTCCGAATGGTTCGGCATGTTTAAGGGAACGCCCGACGAGGTACGGCGGCGCGCAAGGCACATGGCCCTCGGCACGCGCGGCCACGAGCTGCATCCCGACATGGATTTTCAGCCCGGGGATATGACCGTGCTGAAGCAGCGGTTCAGCGCGTTTCTTCCCGGTTCGTCCGGTTTGACGGAGCAGCTCCGTGCCGGCGGTTACAATACCGTTATCATCACTGGAACCGCGACTAATGTCTGTTGCGAGTGCTCGGCTCGCGACGCCATGATGCTGAATTTCAAGGTCATCATGGTCAGTGACGCGAATGCGACTTGGACCGACGCCGAGCATAACGCTACGCTTTCCGATGTTTACTCCATTTTCGGCGACGTCATGGATACCGACTATCTGATCGGATGTCTGCGCAAAGGCGTTTTGCAGGACGCGGCGGAATAACCCTATTCGATTCTGTCGCCTCATCGATCCACAGGATTGAGGGGTCTTCCACATATAGCCGCGAGAAAGAAGAGGGTAGCCTTTTGTCCGACGCGCATGCGCAAAATCCGGATACCGCTTCGTTAGCGGCGGCATTCGAACAATTGCCTCACCTTCTTGCAGCGGATCCCGATCTCGTCCGGCGCGGCGCCTTCTTCGACGCTCGCTTTCAGGTCGGGATCGGCAGCACTCCGTTCGATGTAAAGCTCGAGGCCGGTTGCATCACGGGCTTCGAGCGGGGTCCCTTCCTCATGCGCCCATGGCGTTTTGCCATACGCGGCACGTCCGAAGCGTGGTCGCATTTGTGGCAGCCCATACCGGAGCCCGGTTGGCATGACGTCTTCGCCTTGACCAAGAAGGGTTGCATGGTGCTCGAGGGTGATATTCAGCCTCTGATCGCCAATTTGCAGTACATGAAGGATCTTCTCGTGCTTCCTCGCAACATCATTGTGGGGCGTTAGTCGTGCCGCCGATTATCGAGCCCATCATCGGCCGTTACATGATGCTTGAGCTGAGCGGTCGCTCACATCGGCTGTATTTCGAAGAGGCTGGCGAAGGCATTCCGCTGGTCTGCCTGCATACGGCCGGTGCCGATGGGCGGCAGTTCCGACATCTCATGCTCGACAAGGAGATCATCCGGAAATTCCGCGTCATCGCGTTCGACATGCCGTGGCATGGCAAATCTTTCCCGCCGGAAGGCTGGGAGAGAGAGGAATATCGACTCACTACCGCCGCCTATACCGAGATGATCGTAGCGTTCTGCCGCGCGCTTGAGCTCGATCGACCCGCGGTCATGGGCTGCTCGATCGGGGGCCGCATCGTTCTCAACTTGGCAATCGAGCACGCATCGAAATTCCGAGCACTGATCGGCTTGGAGGCGGCCGATTTCCAGGCGCCATGGTACGATACCACATGGCTTAACCGGCCGGATGTTCACGGCGGCGAAGTGTGCGCAGCACTCATTTCGGGTCTTATTGCGCCGCAAAGCCCCAGCAGTGCACGCAACGAAGTGCTGTGGATGTACAAGCAGGGCGGTCCGGGCGTGTTCAAAGGCGACCTCTATTTCTACCGGGTCGATGGAGATCTACGGTCGACAGTGGGCCGCATCGATACGACGGTCTGTCCCCTCTATCTGATGACCGGTGAATATGATTTTTCCTGTACTCCTGACGACACCACGCGCACGGCGCAAAAGATCGCCGGTGCAGAGGTGACAACAATGGAGCAGGTCGGCCATTTTCCGATGGCGGAAAATCCGCAACAATTCCGGAAGTATATCTTGCCCATCTTGGAGAAGATCAGCGCCGCATCGTAGCGTCCCTCAGCTCACTGACCACGCGCTGTTGTTATAATCCACGTGACGGAGCGGGAAATTACCCTCGCGACTTTGACACGGATTAGCGATCTCACGGCTGATCCCGTAGGGTCAAAAAAATGAAACTGCTTAAAGGCGACAGTTTTCCAATCTTTTTGGTTTCGGACGGTGTTTCGCAACAATCTTGCCGTGGACACTTGAGTAAGGAGGTCGCAAGGAGTTCCGGGTGCCGCAGGTCAGTGCAACGATTTCGGTGCTCCATGGCAGTATTTGAACTTCTTGCCAGAGCCACAGGGGCAT
>Ga0116129_1000739_pt1 | contig 19793 bp, 14 predicted proteins | sample June2015DPH_17_2_FD_89732 | JGI IMG/M metagenome (GOLD analysis project Ga0116129, IMG submission 89732) | Peatland microbial communities from SPRUCE experiment site at the Marcell Experimental Forest, Minnesota, USA - June2015DPH_17_10 | ecosystem: Environmental > Terrestrial > Soil > Wetlands...
AAATGTGCCCGCCCGGCCCGTCAAACCCGATAGTCGTGATAATTTCAGCTATATCGGCTAAACTATATACATGCAAGAAGCCATGGGTGGAGAGGATCTGCGCAAGGCCCTAATCGCGCTAGGCGAAAGACTGCGTGCCAGAACCGACATCGTGGTCGGCGGAGCGGGCGCGCTAATCCTGACTGGCGAACTTCCTCGGGCAACCAGTGATTTCGACGTTCTGTATTCGGACCCAGATATCGGACGGCTGCAAGAAGACATCCGTGCCGTAGCGGACCGATTGGACCTCACGCCCGGATGGCTGAACGGCAGCATACAGACCTATTTGGACGTGCTGCCGCCGGACTACAAGGCGCGTCTCATCACATTGCCGGCGCGGGGAAAGCTTCACATCGCGCTGCTACACCGGCAAGACATCATTGTGATGAAGCTCTTTGCTGGCCGCCCACGTGACCTGACCGATATTGTCGCTTTGCATCCCACACCACAGGAATTGCAATTCGTTCGCAGTGAGCTGCCTAGGCTCAGGCGTATCGATCAGCCGCGCGCTGCTCGCATCGAAAGCTTCCTCGATCAGTACCATGAAGACAAACCCTGAAGTAAACCGCTTATACGCTGCATGGCGCCGGTTGGGCGTCAATTTCTCGGTCACCTCTTGCACTGAGATGGTGGAAGTTGAATCTTTGATCCTGGCAACAGCGGCAGTCGCGGGCGCCGATGAGCGTCTGACCATTTGCGCCATCTCCTGGCTCGCCCGTTATCACTCTTTTGTGGACGGACGGCGTTTGAGCGAATTGACTCGCGATTCCGCCGCGAGGGTGCGTTCTTACCTGGGGATAATGTTGTCGCTGGCAATCGAAGCTCCTGATGGCGCCGGCCGCGCGCCACAGTATGAAGCCGCTTTGGCGCACTGCAAACCGCTACGCCGGCCACGGGCGCTGTACGACAACATCGAAGCACTGCCCGCGTTTCGCGAGTGGGCGCGAACGCACGGTCTGCCGTTGTACCGACGTTGGGGCTTTTGGCACGACGATGTGACGCTTAAGCTCGTGTCGGTACATCCATTGGCGCGGATACTTAAAGTGCCGGAGTTGCGCGCCAGAGCACTCTGCGGGCCATCGATCGAAGCTGCTTTTATAGCTCATGCCATGGATCGCATCACCAACGCTCGCTCGCTATCTCGCGACATCGGTGTGTCCTATGCCGCTGCACATGCCGCCGTCGAGCGATTGGTCGGCCGCGGGCTTCTGCTGCGGCATCGAAATGGCGTGCGGCAGGAACTTTCACCATCGGCATTCGCCGTCAGCGCGCTCAAAGTGGAGAGTTGACACGAGTAGGGCTTGGCCACCGCGTGCAGGTGAAGCCCGAAGAGCGCTGATACCGGGAGCACGGCTGGCGTAGGAGCACATGAGACTTACGGTACCGCGGCGAGTGCAGTGGCAGCGGATATGCGCTCAATAACGCTCGCAGCGTTGTATCGACTGGTGGATGCTGAGGGCTGGGCGACGTCGCCTGGCCAGTAGCCCCGAATTGCCGGGGTTAAAGTGGCGTCCCCACGGGGATTCGAACCCCGGTCGCATCCGTGAAAGGGATGTGTCCTAGGCCTCTAGACGATGGGGACGCAGGCCTGAAAAAATCGAACTCAAACAACAAACTGGTGGAGCCAGGCGGGATCGAACCGCCGACCTCTTGCATGCCATGCAAGCGCTCTCCCAGCTGAGCTATGGCCCCACATGGAGGCGCGGGACGTTACCGGACGGGAGCCGATTCGTCAAGAAATTGAATGATCTACGCGCCCCAAACAGCCTGGGCCTTGGCTAATCGAGCCAGGGCCTCGGTTTTTCCTAGAATGGCCAACGTGGCGTCGATGGGCGGGGACACGGTTCCGCCGCATACCGCCAGGCGAATCGGCTGGGCAAGCTTGCCGAGCGAGACGCCTTTCGCCGTCGCGAAGCCGCTGATGAGCGCATGAATGGCCGGTGCCGACCAGTCCGTCAATTGACCCAGTTCGGTCGAGGTTTCGCCGAGCAGCGCCAGCACATCGGCCGTCACGTGTTTGCGCACCGCCTTCTCGTCATAGGCCGTGGGCGCCCGGAAGAAAAACACGCTGTTGACCGCCATTTCGCGCACCGTCTTGGCGCGCTCACGCTGCGCGAGGACGATCTGCTCGAGCTGTGCCTCATCGGCGGCCTGGATGCCCTCGCGATCCAGATGCCAGCGCAGCACCGGTACGATTCGGGACGCCGGGGCGCGCATCATGTGCTGCTGATTGAGCCAGGTGAGCTTTTCGACGTTGAAGGCCGAAGCCGATTTGTTGACGTCGGCGATGTCGAAGAGCCTGATCATCTCCTCGATCGAGAAAATCTCCTGGTCGCCGTGCGACCAGCCCAGCCGGACCAAGTAATTGAGCACGGCCTCAGGCAGGAAACCCTCATCGCGGTACTGCAGCACACTGACCGCCCCGTGGCGTTTCGACAGTTTCGCCCCGTCGGGACCTAAAATCATGGGCAGGTGTGCGTATATCGGCGGCCGCTGCCCTAACGCGAGCAGCATGTTCAACTGCCGCGGCGTGTTGTTCAGATGATCGTCGCCGCGAATCACATGGGTGATCTGCATGTCCATGTCATCAACCACCACGCAGAAATTGTACGTGGGGGTGCCGTCGGAGCGCGCGATGATCAAATCGTCGAGCTCGCTGTTTTGAAACACGACTGAGCCGTGCACCACATCGTCGACGACCACCTCGCCGGTGAGCGGGTTCTTGAAGCGCACGACGTGGGCGACGCCCGGCAGAGAATCCGTGCGCTCCCGCCAGCGTCCGTCGTAGCGTGGCTTTTCGCCGCGCGCAACCTGCTGGGCGCGCATCTGCTCGAGCTCTTCCTTGCTGCAGTAGCAGCGATAGGCCTTGCCGCTCGCGAGCAGCTCCTCGATGACCTCCTTGTAACGGCCGAAGCGCTTGGTCTGAAAGAAGGGACCTTCGTCAGGATCGAGTCCGGCCCATTCCATGCCGTCCAGGATCTGCTGGATAGCCTCGGGGGTCGAGCGCTCGAGATCCGTATCTTCGATGCGCAGCACGCAGTGGCCGGAATGACGCCGGGCATATAGCCAGCAAAATAACGCGGTCCGCAATCCGCCGATGTGCAAGAAGCCGGTTGGACTGGGGGCAAAGCGGGTACGAACGGTCATGAATCATCTGGGGAAATTAGGGGGCGCAGAGTTTAGCAGAGCCCTTCCGGGGGAGTGCAGGTAAGGACCTGCGACTGGCTTCGCGGTTGTCTAAATAAGTGCCCGCTGTCATACTTATCTGCTGACTAACGGGCGGTTAGCTCAGCGGTAGAGCACTGCTTTCACACGGCAGGGGTCACAGGTTCAATCCCTGTACCGCCCACCATATAAATCAATAACTTAACTCACTTCACCGCCGCTAATCGATGGTCTTACTCGCCGTCGCGGAGGCACTGCTCTGCACATTGGTGCTGGAATAGGACCTGACCGAGAAATACCAGGTGCCCGGCGACAAGTTGGTGACTTCGTAGCTGACGGCGTTCGCATTGGCAATTTGCACGGTGTACGTCAAGGCGGTTGGGCTGGTGCCGTAATATATTAGGTACCCCGCGAGGTTCACCAGGGGAGTGCCGTTGGTGTTCTCCGTCGGCGCCACCCATTCCAGAGTGGCGTTGCCGTTGGCCATCTGCGTCACCGCGATCGGGAAAGCCGGCAGCGAGACACTCGTCGTGCCATTGCTGACGCTGATGGTGATGTCCGAGTACGTGGCCACTTCGGCCTCGGTCGGGGTGCCGGACAATTCCCCCGTCTTAGTGTTGAAGGTGGCCCAGCTGGGGGCATTTTTCACACTGAAGGTCAGCGCAGCACCGCTCGGATCGGTGGTAGTCGGCGTGAAGTTATAAACGTTACCGGCGACCACGGAAGTTAGGGGTTCCCCGGAAATGGTCGGGGCGCCGGGTGCAGCAGCCATTACGACACCGATACTGAACGGAGCCAGAGCGGCGCTCGACGTCCCGTTACTTACGCTGACTTCGATGCTTGGATAGCTGCCGACTTCCGCGGTCGTCGGGGTACCTGACAATACGCCGGTCGTGGTGTTGAAGCTCGCCCACACCGGACGATTGACGATGGAAAACTTCAACACTTTACCCTCGGGGTCCGACGCCGTCGGCTGAAACGAGTAGGACTGCCCTGCCGTCACTTGAGTTGCCGGCGTGCCGCCGATCTTCGGTGCATCGAGCGCCGTGACCGTGATCGTGAACGGCTTCAATGTAGCGCTCGATGTACCATTGCTCACGCTGATGACGATGTTCGAGTCAGTGCCGGTCTGCGCGGAGCTGGGCGTCCCCGACAATTGGCCGGTGGTGGTATCGAAGGTCGCCCAGTTCGGACCGTTGGCGATGGAGAACGTCAGGGCTTTGGCCGCGGAGTCCGTGGCCGTGGGCTTAAAGCTATACGCTTGGCCGACCTCCACGGAGGTCGAAGGATTGCCGCTGATGACCGGCATGTCGGCCGCGCTCGCGGTCACGACGATCGCAAACTTTGCGAGGTCGGCGGCGGAAGTTCCGTCGCTCACGACAATGGAGATGCTCGAGTACGTGCCTATCTGGGCCGAACTCGGCGTTCCAGACAACTCGCCGGTCGACGTGTTGAACGTCGCCCAGCTCGGCCGGTTGTAGATCGCGAATGTCAGCGCTTTGCCGGCGGTGTCGCTGGCGCTCGGCTTAAAATCGTAACTCTGTCCGGCGATCGCCGTCGTGGCGGGAGCGCCGCCGATGACCGGCGGTAAGCTCGAGGTCGGCGCTGCGATCTCCGCGTTGACGCGAATCGTAAACGGACCCAATGTGCCGGTGGTCACGCCATTGTTGGCGATAATAGTGATATCCCCGCTAAGTCCCGCATTGGCCGACGTGGGAGTGCCGGAAAGTGTGCCGGTGCTCGCGTCGAAAGTAGTCCAGGATGGCTGTCCTTCGATGGCGAAGGTGACGGCGCCGCCACTGGAAGACACGCTTGGCTGGAAGGAGTAGTGCGCACCTACGGTCGCGGTATTGGGCGCTGCGCCCTGGAAAAGGATCTGGCTACTCGACGTACCTGTGTCGCCGGCGGCCGTGGCGGTACCGCTCGCGGCGTTGGTAGCACTATCGCTGCTGCCATCGAAGCAACCAGAGAGGCTCACCGCGACCAGCAATCCAACGATAAAACGGTAAGTCATGTTTCATTAACCCCTCTAAGGTCTCGGCTGCGACGAACTTGGCGCCGCAAACTATCCGAGACGGATAAAGGGGTGACGACAGTGCGTGTGAACACGACCACCGGCAGCCCCGCTATCTAGGGTTCGCACCCTTTAGACCGGAGGTTTTGCGTCCCCGCCTTTCGACGGGTTTGCCAAATCAACGACTGCATCTAAACCGCAGCCGTATCTATTTTCAATTGTCTGTCAAGCGCGACAGTGCCGGCTGGCGGGGGCGGACTGGCGCATCGCGGCGCGGCCCAGTTTCGCCGCGCTTCCGCGTAAATGCAGGTGATTTGCGCGGGGATGGTCCCGGCGCACAGAAAAAAAGATGCGTAGGGTTTTGACGTCGGCACCCACGCCCCTGATCTTCTGCATCGCCGGGTTGGAGGATATTCGGCCGGTCGCCGAGTCGTGGCAACGCCGTATTGGCACAAGCGCATCGCACGTCGCAACCCACGGGGCGATATGTAAATAGACATAATCCCGATTTTGCAGGGCGTGGAATCCACCCCCGCTTCCTGCGGCGAAGTGCGATAATTCACGCACATTGAGGAGGGATGCGATGCCTGAAATTCCGGCAAACACGGAACGTTTGGCAGGAAGCCGTTTTGCGTTTCGACAGGCGTGGTTCGGCAGCCGAACCTCCAAACTGCTGTGCGACGGGGCCGTCCAAAATAAGACGGTTCGCTTCGGTAGCTTGGAATCGGCCCATGTCACGGTGGCGAAACAATGCATTTTGCCGTTCGTCGCCGTTCTCACCCTGACGATTTGCATGCTCGTCTCCGGACAGCACTTGTCATTGGAATTCTACGCACTGGGTCTCGTGGCATTTCTAGTCTCAGCCCGGATATTCAGTCCGCTGCATCTGGGAAACGGCAAACGCCCGGAGCGAATATCGAAAGTCGTTTTGCGTATTCTGCTCGAATGGGGCTGTGTGGTCGCCGTCCTGGTGTTTCTCTCGTTCGCGTTCAAGCTCACACAAGTCTTCTCGCAAAATGTCGTCATGAGCTGGTTCGCGGCGACGCCGTTCGCGCTGCTGCTCGCGGATTCCGCGAGATATCCGGTCGCCGGCTGGCTCGTGTCCGGCCAAGGGATCGTTCAACGCTACATCATAATCGGCGCAAACGATGTCGGCGTGGAACTGGCCCGCCGTATCGAACAGAGCCATGCGGGCGAGAAGTTTTTTGGTTTTCTTGATTTTCGAAGCTTCGATCGACTGAGCACATTGCCCGTCAAATCCATCATCGGCAATTGCTCCGCGCACGATCTGGCCGATTTTGTGCGCGGCAATTCCATCAGCCGGGTTTACCTTGCATTGCCGATTTCCAACGCACCTCGAATAGAGGAGCTTCTCAGGGAACTGCGGGACACGACAGCTTCGGTTTATTTCGTGCCGAACATCTTCGCTTTCGATCTCGTGCAAGCGCGCTACGTCGAGATCAACGGCATGCCGGCATTCTCGATCTGCGACTCGCCGTTACAAGGATTGAACGGCCTATGGAAGCGTGTGTTCGACTTGGCGCTCGCGTGGATCGCGTTGATGTTGACCTGGCCGGTGCTGCTTTCGGTCGCATTGGCGATCAAGTACTCATCGCCCGGACCCGTATTGTTCAAACAACGGCGCTACGGGCTGAACGGCGAGGAAATATTGGTCTATAAATTCCGCAGCATGACGGTCTGCGAAGATGGAGCCGAACTCGCGCAGGCAACCGAGCAAGACGGCCGCGTCACTCCGCTGGGTGCGTTCCTGCGCCGCACGTCGTTGGACGAATTGCCTCAGATTCTCAACATACTCGAGGGCAAGATGAGTTTCGTCGGCCCCAGGCCGCACGCCGTCGCCCACAACGAAGCGTATCGAAAATTAATCAATGGCTACATGATCAGACACAAGGTGCGTCCCGGGATCACGGGTTGGGCGCAGGTCAACGGGCTGCGCGGCGAAACTTCGACGGTCGACAAAATGCACCAGCGAATTCAGTACGACCTCGACTACCTCAAGAATTGGTCTTTGTGGCTGGATCTGAAAATCATTGCACGAACCGCGCTGACCTTCCTTAACCATCGAAACGCGTATTAACGCCAAAATTGCAACGTAATTCACGATTTTGGCAGGCGGTTCGCCCAACTTGAGGAATCTGTAGGACCTGTCGCGTTATACTGCGGGACCGATGAAATTACTCGTTACAGGTGCCGCAGGCTTTATTGGATCGGCCACAGCGCAGCGCTTGCTTGATCGCGGCGACGAGGTGGTCGGTCTCGATAATTTGAACGAATATTACGACGTAACGCTCAAACACGCCCGACTTGCCAGGTTGCAGGCACAGCCGGCTTTTCGTTTCGTACATGCGGATCTGGCCGATAACGAGGCGGTCGCTGCGCTATTCGCCGAGGGACGATTTGAGCGCGTCGTGCATCTGGGCGCCCAGGCGGGTGTGCGGTATTCGTTGAAGGATCCGCACAGCTATATACAGAGCAACATCGTCGGCATGCTCAATGTACTCGAGGGCTGCCGTCACAACGCGATCGCTCACCTGGTCTATGCGTCGTCCAGTTCAGTCTACGGCGCGAGCTCGAAGCTGCCGTATTCGGTACACGAGCCCGCCTCCCATCCCGTATCCCTGTACGCGGCGACCAAAAGGGCGAATGAGCTGATGGCGCACAGCTATTCGAGCGTATTCGGTTTGCCGACCACGGGCCTGCGATTCTTCACTGTATACGGCCCCTGGGGCAGGCCGGACATGGCCTTGTTCCTGTTCGCGCGCGCGATACTCGAAGGGCGCCCGATCGAGGTCTTCAATCACGGCCACCATAAACGCGATTTTACTTATATCGACGATATCGTCGAGGGTGTAGTACGGGTACTCGATCGGGTCGCGCAGCCGCATCCCTCGTGGGATAGCGCCAATCCGGACCCAGCATACAGCCCGGCACCTTTTCGGCTTTACAACATCGGTAGCAACCGACCGATCGATTTATTGCGGTACATCGAAGTGCTCGAGAATCTTCTGGGCCGCAAGGCCGAAAAGATTATGTTACCCATGCAGCCCGGCGACGTCGCCGACACCTTCGCTGACGTCCGCGAATTGCAGGAGGATACCGGATACCGGCCAATGACTCCGGTTGAAGTCGGCGTACGCAATTTTGTCGATTGGTTCCGCGACTACTATCGCGAACGGTAATTACCCATGATCCGTGCTGCGTCGGCCACCAGACGCCCGGCGCTCCGTCCCGCGCCAGGGCGCTTTAGCGGACGGGCCGGCGACGGCGCGTCTGAGCGAGCGGCGCCGATCATTGTAGTGCAGATAGCGACAGTGGCAGGCCTTATTGCACCCCTCCAGCGGCAAGGTCGGCGCCTCAGCGGAGAGAAAGCGCCTCCGGCTGGATTGCCGCACCGCTTGGCAGGCATTCTGGCAGGGAGCCACGGAAACGGCGTGCCACGGATTCGATATCCATTGCTGAGTAGCCTTACGAACGGCCGCACTAGGCTCTGGCGATCGAGGCGCTCCAAATAATCTCTTGACTATTTTCTCAATCAGCACGGGTTTTCCGGTACCTTTTCCCCGGATCTATTATGCCACTTCGTTCATGTATTGTCGCAAATAATGGTTTACCTCCTTGACAGATCCGAACCTCAGCCACTCTCCACTTCCCAAGCCTGCGCGCACCCCAGTATTGCAGTCCTTAAGGCGTTCTTCGGCACTTCGTGCAGCGGCCGCGCTCGGCGGAAGCGGGCTTGCGCTGGCGGCCGGGAATTTGCTTCTGGCCCGGGTCTTGCCCACCGACGAATTTGCGCGCTTTGCATTGATGTTTTCGCTCGTCATGGTGGGTATCAGCATCGCGCCGATCGGGGCGGACGTCATTCTGGTCCGCCGGCATTTTGTACCGGATTCTCGATTGCACCGGCAAGTGTTATGCACGTCGGTTCTGGTCGCGATGGCACTCGTAGTAGCGGCGAATTTCTTGTATCCGTTGCCGGTCACGCTGCTGACGGTCATTGGAGTCAGCGTAATCGCAGGCGGCATGAAGACTGTGGCGGTGGCATATTTTCGCAGTCAAGAGCGATTCAACGCCGCGCTTGCTTTGACCGTCAGCACCAATGCATCGTTATTGCTCGCATCGGTCATTGGATTTGTGGCCGGAGCGCGAAGCGCGCTATTGCCGGGTATCGCGATGTCCTTGAGTCTTGCTTTGACCGCGGCGCTCGGATGGCGTGCCGTGAGGCCCGCGATGTCGCCGTCCAATGGACCGAATTCGTATGCTTGGTCCGAGGGCTGGTCTGCGGTGAGCTTCGCGAGTGCCGGCATGATTCTTGGCGCATTCGAGCGGCTACTCGCACCCCGGTTGCTCGATTTGCGTGAACTTGCGACCTTCAGTGTGCTGGCCACAATCGCCGGATCCCCTTTTCAAATGCTTCAATTGGGTGTGGGTTATACACTGGTTCCGGGGCTACGCAACGCCAAGACGGCGGCACAACGCATCAAGGTGTTCAAGCACGAAGCCATGGTCGTGGTAGCGACCGCCGCGACGGCGAGCATCGTTGTTTGGATGATCACTCCGAGCGTGTTGCATTGGATTTTGAATGACCGCTATTCCATCGCTTGGCCGCTGCTGACCGCGGCCTTGGTCACGGGCGCCCTCAAGGTCATCAGCTCTTTGGCTGCATCGGTCGTCAACGCCCTAGGATCTGGTCGTGACTTGTTATTGCTCAGCGGCATCGGCTGGGTTGCCATCGCCCTTGGGTTCATCGGCGCATTGGTCGGCGTCCGGTGGGGCCTGACTGGTTTGGTATTCGGAGTCGGCGTGGGTTGGCTGTTTCGGGGAATCGCAATCTTTTGGATCGCTGCGCCGAAACTTTGGCTGAAGACGGATTGATTCTCTGCGTGCCTTGGCGCGCGGCAGCGCCGCGCGCGACTCACCGCATTTATCGGACGGTCTCGGCGCTCGCGAGCGCTCCCATGGTTTTCCGTCGAACGATATACGGATACTTCCCCGATTCGCTGAGCGGAATGTCGTCCAGAAACGCGAACCGAATCGGACATTCGGCGCCCATGACCAGTGCCATTGCTTTACGAATCTCATCCAGATGCGGAGCCGCCTGCGCGGTGCCAACCCCGGTCTCGAGTACGAGATTGACGGTGATCGAACCGTCTTCCTCTTGGACGATCTGGCCTTTTTTCAAGGCGGTATTGTTGATTTTCTCGGCCATTATCCAGATGAAATATCCGGGGTCGATCTGTTCGCCCTTGGGATTCATCAGGACTTCCACGACTCTCCCGGTGAGCGCGTCGAGCAACGGAAATGCGCGGCCGCAGGCACAGCTTCGTTCCGTCAACCGGCCTCGATCCCCGATCCGGTAGCGAATGAACGGCATGGCATAATTCAACAGCGGCGTGATCGCCAGTTCCCCGTCCTGCTCCATGACGGGGCGCTCGTCGGTCCCGATCGTTTCAACGACGTGCGCCTGGGTTGCGATGTGCAGGCCGCCGCGCTGGCGGCATTGACAGGCAACCGCGCCGACTTCGCGCGATCCGTAGGCACTGATGGCGGGCGCTCGAAACGCCTTTTCGATCGACTGCACCATGAAGGGGTAGACGGTGGCACCGCCAAGAACGACGGCCGCCGGTGTATGGACCTTTATTTCATGCTCGTTGATATATTTGGCCAAACCGTCGATGCCATCTCGGAAACACCACAGCATTTGCGGCCGCCATTCGTTCACGTGGCGGATGATTTCCAAGATTCGCTTTTCGGGCAGGTGCCAACATTGTTCGAACTTTCGGTTGTAGATGAAATTCTCGAGCGCCGCCTTCCAGCCCAGTGTGCCAAGCCGCAAGTCGCGTTCGTTACCCCATATTTTCATTTCCCGTTGGCCGTATTCCTTGCCGACGGTTGAAAAATGATACGTGCGGGTAGCGATCGTAGCGCCCCAATAGACATTATCCTGCATGAATCGGACCGGCTGCCCGGTTGAACCTCCCGAGCGATTCTTGTGTGATTTGCGCCCCGGCGGCAGCGACTTCGCCAGCAGCCGGCCGCCTTGCGCGCGAATGATGTCTTTGGTCAGAAATGGAATATCGGTGAAACGATCCAGATTCACGCGGCCATTTCGAATCGCCCCGCAGCGCTCCAATACCTCGTGATAGTACTCAGTCTGACTCCAGGCGAATTGCAACAGTTTTTCGAGGCGCTCTTCCTGTGTCGCTCGCAGTTTCAGCGGCGAGCGTTCGATCGAATGGATCAGATCCAGCTCGCGAAGAATTTCCGGATTCTGAACACGGAATGCCGCGCGAATAACCGGAGCGCGCCAATTGATACCCGCGGCGGAAACGAGCGGCATTTGCGGAGGCGGCAGACGGTCGAAAGTTGTTGCCATGCAGACCCTGCGACTAGTGATTCATCCGGCCATTATCAATGAGTCTATTGCGGCGCCATGTGAACGCGTTCACCATAACGCACGGCTAAAGCGGCGTCAGCCGCGCTCAAAGCGGCCGTAGACCTCGAGATGTTGGTCGATTACCCCATCCCAACTGAAGCGCGCGATGACGCGCTCACGGGCGACAGCCCCCAGCTCTCGAGCCTGCCGGGGGTTCCCCTCCAGCTGCATCAGCGCCCGTTTAATCGCCTGCGAATCGCGCACCGGCACGAGGAGCCCCGCATCCGAGACTACTTCGGCACAACCGGTGCCGTTCGAGGTAATGATCGCGGCACCGGCGATCATCGCTTCCAAGAGCACAATCGGAAAATTCTCCGCTTCCGAAGTGAAAACGAATATTGCCGCCGTTTCGTACAAATCCTTCAGTTCCTGCGAATCATTGGCTATATGGCCCCAAAAACGGGCCTCGACACCGAGTTCCTTGGCAAGGCTCTTGAGCGTCGGCAGATACGGCCCATCGCCCACGATGTTGATATCGAACTGCCCCCGCATCTCCGCCAGAGCGCGTAGCGTGTACTGCACGCCCTTGCGCTCAAACATGCGCGTAACCACCAGCAGACTGCGCGGATTCTTCTCCCGCGGCTTGAATTTATCGGTATCGATGGCGTTCGGAATGATGTGAGTGCGCGCCTGCGGCGCCGCGACCTTGATCAGATCCTCGATCGATTTGCTGGGGCACAAGATCAGATCCGCGTCGGCGACGATTTTCCGCCACAGCGGGCGCAGCAGCCGATGCAACAGACGAAACCGGTTCGGATTGTAATGCGGCACATCCGACCCGTGCGCCGTGATCACGTAGGGCAGCCCGGTGAATCGCTTCAAAACATAGGAAATGATCCCGCCCGGGAAAATAAAATGCGTGTGATTGACGACATAACGTTCGGCACGGCATCTTTTGATCAGGTGCAAGGGTGCGAGCAACACATACGGAATCATCTCGATGAAGGAGCAGGTCGAGATCCGCAAACGGGTCTTCGAGATCCGCTGCACATGGACGCCATCGTCGATTTGAGTCGCCGGCAAGCCGCGATACCCCATGGTCACCAATCCCACGGTATGGCCGCGCGCGGCCAAGCGTGTTGCAATGCCGTGCACGACCTTGGCCCCGCCGCCGCCGAGCGGCGGATATTCGTAGGATGTTTTCAGTATCTGCACGATATGGATGGGTGCCGTAAGCGATCTAGTGCCCCAGTTACTATAGCAAGACTCGCCCCGCTACGCTGCCGCTTGACTGTTCTCCACCCAGGATACGAGCCTGTGACTTCCATTGGTGGCATATTATAGGCATCGAAGGCTATTCCCATTGCTGTAAGCTTGAAGCGACAAACTGTGACGGGTGCGGGTTTTTCGAAACTTGTCGCTTCAGCGCAGGCTGTTTCCTTGCTTAGCTGTAGTGAATTTCCTATTCTTCACACGATGGCTCAATTCTCCACTGTAAGGTCGTTGCGCCCTGTTTCTGCGGATACTCGCGCACCGCCACTGGCACACCTGAGTCGCGAAACCTTCGATCTCGTCGTCATCGGCGGCGGCATCGCGGGGGCGTGCGCGGCCTGGGACGCGAGTTTGCGGGGATTGACCGTTGGGCTCATTGACCGCGCCGATTTTGGCAGCGGCGCCTCGGCCCATTCTCTCAAGGTCTTGCATGGCGGAATCCGCTATTTGCAGCATCTCGACATACGGCGACTGCGTGAATCATGCGCCGAACGCAGCGCCTTTTTGCGCATCGCGCCGCATCTGACGCGCCCCCTGCCGTTCGCCTTGCCGACCTTCGGCCAAGGGTTACGCGGCAAATTTCCTCTATTCGCCGCCTTTCAATTGTTGAAAGTATTCACAAACGGCCGCAACGACGGCATCGCCGACCGTGGCCAGCATATCCCCGCGCCCTTTATTATGTCGCGCCGGGACTTCGTGGAACGTTTTCCCGCTTTTGATGACCCAGGTCTGACCGGCGCCGGGGTGTTTTACGACGGCCAGATGCTCAACCCGGCTCGTATCGTCTATTCCATCGTCCGCTCGGCTCAAAATGCGGGCGCGGTTGCACTCAACTATTGCGCCGCCGAGCGACTCCTGATCCGCAATCAACGGGTCGAAGGCGTCTCCGTACGGGACGAATTGACCGGCGCGGCGCTCGATATCCGTGCCAAAATGGTGCTCAACATGACCGGCCCCTTTGCGCCGACGCTGAATCAGCGTGCGCAAGGCGGCAAATCAATCAATGTACCGCTTTCCCGCGATATGGCACTCGTCATCAAGCGTAAATTGCTCCCCGATATGGGCCTCGGCATCCAGACTCGCTATAAAGACCCCGACGCCTGGCTGAGCCGCGGTAATCGGCATCTATTTATGGCGCCCTGGCGCAATCACACGCTGATTGGAGTCAATAGCAAGGTGTATGATGGTGACCCATACAAACTCGGGGTCAGCGAGCCGGAGATTCAGGGCTTTGTCGATGAAATTCATGAAGCAGCGCCGGGACTCGGGGTGACCCGAAATGACGTGGCGGTCGTTAACGCCGGATTATTGCCGTTTGGCGAAAATCAGCCGGGGCAAAAGGATTTGAGCTTCGGGAAACGATCGGTGCTCATAGATCACGCCGCCCGTGAGGGCTTAAGCGGACTAATTACCGGCATGACGGTGCGGTGGACCATGGGGCGCCTGCTCGGTGAAAATGCCATCGATCTTGCCTGCAGAAAACTAGAAATCGCGGCGCGTCCGAGTCAAACCGCGACAACCGCTGTGCATGGAGGGGACATTAGCGACCGAGATCAATTGCTGCGCTCGATCAGAACTCGCGCCGGGGTCCAAATCCCCGAGGAATCGATTGCCCATCTCGCGGATACGTTTGGCAGTCTGACCAGCGAGGTACTGAAGCAAGCCGATGGTGTCGCCATGCTCTGCGATCGCAGAACCCTGATTGCCGAAGTACGGTACGCCGCTCGCAATGAAATGTCCGTCACCCTGGCGGACATCGTGCTGCGTCGGCTCGACTTGGGAACCGGTTGCGAAATGAGCGACGAGCTTCTAAGCCAGTGCGCGAACATTGCAGGCGAGGAACTCGGCTGGAATGACGATCGCCGCGGTATCGAGATCAATCGCGTCAAGGGCAGCTACCCGTTCGCCAATCCTGCCTCGCAGGAATGCCACGGTATGTCATGACTGAACCCCTGCGCATCCTTTGCCCGACGTACTGGTATCCCTCTTACGCGGATGATACTCAGGCGATCTACGTTCACGATATCAACCGCCACCTCGTGCGCCAGGGTCATCGGGTATTCGTAGTCACGCCAGGGCGTCCGGGTGTGCCGGAACGCGAGACGTTCGATGGCGTCGAAGTGATTCGATTCCCCTTCGAACTCCCGGAAAGCCTGACCTACGGACGCGTTGCCCAAAGTAAAGTAACCCTGCTCGCGCGGCTCAATCGCCTGATCATCATGGCTCGCTATCTGATCGCTCAATACCGCCATTCGGTCATCGAGGGGCGCAGGTTGGGCATCCAGCTCGTTCACGGCCATTGGGCCATACCCACCGGACCGGCCTTGGTCGCGGCGGCTCGCCGCCTCAAGGTTCCGTCGGTCATCACGTTGCACGGCGGTGACGTCTATGTGAATGTCGCCGAAGGCTACGATTTCCCGACGCGATGGTACGTCAAACCCGTGCTTTCCTGGACTTTACGCAAAGCCTCGGCATTGACCGCGATCAGCGAGGACTGCAAGACCCACGCACTGCATGCGGGCGCACGTGAATCTTCAATCACGGTCGTGATGAACGGCGCGGATCTGCGTCGGTTCAGTCCCGCACCTGCGAACAGCCCACCGAGCGAATTCGGCGCACGTATGATTTTTGCGTGCCGGCAATTGTTTCCCCGCAAGGGCATCCGGTTTTTGATCGAAGCGGTAGCCAAACTCAAACCCAAATACCCGGACATCCGCTTGATCATCGCCGGCGATGGCTTCGAACGTCCGGTGCTCGAAGAACTGACCCGGACTCTCGGCATCGCCGACAAAACCCGATTTCTCGGCTGGGTCGCCAATAAGGAACTGCCGCGATACTTTCGCGGCTCTTCAGTCTCGGTCATTCCCTCCCTGGAGGAAGGCTTCGGCATACCGGCCGCCGAGGCCATGGGTTGCGAAATACCCGTCGTTGCAACCGATGCCGGCGGTCTTCCGGAAGTGGTCGAGAATGGCGTGACCGGGTACGTGGTACCCAAAGGCGATGCGGCCGCGCTCGCTGGCGCCATCGATCGACTGCTCGCGGACGACGCACTCAGATCCCAGATGGGCAAGGCTGGCCGCACGCGGGCGGTCGAGCGTTTTGATTGGGATTTGTCGGTCAAGCAATTCGAGGCCGTTTACGCCGGCGTGCTGACGAAAAAGTGACGGCCACGACCGAAAAACTGTTTTCTTTCCGCTGGGACATCGATCATCGCGCCTGTATTACCGATGGCTTGCCCCGAATAATGCAAGTTTGCGATGAGTTTGGCGTCAAAAATACCTTCTTCGTCAATATGGGACGCTCCACCAATCTCAAGGAATGGCTGTCGAAAGGTGGGCTGAAAGGCTCAAAGGCCAAACTCAACGACATGGAAGCCGTGCACCTGATCAAGAAGATAGGATGGCCACGCTTCGTCCTCGAGACCTTGTTATCGCGCCCGGTGGGCCGCTCGTTCGTCGATCGACTGCAGAAACTGGTGGCGGCGGGCCACGAACTCGGCCAACACGGCGGCTCCGACCATGTCGTCTGGAGTCGCCGGTTCTTCGAACTCCCGGAGTCCGTGATCGCGCAAGACGTGGCCGATGGGCATGCCGAGATGACCCGGTTGTTCGGCCGCCCGACGGGATTCACCTCGCCGGGCTTCAAGTCCGACGAGCGCATTACGCGCATCGTTGAAGAATTGGGATTCAGCTACGACGGAGATGCGATCGGCGGCGAGCCGCACCATCCCACTTATGCGGACGCAGCGGTTAGACACTGGCGCATTCCGGTGACTCTGTGCGGACCGCGGACAGTTCCGCTACTCGAATGGCACGGCGCATTGCAGACGTCCGCGGATGACATCATCACCGACCTCAACAGCCGCCTGGACGGAGAGCGATGGGTCGTCCTCTACGGCCACCCGTGTTACGAGGGCGTAAACGACCAGATTCTACGGCACGTTTTTCGCACCGTGCTCGAGCGCGGTTTTCGTTTCGTCACTCATCAGCAGATGGCCGAACAGCTGCATTGAATTCCCCCAATAATTGCCGATCCCGATATACATAGGGATTGCGCAACCGCTCTGCGGCCCCACGTCTCGACAACATCTTTTACTCGCGGTGATATCCGCGCTACTGAGAGCGCTCCGCTGTCGTCGAATTAAGACAATTGCAAAGGCATTTCGCCTGCGATTAACTCGCCTCGTGTTAAGGGCAAACCCGCCGAAAGGCGGGGACGCAAAGCCAACGGTCTAAAGGCTCACGAGGCCTACGACAGCGGGGTTGCCGGCGACGGGTCATTCATGGCCAAACGCTGTTATTCCTCAAGTCCCTCGTCGCCTCCCGACCCAGGAAAGTGCCGCCCTTCACGGCGGTAAATCTTCTGACTTGCGAGGCGTGGAAATGCGAAATGCGGTTTTTTTGATTGCGGTACTGGTACTGGCCGGCTGTTCAGGCAGCGATTCGACGGTGACAAATACGTCACAGGCGGCCGGCACAACGACCCCCGTCATGGGCGCTCCGGCGATCTCCGGTCAGCCCATCACCGCATTGAACGTCAATACGGCTTATACGTTCGTACCGACCGTGTCCAGCACGACTGGCGGGACGCTGGCTTTTACGATTCAAAACAAGCCGGTGTGGGCCACTTTCGACACGGCGACGGGTGCGTTGGCGGGCACTCCGAACAGCTCCAACATCGGCAACTACGATGGCGTCGTCATCAGCGTCAATAATGGTATCGCGACGGCCGCGCTGCCGACCTTCAACATCAGCGTAACGCAATTTTCGAATGGGTCGGTAACGCTTTCATGGCTGCCGCCGACGACGAATACCAACGGCACGGCACTCACCAACCTCGCCGGTTACAAGATTTACTACGGCACCAGCCCAACTTCTCTGACCCAATCCGTGCAGATCACCAACCCGGGCGTAGCAGACTACGTCATTGACAATCTATCGCCGGCGACGTGGTATTTCTCCTTGGTATCCTACAACAGCGTCGATGTCGAAAGCCCTCTGTCAGCGATCGTGAGCAAGCTGATTACGTCTTGAGTCCCCCGCCGCTCGTCTGCCTGCGTATACCGTCAGAATGAGCTAAAATCCTCCGCTCGATAGTGCTGGCGTGCCGCCGGCACGCCTGGAGGAATAGTCATCAGCATGCAGGCTCAGCATCTTTCTGCGCTCGAAGGGCCGGACGGCTTCGATGTGTGCATCGTCGGCTCCGGACCTGCCGGCACTCTGCTGGGTACGACGCTGGCCGGCCGCGGCGTGCGCACTCTGATCCTCGAATCAGGAGCCGGACTTGCGAGTTGGCTCACGAATCAACGTCTGAAGTCCCTCGCCGAGTATGAATATACGGGCGACACCCGCTACCCGCTCAACCGGACCACATCGAGAATTCTCGGCGGCAACTCGAATTTTTGGACCGGACGCTGCGAAAGGCTGCATCCGTCGGACTTCCAGCCCCATCCTTACACGCCGTCCGACAATCCCTGGCCCATCGATTACGCCGATCTGGATCCGTATTACGACAGGGCCGAGAAATTATTGCGTGTCAGGGGTGGGCAACGCACCCGATTCTCCCCGCCGCGGCGCCACTCGCTTCCGCTGCCGGGTTCACCGGACATCAGCTTTCTGAAAAACCTGTGCGGGCGATTCGGCGTCGAAGTCGAAGACTCCGCGACGGCGACGCCCACCAAGACCATTCGCCTGTTCAATGTGCGAAAGGAAATTCTGCCGGCGTTCCTGCGCAGCGGCTTTGGCACCGTCATCACCGGCGCCACCGTCATGCGCCTCACGGCGGATCCGGACCGGCGCATTTCCGCAGCGGAGGTCGCGACCCTCGACGGCCGGAAGGGCACGGCGCGGGCCCGCATTTTCGTGGTCTGTTGCGGCGGCTTCGAGTCGCCGAGATTGCTGCTGCTATCGGGCTCAGAGGCCTTTCCGAACGGCATAGGCAACGCCCACGACATGGTGGGAAGGGGTTTCAACGAGCACCCCAACGTCGGCTTCTACGCACGTATTCCGCATAGTTGGCAAACCTTGATGCCCACCAACAAGATCGCGCGCACCCATCAGTTCTACCAGACCTATCGGAGCGAAGGACTGGGCGCGCTGATTCCGGCGTTCCGCCAGGCCTGGCTGCTGCCCAACCACATTTTGCCGTTTCGACTTGCGAATGTTCCGCGCAACGTTCTCTCGGCGCTGGGACGCGTTTCGTACGCCGCGCTGTACATGGGCGCCGGCGCCGAAATGAAGATTTCGTTGGCCAATCGAATAACGCTTTCGAAGACCCGCAACGATCTGTTCGGCCGGCCGATCGCCCATCTGATATTCAATTTCGCCGACGAAGATCTGGCGCTGCTGGATCGGGCGCGAACTCTGATTCGCGGCTGGCTCGCGCAAATCGGCGCGGGCGGCATTCGGGAGGCCGAGGTAGCTTGGTCGCGCCACCACCAGGGCGCCTGCCGCATGGGCGCGAATCCTCGCAGCAGCGTGGTCGACGGGAATTTACGTGTGCACGAATCCCCGAATCTCTTCGTCTGCGGATCGGAGGTATTCGCGACCGGAGGAGCCATGCAACCGTCGCTCAGCATCGCGGCCTTGTCATTGCGTCTGGCCGATCACCTGACCGAACGGCTAAAAGCAGGCGCGTGACCCGCAATTGGTGGGCCGGCGCTCTTCCGGTTAAGCGCTCAGATCCGCTTGCAATTGCTGCCGAGAGACGTTCTTGATGTGCATCCGATACCAGACTTCCGCGTTCAGCAGCAGCCAAAGCCGATTCCCATGGTCGGCCCGACCGGATAGATGTTCGCTCACGAGTGCGTTCATCGGCGACGCACGCAAGATCCCATCGTCAACCAACTGAGAACGAGGCAGCACCGCCGAATACAGGCGCCGATACTCCTTCTGCAGAAGATACGGCATC
>Ga0116129_1000740_pt1 | contig 19789 bp, 17 predicted proteins | sample June2015DPH_17_2_FD_89732 | JGI IMG/M metagenome (GOLD analysis project Ga0116129, IMG submission 89732) | Peatland microbial communities from SPRUCE experiment site at the Marcell Experimental Forest, Minnesota, USA - June2015DPH_17_10 | ecosystem: Environmental > Terrestrial > Soil > Wetlands...
GCCAACGCCTGCGGAGCATTGCTGATCCGCCGCGAAGCCCGCGCCAAAGTGACGGCGATCAAAATCGCATTAGGCGCGAGCCGCACCAGACTACTCGGCGAGTCCTTGCGTGAATCAACGGCGATTGCCGCCCTGGGCTGCGCGCTAGGGCTGCCGTTGGCTTGGATCGTGATCCAGATTCTGCGGCGATCTATCGTCCTGCCGACGGATTTTTCTATTTCGATTGCCGCCCGCATCGATGGCCGTGCGGTCGCTCTGGCCTGCGCGGCGACTCTGATTTGCCTGGTTCGAATCAGGGCACACAACCTGATCGCGATAGTCGAGGTCGCCCTGGCGACAGCTTTGACGGCGACCGGCGGGTCTTTATTAATAGGATTCAACGCGGCCAGGAACGCCGATCTGGGCTATCGCACCGATCACATCTCAGTGATGACGTTCGACCCTGCGCAGAGCGGGTATGACGAAGCGCGCACGCGCGCCTTCTATCGCCAATTGATGGAGCGCGTCAAAGCCTTGCCCGGAGTGCGGAGCGTGGCTCTGGCCCAAAGCGTCCCGCTTTCGATGACCGCCGCGCAGCGCCAGATCCGCATTGGGGACAGCGAAGAAGCCACGGTCTGGATGAACATCGTCACGCCGGAATATTTCGACGTGATGCACCTGGCGCTGGTCGCCGGACGCGGGTTCGACGATCGAAATGGAATCATCATCAATGAGGAGTTGGCGAAACGCGTCGGCGTCGGTGAAAAGATGCGTGTTGGAGGAAAGATGGTGGAAGTGCTCGGCATCGTGAAGACGGCGAAATACATATGCTGGGACGAGCCTCCGCGGCCGTTTTTCTATTTACCGTACACGCAGAACTACGCCTCGCGGATGACGCTGCATGTGGAGTCCGCCGCAAACGTTTTTGGAGTGGTTCCGCGTGAGCTACCCGCAAGCGACGTGCGCATGCTGCGCGAATATTTCGATAACGGCGCGATGTTCGGCGTCAAGGCCGCCCTGCGAATCGCGGCCCTGACCGGCGCAGGAGGATTGCTGCTGGCGCTGGCCGGATTATACGGCGCGGTATCGAGCGCAGTGACTCGAAGGCGGCGTGAGATCGGCATCAGAATCGCGCTCGGAGCCGGCTGCGGCCGCGTAGTCGCGATGATTTTGCGGCAAGCGATGACGATCGCGGTAATCGGCACGGCGGCGGGGGTGGTTGTGGCTCAGTGGGGTTCGCGATTCCTGCCTGGCGCAGGAAAATCGCCATGGGCGAGCGCAGGAGCGGCGGCGCTCATGATCGCGGCAAGCCTTATTGACTGCGCGATTCCAGCGATGAAAGCGTGCAGGGCCGACCCGGCGTTGACCATGTCAGATCGCCAACGCTAAACCGTTGCCGCGCGCCGTGGCGGATATGGAGGATGTGGAGCTGCTTCTGTTTCTCCAAGACGCGATAGATTACCCGATAGACGTGCGGTTTCTTTCCGTAAAGCAAATGCCTTAAACTCGCATCCTCGGGGTGACCGGGCAGCGATCGGCGATTTCGTCGAACGTGGAAAGAGCTCGCTCCAATCCGTTGAACCATTGAAACGCAGTGTCTGAGCGCTCGGCGTTGATCGCCTGGTAGATAGCCTCCAGGTCACGCTCGGCGCAAGGCATAATGCTAACGAGGTATGCCATGCTTCGCCCTGAATTCCTCGAAGAATTCTTCGGCGTCGCGTCCTAGCCCTTGCTTGGATTCTTCCAGCCCCTGGCGAATTCCTTCATATACATCGGCTTTAGCGGCGATATCGAGCAGCCGCTGATAGGCTCCGGCATCCAGCACCACGGCCTGCGCCTTGCCCTTCACGGTCAGCACGACCGGGCGCTTGGTCTTTTTGAGCTGCTTCATAAAGTCGCCGGACCGGCGGCGAAAGGTGGTCAGCGACTGAATGTCTTTCGTGATATCCAACATAGGTGTCCCCTTCTATGGATAGCACCTTTTTGAGTGCTACCGGCGAAAGCAATCGGGCGCGTGATCGTTGACCATTCCAACGGCCTGCATCCACGCATAGACGATGACTGGACCCACGAATTTGAATCCTCGCTTCTTGAGTTCCTTGGAAATCTGTTCAGAAAGAGGAGTCTTGGCGGGAATGATGCCGCTGCTGTTTTGAATCGGTTTGCCGTCCACAAAATTCCACGCGAAGGCCGAGAAATCTTCTCCCGCCGCTTGCATTGCGAGATAAGCGCGAGCGCCGCCGATGGTCGCCTCGATTTTGGCGCGGGAGCGGACGATGCCGTCGTCGTTGAGCAGCCGCACGATATCGGCCTCCTCGAAGCGCGCCACCGCTTTGGGATTGAAGCGCTTGAACGCCTTGCGAAACGCCTCGCGCTTGCGCAGGATGATGGACCAGGAAAGGCCGGCCTGGAAGCCATCCAGCATAAGTTTCTCCCACAGCGCGCGGCTGTCATATTCGGGAACGCCCCATTCCTCGTCGTGATACGCCCGCATCAACGGGTCGCTCCCGGCCCAGCCGCAGCGTTCTGGAATGCTCACTCGCGTTACCATCGGCTTCTCTACGGTTGCACGCTTCTTCGTTCCGCCAAAAGTACCTTTTCCAACTCCAGACGCAGCGACGACTCGGCGCGATTTCCGCGAGAATATTCGGCCACCGGACCTACTACAAGGTTGCAAAGCCGGCCCGCGGCTCCGGCCGCGTCTTGCTGTTGGCGGACAGCGAAGTAGAAGCTGGCGAATCGTTCGGAAAAGTCAGGGGTGGAGATTGCACCCGCAACGTAACCTTCAGTCAACGCTCGAAGCTGGTCGGCTAACATGAACTCTCCAAACCTTCCTCCAATCTACACTAACCTTTCATATGTACCGGTGGCGCAAGCGGCAAGGCTGAGGAATCCTCGCTATCCGCATGTTCACGCATGGCGGTTCCGTGACCCTGCGTAAGAGGATGCTGAGAGGTGTTGATTTGCGTTGGTGGCGCAGGCGGTTCCGCCTGCGATTCGACGTGCCTCGAGCCTCGTAAGCATGCGGACCGAGTGATCTGGCACAATCGACGTTATGAACCTGGCTGCTCTCTTTTTCTTCCTGGCTGCATCCTTTTGGGAATCGAAAGCGCCCGCGGATTGGACTGACGATGAGCTGGTGCGCATGTTTACCGATTCGCCCTGGGGGCAGATGGTGCAACCGAGTTCGGGGAAGGATTCGCATGGGGCGCCGGTGCAGATCTATATCGCCTCCGCCGGGCTAATGCAGGAAGCCGAGAAGGAGCGGCGGCGGCGCTATGTTCGCAAAGGCAATGCGCCGGTCGAGGAGAGCCCCATGGAGGCCGAGTACCGGCTGTGGATGGAAGACAATCGGGCGACGCAAATTGTGCTGGCGATCCATATTAATCGCGGCAAGGATTTTGACGACGCCTCCCAGACCAAGCGCATGGAGAGCGATTCCATCATGCGGGTGGGGCGCAAAAGGTTCAAAATGACCGGCAATTTCCCTCCCACCACGCACGATACTTACCTGCGCATGGCTTTCCCGCGCGAGGTGCGGGAGACGGACAATCGGGTCACGTTCGAGCTCTATCTGCCGGGGGTATCGCCGCCGTACAGGACCGTCGAGTTCGCGGTGAAAGACATGATCGTCAAGGGAAAATTGGAGCTGTAGCGTCTGCTATACTGAAAGCGTCTCAAATTTGACCTCCAGGTGCGGCACCCTAAGCAGGGTCGGGCGCCGATGAAGAAAGACCATGCCGAAACGTACATTTCAGCCCAATAATCGCAAGCGCGCGAAGACTCACGGATTCAGGTCCCGGATGGAGACCAAAAATGGCCGCGCCGTGCTTTCGCGCCGCCGCGCGCGGGGCCGCCATAAGTTGACGGTCAGCGACGAAAGAGCTGTCCGGAACTCCCATTAAAACCGGCTCCGGCGGCCAGCAGTCGTTCCCGAGGTCTTCTCGCATTCTGCGCTCCGCCGATTTCCGGACGGTCTATGATCACGGTACCCGAGTATCCGGTCCTTTGTTCGCCGCGTTTTGCCTGCGGCGCGAAGGCGATGGAGCAGGCGTACGGATCGGGCTCACCGTACCAAAGGCGCTGGGCGGAGCGGTTATCCGTAATCGAATCAAGCGGCGGCTGCGCTCGGCCTTCCGGTTGCATCGGATCGAGTGGACGATTGTCAATTGGGACATCGTTCTTAACCCGCGTAAGGCGGCGATTGTTGCACCGTTCGCCGATCTTGAACGGGCGTTGGCAAGGGTGATCGAAAAATGCGGGCACTTGTGATCGGCACATTGCGTATCTATAAGCGATGGCTTTCACCGCTGCTGCCTTCGGCGTGCCGGTTTGAGCCGACGTGTTCGGTTTACATGATGCAGGCAGTGGAAAAATACGGCGTGTGGCGCGGCGTTGGCAAAGGGCTGAAACGCATCGTGCGCTGTCATCCATTTCATCAAGGGGGGCTGGATCCCGTCCGCTAACGTATGAAGAAGGAACTTTCGATGGAGGCGCGGCTTCTCATCGCATTCGTGCTGATGGGATTAGTGTTGTTCCTGACGCCTTACATCTATAAGCCGGCATCGGCGCCGGCTCCGGGTGCGAACAAACCCGCGACTTCGAAGACGACGAATCCGGAGGAAGCGGCGGTCCCGCCGCCGGTGGCCGCGCCTGTGGCTGCGACTCCGACGCCTGCCGCGGCGGAAATTCCGGGGCAGATTCATGCCGATCAAGAACAGAACGTGGTGGTGGACACTACACTCGCGCACATCGTTTTCTCCAATAAAGGCGCGGTGGTGAAGAGCTGGGTTCTGAACGATTTCAAGGATCACGACGGCAAGTCGCTGGACCTGGTGAACACGGCAGCGCTGGCCAAGGTGCCCGCGCCGTTCTCAATCGATTTTAAGAATCAAAAGCCGACTACGGATCCGAATACGGCCCTTTACAAGGTGGATCGCTCCGGCGACAATTTGACCTTCGAGTTTTCAGACGGACGGATGGATGTCAAGAAAACCTTCGAGTTCGCAAAAGACAGCTACCTGGCGCGCGTGACGTCTCAGGTTTCGCAGAATGGCGTGATGCTGCCGCACCTGCTCGAATGGCGCGGTGGATTCGGCGACGAGACGATTAATAATCCGGCGGCGATTCAGCACGGATTGCTCTACGATCCGAACGTGACGGCGGGTCTGTTCAGCAGCAAGCTGGAAAAGAAGGACGCGAAGGACGCGAAAAACGGTCCGGTGACGGCGAGCGGGCAGTACGAGTTCGCGGGCCTGGAAGACAGCTATTTCACTGAGGTTTTACTGCCCACCGGCTCCTCCACGGTGGAGATGACCACGTTCTCCGATATGATTCCGAAAGAAGGAAAAGACGTGGCTCGCGTGGGCGAGGCAGTGGGCGGCGAAGGATTCAATTCCTTCGAATTATACGTGGGACCGAAGGATCTGGAGATCCTGAAGCGCGTGAATCCGAAGCTGGAACAAGTGGTGGATTGGGGATGGTGGGGATTGATCGCCAAGCCTCTGTTCGAAGCGCTGAAGTGGACGGCGGGACACGTCGGCGGAAACTACGGCTGGGCCATCATCCTGGTGACGATCGCGATTAATACGCTGCTGTTCCCGTTGAAGATCACCAGCATGAAGTCGTCGAAGAAGATGCAGGCGATTCAGCCGCAGATCAAGGCGATCAACGATAAGTACAAAGGCGCTCCGGCGACTGATCCACGGAAGACCGAAGAAACCATGGCTCTTTATAAGGAGAATGGGGTAAATCCGGCAGGCGGGTGTTTGCCGATGCTGCTGCAACTGCCATTTTTCTTCGCGTTTTATAAAGTGCTGAACGTGGCGATTCAATTACGCGGGGCGCACTGGCTGTGGGTGACCGATCTTTCGCAGATGGAAACGCTGGCGATTCACGTGCTGCCGGTGATCCTGGTGGCGACGCAGTTTCTGACGCAAAGAATGACGCCGAGTCCCGGCGTGGATCCGACGCAGCAAAAAATGATGATGCTGATGCCGCTGGTGATGGGATACATGTTCTACTTTGCGTCCTCCGGGCTGGTAATATACTGGTTGACCGGAAACGTGGTGGGCGTTGCTCAGCAGTGGCTTTTGAATCGGGGCACGCCGCCGGCCGCAGCGTCGAAGATCGTGGATGTGAAGCCGGTGCCGAAGAAAAAGAACAGGAACTGAACGTTGCCCCAGAAGAAATATACAGTCGCCGAAGATGGCCCACGGATTGAAAAGTTCCTGAAGCACGTGTTCGCACTGGCGGGTTTCAAGCTTGATATCACGGTGGCGGAGGGAGAGACGCCGCACCCGGATTTCGAGAATCCCGACCTGATGGTGAGGTTCACCGGGCCCGACGTCGATCTGCTGCTGGAAAATAAAACCGAGCTGCTGCTGGCACTGGAACACCTGACGATGGAAGCGCTCGGGATGGCCGGCGAAGAGCATTCGAGGATCTGTTTCGACGCCAACGATCGCCGGATTCTGCGGATCGAAGAACTGAGAATGAGCGCGCTGGCTGCCGCCGAGCGAGTGAAGAAATCCCACGCGCCGTTTCACTTCAGCCCTATGAACAGCCGCGAGCGCCGCATTTTGCACCTGGCGCTGCGCGGGGAAACCGACGTGCGCAGCGAGAGCGTCGGCGAAGGTCCGATCCGGCAGGTGGTGGTGGTCCCGTTTGATTTGAAAGTGTTGCCGGAACCGGTTCGTCCGCCGCGTCCGAGACCGGAAGATGACGGCGGAATGCGCGGGCGCGGAGATCGTCGCGGTGGACCTCCGGGTCGAGGCGGACCACGTGGACACGGCGGGCCTGGGCGCGATCGCGGACCTCGGCGATAAGTTTTATTGAATCTCAACGACACGATTGTTGCGGTATCGACGCCGCCTGGGCGTGGAGGGATTGGCGTGGTGCGCCTCTCCGGCCCGGAGGCTCGGGCGATTGCCGCCAAAATCCTGAAATTTTCCGATGATTTTTCGTGGCGTCCGTGGAGTGCGGCGCTGGCGGCGTTGGCGGATGTCGATCAGGTGGTGGTCACCTATTTCGCGGCGCCGCGATCGTATACGGCGGAGGACGTGGTCGAGATCGCGTGTCATGGGTCGCCTGTGGTGCTGCGATTTGCTCTCGAACGGGCATGTGAATCCGGTGCGCGGCTGGCCGAGCCTGGCGAGTTCACGCTGCGCGCGTATGTAAACGGGCGCATCGATCTGCCGCAGGCGGAGGCAGTGCGAGATTTGGTCGATGCGACGACGCTCTATCAGGCTCGCATCGCAGCGCAGCAAAATGCCGGCTCCGTTTCACGGCGCGTCAAGCCGGTCAAGGAAAAACTGCTGCAATTGATCACATTGCTCGAAGCGGGGATTGATTTTGCGGAGGATGACGTCGACTTCGCGTCGTCTGCTCAAATCGAAGATTTCATCCGGCCGATTTTAGACACGGTGAAGGCGCTGATTTCGAGCTTCGCCTACGGCAAACTGGTACACGAAGGGATCACGCTGGCGATTGTCGGGCGGCCGAACGTCGGCAAGAGCAGCCTCTTTAACCGGTTGTTGGAGCAGGATCGGGCGATCGTAACCGACATTCCCGGAACCACGCGGGATCTGGTATCGGAAACGGCTTCGGTGGAAGGGATCCCGGTAAAGTTTGTCGATACGGCGGGGATTCGCGAAGGCCAGGATACTGTTGAAAACCTCGGGATCGAGCGCAGTTATCAGGCCATGGCGGACGCGGATCTGACGCTGGTGGTGATCGACGCTTCCGCGCCTTTGGGGCCGGAGGATGAAGCGTTAATTGTTCGGGCTGAAGGCAAGAAGCTGGTGGTCGCGAATAAGTGCGACTTGGCGCAGCCTCCGCGCGGGCTGCCTGTTTCCGCGCTGACGGGCGAAGGCATTGCGGAACTGCGGCGCGCGATCGTCGACGCGATCGCTCCGCGCGGACAGATCGAGCAGGAAGGCGGATTCATTACCAGCTTGCGGCACGAGCAGTTGCTGCGCGAATCCGAGGAGGCGCTGAAGCAAGCGCTAACGGCGAACTCGCTCGGCATCCCTCATGAGATGCTGCTGCTGGATCTCTATGCCGCGCTGCGGCCGATCGATGCGATTACCGGCGCGACTACGGCCGACGATATTTTGAATCGGATTTTTTCCACGTTTTGCATCGGAAAGTGATAGAACGCTAGCGGTGACGCCCATGCAAATTGGAGCGATGGTAAGTCTGCGCAGGACGCTTCTCATCATGCATCCAGCGTGTAATTTTGTGCCACAACCCGGAAAGCCAGTTCGGCCAGTTCGACATGGCTGACTCCTTTGGAGGGCAACCTATCACAAATTTGCAGCGAAGTCACCCGGGCTACTCCTGACGTTGCCGAGTTCCGAGCAATCCCTTAAAACGGCGCTTGGCCGCCGCCGAAGACTTCGACCAGGAAAACATAGACGATCAAGCCCATGGAAGCGGTGGCCATAAAGGCGATCACCTTCGAAAAGGACGAGTTCATGAATTCAAAGCGCAGCAGAAGCGCAAAGCCGAGGCCGATAAACATCAGGTAAGGGTTGACGGTCTTATCGCTCATGTTCGTGAAGATGAGGGCGACAAAGTAAAACAGCAAGGGCAGATTGCTATCGTACTTCTTCCGCAGCAGTAAAACGATCGCCACCACGGCCAGGGAGGCTACCAGCAAAGCGCTGATATTTTCCGAGTTTGCATCTAGCTCCACACGAACTTGATCGACGGATCCGGCGAACTTCTTTAGATCAGAACGAGAAGGAGAGCGAAGTGAAACCGGTATTGGCCTGATAGTCCTGCGCGCTCGAAAACTGCTCCCGATAGCCGTAATACTGGAATCCGGCGTTCCACCGAAGTTTGGGTGTGATGCGAACCGACAGGCGAACAGAAGGCGACAAATAGCGGAGAGGGAACGTTTGCGCCGCTTGGAAGGCCGGTAGCGCGGAGTAGAGTCCGGCTCCATCCGGTGTGGCGCGGCCGTCGCCGGTATCCTGCACATGGCTGTAACCTACGAAAAGATCGGCGCGCTTCAGGATGGCGAAGCGCGCGCCGAGCGTGGCGCTATGGATGTTGCTGACATAGTATGAGCTTTCGCCTGAAATATCAATGCCCTCAGAAAAGTAGTTGATGCCGCCGAGGGTATTGAGGTGCAGCTTGGTATAGCTGGCATCGATTGAGAACCAGGAGTTCGTGATCCAGGAGCCGTCGCCGCCATAGGTGCGTTCGTGCGATGCGTAGCTGGTCAGGATGTCGGAATTAATGTTGTAGTCCGTTTTGCCGTAGGCAGCCAGGCGAAATTGCTTCTTCTTATATTCGATACGGCCGCGGAACGCCTGATAATTGCCATCGCTGATCGGATAGATGGGCTTGTTCTGGCGGCCCACCTCGGCATCGGCGCTGATGGTTACGTCTTTGACCGGCTTCAAGCGGAAGCCGAATGCTCCGGCCTTGAGTTGGTTGCTCTGTTCATAGGGCGCCTGATCGGGGGCGGGATCGCCTAAGTTGCTTTGACCCTGGACGGAGTTGATATGGCGGTCGGAGTACTCGAATCCACCATGGACGCTGAACCATTTTTTTGGGTGAAACATAAGGTCCGTGGTATTGGAGAAAATCTGGATGCCGAGGTATTGGAACGGCAGCACGGGGCTGACGACGGTGCCGTTGGCGATCTCCGTGAAGTAGGAATCGCCCAGCATACGGATGTTCGAGTAGGAGGTCTGATTGGTGATGACGACGTGGGTGGCGGGAAACAGGCTGATATTGAGGTTGGAGGCCAGGGCGGGGCGTTGGGCGTTGCCGAAGCTCACCACTTGCAACTGATTCGGGACGCCGACGCTGGTTCCGGCGGAATTCTCATTGAGCGTAAAGGCATCCTTACCAGCGACGTAGGTGAATCGTCCGTTGATGGCCCAGAATTTGTGCCCTTCCGCAAAGAGGCCGACGCGCCAATAGGGACTGGTTCCGTGCATAGGCTCATTCGATTGAAACGAATTGAGCGTTTGCCCGAGGGTGGGATTGTTCCCCTGGGATGGCATGGTGGGGTTGTTCCCCGTCGACGGCGACGTGAGGGATTCGGGCGAATTTTCCTGATAATCCTCCCAGCCGTGCATGATATTGAGCCGCACGCCGAGGAACTTCACTTCGCCGCCGAGCCGGTATTCATTGGTTTCCTCATGGACGTTTTGAAACAGAGGATATTCGTTGCCGGCGGAACTGTACAACTGGATGGTGGTGATTGCGGGTCCGGTTTCGAGATTGCGCGAGTAGCCAAGGAACAGCTTAACCCTGCTCTGCGGAAACAGGGTGAGGTCGTGATCCTGCATGGTCCGCGTAGTGTTCATGGCATGTTCGCCGAAGGAGATTGTTTCAGCGGGATCGACGTAGGCGCTGAGGCGCCACATCATGTCGTAACGATAGAGGCGATTCTTTTCAATGCGAAGGATGGCGGACTGATAGGGATCGCCGCCGAGGCCTTGCGTCGTGATCACCAGGTGGTCGAAGAGAAGGCCGTGGCCGTCGCGCGATTGAACGGTGAGCGAACTCGACAGCAGACGGATACCATCGCCATAATTGACGGTACTGTCATACATACCGCCATCTCCGCTCAGGGTCGCGAAGCGGTAGCCGAGCTCGTAGGATTGAATGACGTTGTAATCTCCCGAATTCTCTCCGCGGGGGTTGCCAACCTGCTCGTTGGTAGGAGCCACCGTCGGCTGCGCCATGATTGAGGTTAGGGCGACGGACGCCATCGCCAGGAGCAGTAGTTTTTTCATCGCATGAAGAGCGGGTCGGCATTCGACCCGTGAATCCGCACATGGCAGGTGGTGCAGTTCTGGTATCTTGGGTCGGCCATATTGTGGGTGGCGGACAGATGAATCACGCCGTTGTTCATGATGCCGAACTGGCCGGCGCCATTGTGGCATTCGAGACAGACGGTAAACACCGTGGGACGCGTCAGCATCCTGGGATTAGTGGAGCCGTGTGGCTGGTGGCAGGTTTGGCATCCGTCGATACGCACGGAAGCGTGCTCGTAAACAAAGGGTCCGCGCTTATCGGCGTGGCATTTGAGGCACGCTTCCTCATTCCCCTCCTTCTGATCGACCATGTGGGATCGGCCGGCCATTCCCCAGGTTGCGGCGAAGGTGCCGTGAGGATTGTGGCAATCCGTGCATTGGACGGAGCCTTCGTTGACGCGATGTTTGAACGGCATGGAGAACTGCGCCTTCACGGTGGAGTGGCAGGAATAGCAGAGATCACGTTGTTCCTGCCTGGCGAGGAGAAATCTGGGCGCCTTCGAACTATGGATGGAGTGGCAGTTGGTGCAGACCACATCCGCCTGGGTGTGAGCGCTTTTGCGGATATTAGCGCGGGAGAGCGTTTGGGAATGGCAGCGAAGGCATGCCGCGAGCGTTTTCTCGGGTCCGATCTCGGAAAAGGCAACAATTGTCGCCTTGCCGCCGTGGGCTTCGATGTGAGCCTTCCCCGGTCCGTGGCAGCTTTCACAGCCGGTATTTTCGGGTGTTTCCTTACCGCTGGCGATGCTTTGGTAGTGAGGGTTACGGAAAAACTGGTTAAAAACCGGGGCGTGACAGGTCTTGCACGCATTGCTCCCGACGTAATCCGCAGCGGTGGAAAGAGTAGTTAGAAAAAGGGCGGCTGAAACCAGCCGAAGCAGCTTCACGACCCCAGTTTAATGGGGAGCGAAGGATGAAGTTCCGCCAGTTGGTAAAAGTATTGTGAAAAGAACTAATTTGTATAGCTGATGCCGACCATCGGCACGAAATCCTGCAACCAGCCCCCTACTTTTGCTCCGACGTTGGGAGTAATCACGTTCTTCGGAAACGGCGTGAGATAGTCATGCACATCGAGCCGGAGCTGGACGTGCGGGGTGATCTGGAATTTGACACCCGCGCCAACGCTGACCAGCGCGGTGAGATCCTGCTGTTGCGTGAGCAGCGCGTAGTTGCTGAGCGGCTGATAGGCGGCCTGCGCTCCAGTTCCCTGATACAGCTTGATGCCCGCGCCGGCGGCGACGTAGGGACGGATGCGCGACTCCGTGGTGGTGGCGTGCCACATCACATCGTAGTGGAACTGCTGGGTATGGGCGCCGAAAGTCGCCGTGGTGCCGCCCGAGCTCAGCGCCAAGTCCCCCATCTGATATTCGTAACGCAATTCGCCGCTCCAGTGGCCCTGGATATTGTTGCCGAGCCAAACGCCGCCCGCCAGCCCGGTTTGAAGTTTCGCCGAGGCCGACCCGGTGGAAGAAGTGACATCCTGCGAGGTATAGAAACCCCCGCCGACTCCGCCGCCTACTTCCCAGGTCTGAGCCCATGCCGACGGCGCCAGCACCGCGGAGCCTACCAGCAGCATTTGAAGGATTTTCATAGTGTCCTCTCTACTCGAATTACTGAATCGCGCGGATCGCAATCGTGATCGTCCCCGCGCCCTGATTGATGGAAAGCGGTAACGCCAAGCCGGTGGGCGCATTTCCGGGAACGCTGACATTGATCTGATTCACACCCACTTCGCCCGGCGCAAGTCCAGCCCAAAGCACGGGCAGATTCATACCGCCCAAGGTTACGGTGGGCGTAATCAGCGCGTTTGAGAGTGGATTGCCTGGGGCCGGATATCCGGTTACGCCCGAGGGGTTGGTTTGGCCAAGGCCGGTGAGGTAGATCACCAAAATATCGCCCCCATGGATCGGATTGGCGTCGGTCGCGAGCAGTCCATTGGCAACCCGGATGACGGTGGGCAGATTGGTTTCTGGTCCTGCCACGCCGCTCAGGAAAACGGCCGGTGCGTTGGGCTGAACAGTCATATTAAAGTTGTCGCTGGTGCCGCCGGGGGTGTGGACCACGACTGTTTCCGCGCCGACAGCCTGGAACGGCATTTGCGCATTGATTTGCCCGGGTGAGACAAAGATCAGAGGGATCGGCTGGCCGTTTACGGTGATGCAGCTATTGGCCAGCGCGGTCGGGACCGGAATTTGGCTGGTGGCCTGATTGGTGGGGCTCAAATTCGAGCCGTAAAGTGTCATCAGCCCACCCGGTGCGACCGGCGATACGCTATCCGCGGCGCTGACCACCGCGGCGATTTGCGGCGGGGCAACCGAAGCGGCGTAACTCCACGGAAGCACCGTGAATCCGGAGGTCGACAGAACAATCAGCGAAGTCTGCGACGGCAAAGGCGCCAGGCTCTGGGTGAATCCCGAGTTAACGGAGACGAAAGAGGTAATGTTCTGCGACGTGGGGCCGCCGGCGGTCGTAGTGGTCGTCGTAGTGGTGGTGGTCGTCCCCGTCGTCGCAGCCGCGACGGCCGTTCCGAACACGGGCGATTCCACGGTCGCTGTAGGCTGGATAGCGTTGCCGGTGGTCAGATTCACAGTTTCAATGGTGCCGGGGTTCGTCGAACTGGTCCCGGACACGTAATAGCCGGTCTGATTCACAAAGGAAAAACCGGAGGAAGTCGTGCCACCGGAGAGAATTGTCCCCTGCGGAACGAGCGAGGCATCGAGAAAGTTCGTGCCGACGACGTACTGATTGAAGTTCGATGCGGCATACGCGCCGGAGAGGCTGGAGAAATCGTGGCGCGAGGCGGTGAACGTGCCTGAATTGGCGTCATAAAGCATGACCGCTCCATTCGAGGAGGCGACCAGAATACTCCCGCCATTGGACGAGCCAGCCAAGACCGTGTCGACCGGTAAACTGTTTGCGTAGACGCCGAGCGACGGAAGCTGGGTGACTGTGCCGGCGGCCAGATTGACCTGACCGATTCCCGGATTACTGCTGGCGGCCGGACGTACGTGGACCAGAGTGGCGTTCGCCGAGGCGGCCACCGATTGCACGTAGTCGGCAACATAGACGGGTGTTTGCGCGGTCAGCAGGTCGAGATCGAACACGCTCATGATATGAGAGTTATCGCAGCCGACGAGCAGATCCTGCTGATCGAAGGTGATGGCCATGCCCTTCGGCGTGGTGCAAGTGCGCAACGTAGAAGTCAAAGTATTGTTCGAGCCGTTATAGACCAGTACCTGATTCTTATCCTGCCTGAGGACGTAATAAACATTGCGTTGCGGATCGGCGAGCACACTGACGACTACGCCCGGCACGTCCACGATGGTTCCGCGCTGCGAAGGATCCTGCGAATTGACCAGCACGCGAACAGCGGGCGGAAGATCGATGGCCGCGCTCGAAGTGATGGTAAGAAAGGCGGTCACTGTGCCTTTCGATGCTGCAAACGCGTTAGGATCGACTGATACAGTCACATTGGCGGGCGTCACGCCACTCGACGGGGAAATAGTAATACCGGCTGTGGTCGTCGAGATCGAAAATGGCACATGATTTCCGCCCGGATCGCTGATGGTAAAAGTCTGCGTCTCTACGGTGCGGTTGCAGAAATTCCCGAGGAACAACAAATCCTCGACCGAAGAAGACAGGCGCGGGTAAGAGGCCAGACTGCCGATTGGAATCACCGTCACGCCGCTATCGGAGATCGAGTACATGGTATTGTTGTCGGCCGACAGAAGGCTTTTTCCCGCCAGATTTTCGGGCAACTGAATCTGATCTTCCAGCGTAAGATTGTCGGAGTCGACAATATTAAGAATCGGAGGGTTCGATGCGTAGCTCCCGCTCGCGGCCGTGCCGACAGGCGGAATCTGCGCGTAGATTAGATTTCGCGACGAATCGATCAGAGTGCTGCCGACATTGAAAAGCCCGGCTACGTTTGAGAATTGAGAAGTGGTCTGGAAATTGGCGTTCTGCACGCTCCAGAAGAAAGTGGCGAGGCTGCCATCGCTGCTCAGGCTCACGACACTTGGACCGGGAGGAGGAGCCGCCGTGTAGGTGACCGCGGTGAGGTTGGTGGTTCCAGGCTTGAATCGATATTCCAGAACCGAATTACCCGTTCCGCCCATTCCGGCAATCGTGGATCCATCGGCCGAGACAGCGGCAGTCGCCTGGGTGAAATTCCCCGGAAATGTTGCCGGAGGCTGAGGAATCGCCAGCGTGGTTACCTGCGGAATCGTATTCAACAACGTGGTGGTGCCCGTCGTCGGATCAAAGATGATGAACTCCTGGGTGGTGACGACCAGGGCTTTATTATCGAAGCCGAAAGCCACGCTGAGCGGCGAGTTGCTGAGCGTGAAGGTCTGCTGGGCATTGGCGTTTGTCAGGTCGACCAGCGTCAGAGCGTTGGTAGCCGAGCCCGACGTATTGTTGCCGTAGTTGGCCACCAGCAGCCAGTGCGCGTTCGGCGAAACCGAGATCGAACTCGGCTGGTTCGGCACATTAATTGATGTCTGAATCGTGTTGCTCGAAAGCGTCATTACATCGATCTGGTTGGCGGTAAAGTTAGCGATGTATAACACGCCACGCGTCGGATCGAGGGCGATATCGGCAGCAGTGCCGCCAATAGGCACCACCGTTCCGAACGTCCCCGCCTGGAGGCTCGCGGCCATCATTCCTGCAATCGCTATCGCCAAAATCCAATGCTTACGAAACATACGAAAACTCCATGTCCTATTTCTAAAAACTCGGCCTGCTGACTTCTTCCACACCACAACTACGCCGCCGTGGTTTGCTCCCGCGTACTTGCCGGCACGACGGCTTGGAATTGAAATCAAGGGAAGACGTTGCCCGAACTACGCGCCTTCCCCGATGAGACTCTCTTACTCGTCGACGTTCTTTTTGCGGCGTAACACGATGATCCCGAGAAACGCGATCGCCAGTACGGCACAAACAATTCGAACCATGCCACTGTCCATTGTGTCCTTCTCCTTTCCTGACAAGAGTAAAATCGGCTTCTTTAGTCCTAACCTTTAGGCTGGTACTAGATGCTATTCATCATCGGTACCAGTTCCCGCATAATCTTTACCGCAACCGGGCCTACCGTGATCACAAACAGCGACGGAAGAATACAAAAGAAGATCGGAAAGATCAGCTTACGCCAAGCTTGGCGGCCTTCTCCTCGGCGATCTGCCGCGCCTGGACGCGCATAAAATCCGAGTGGGCGCGCAGGCTCTGCGCCACGCCGGTGCCAAAGCGGTCGGCCTGAATCAATACAGCTACCAGCTTTTTAAGATCGTCGACGCCGCTGCGTTCCGCCAGGTTGCGCAACGCATCCACGCGCCGTTTACCGGCTTTCAGCTCTAAATTGACGAATCCAAACTCCTCGCTGATTTCGGGGTGCGCGTGTTCCAGTTCTTTCGAAACCTGGAGGATGGCCTGGTCGAGGCCAAGTCCACTCTCGACACAAACGACCAGAAGGTCGAGGGCATTGGCCAAGCCGCGGGCGATTTGCTTTTGACGCTTGGCGGCCATGCGGCGGACGTATTCATTAGGACCGAAAAATCCAACCGCGCCGGCAGCAAGGATAAAGAAAATCTTATTGCTGGATTCGGCCGAACTGGGAACCACCAGCAAGGCGACCAGCAGCGGGACCGCGATGCCGCAAAACGCTTTGGCCCCGTACAGGATCTTCAGTGCGTTTTCATTGCGAACGCCGGCCCGGATCAGACGGCGCTGCATCACCGTCACGTCCTTAGGGGACTGCGGGATGAAATTACCGAGGCGCTTGACCAGCTCGTAGATTGCCAGACTGGGGTGGCTCGGAACATGGTCGGCCGGATCGATTCCGCCCGCGACGCGTTCCATCGCCTCCTTCGGACGGACGTACATCTTCATGCCTACCAGCGAAACCACCGCGACAACCGCGACAAAAACCAGGAATGCAAGGAATAAGGGCATAAAAATCAGACCTCAATGTTGACGATTTTTTTCATGATCAGATACCCGACCATCTGCAGAAACACGGCGGAACCAAGCATGATCTGGCCGGTCTCATCCTTGAAAAAGAATTTCACGTAGTCCGGATTGGTGTAGAACATAAGGACCGCCACCGCGGCCGGAATTGCACTCAACGCAGCGGCCGTCATGCGTCCGTGGGCGCTGACGGCGCGAATGCGGCCGCGCAGCTTGAAGCGCTCCCGAATCACGTACGCAAGCTTGTCCAGAATTTCGGCAAGGTTCCCACCAGTGCGCTTTTGCAGCAGCACGGCGGAAACGAAAAAGTGCACATCGAGCGAAGGAACGCGCGTGGCCAGTTTTTGTAGCGCGATCTCGATCGGCAACCCGAGGTTGTGTTCCTCGAAAGTACGGCGGAATTCGCCGGCAATCGGCTCCTGAAACTCACGGTGGATCATTTCGAGAGAGACGGAAAAGGCGTGTCCGGCGCGCATCGACCGCGAGACGAACTCAAGAGCGTCGGGAAACAACTCTTCGAACCGGTAGAGCCGCGATTTCCGCTTGCGCCAGATCCAAATGATTGGTCCGCAGGAGACAATCGCAGCCAGCGCCAGCGCCATGATCAGAGAGGACGTCAGCATCCAGCCGAAAATGAATCCGGCGGCAAAAGCGAGAATGCAGGTATGCACCAGGCGCGCCGGCGCCCATTTCATTCCCGCCTGTTCGAGAAAAATACCGATCTTCGGCCCGAGTTGAAATCTGTCGACGATCTTCTGCGCGACACGGTTCTTCGGTCCCGTGTCCTGCTGCATGACGCTGGCTTCGCCGGGTTTTCCGCTCTTCTTTTTCTTGGCTTTGCTGGTCCCGGATAAGCGGGCTTTGATCCGGTCGAGATCGCTCGATTTAAAATATTTGGAGATCATGAACCACGCGAGCATAGCCGCGGCCCAGATCCCGATAATCACAATCACGAAGCTCATTTGCCCATACCCTCCCGCTTCATACTTCCAGCACTTCGTCAAACAGGTCCGGCCGCAAACGGATGCCGGCGCTCAGCAGCTTTTCGTAGAATTTGGGGCGAATACCGGTTGCCGCGAAACGGCCCACCACCTTGCCATCCGGATCGAGACCCCGTTTTTCAAAGACGAACAAATCTTGCAGCGTAACCACGTCGCCTTCCATTCCGGTGACTTCGGTGAGCGAAACCACGCGGCGCGAACCGTCGCTTAAACGCGAGGCCTGTACCAGTACGTGGACCGCGGCTGCGATCTGCTGGCGAATGGAAATCAGCTGCATATTGGCGTTGGCCAGCGACACCATGACTTCGAGGCGCGATACGGCGTCGCGAGGCGTGTTTGCGTGGACGGTGGTGAGCGACCCGTCATGGCCCGTGTTCATCGCCTGGAGCATATCGAGCGCTTCCTCGCCGCGAACTTCGCCGACCACAATGCGATCGGGACGCATACGCAGGCTGTTCACCAGCAGTTCGCGCTGCCTGACCGCGCCGTTGCCTTCCATATTCGGCGGGCGTGTTTCGAGCCTCGCCACGTGCGGCTGTTTCAATTGCAATTCGGCCGCGTCTTCAATGGTCACGATTCGTTCTTTCGGGTTGATGAAGGCCGACAGAGCGTTGAGCAGCGTGGTTTTCCCCGCGCCGGTTCCACCCGCGATGATGATGTTCATCTTGGCTTTCACGCACGCTTCGAGCAGCTCCATCATGCCGGGCGTCATGGCTTTCCTGTCCACCAGATCCGGCGGCATCAGCTTGTCCTGCGAAAAACGGCGGATGGAAAGCAGCGGCCCGTCGACGGCCAGCGGAGGAATAATGGCATTGACGCGCGATCCGTCCATGAGGCGCGCGTCGACCATGGGCGTCGATTCATCGATGCGGCGGCCAACCTGGCTCACGATTTTGTCGATGATGCGCAGCAGGTGTTGATCGTCGCGGAACGATACGTTGGTCAGTTCGAGCAAACCGCGGCGCTCGATGTAGACTTGCTTATAAGTGTTGACCAGGATGTCAGAAATACCCGGGTCCTGCAGCAGAGGCTCGAGCGGTCCCAGACCGAAGACTTCATCGAGCACTTCATCGCTGATCTGCTGCTTTTCAAGCGAGCTGAGCAGAGTCGGCTCGGAATCGATCAGCGAGATCACCGCCTGGCGTACTTCGCTGCGCACGCGCTGGTTGTCGATGGTCGCGAGCGCTTCGAGGTTGATCTTATCAACGAGTTTGCGATGGAGGGTAAACTTCAGCTCCTGATACTCAGGCTTGAGGGTCCCCTTCGGCTTCCCCGCGTTCTTCATCAGTCTCTGTTCCCAGGAGACTTGCTGTGTATTCTTGTTGCCGTTATCGAGCGTTGAAAACATAAAAATCCGTTAGAACCCTCATACCTGCGAAAATGCCGGTTTCATCTCGCGCGCCGGCTGCACGGACTTCTTCTGGGGCGCAAAGGAAGCGCACAAACGGGCGGCCACTTGCTCGATCGCCTTGCCCAAGTCTCCGTCGGCGCCCAGCGGCTGCCCCAGCGTCACCACGCGGTGCAGCGAAAAATAGTCGTTCGGGAGCTTAGCGTGGATCGGGCAGCCGAACAGCTTCTCCATATCCGCCGTGCCGATGTCATCCCGCTTATCGACGCGGTTTACCAGAACCTGAAAGCGATCCTTGGGAAATCCAAGCTGGTCGACCATCGTCAGCGCCTTGCGCGTCAGATGAAGGCTGGGCAATTCCGAGGTGGAGATCAGAAAGCAGCGCTCGCACTCAGAAACCGCCATCAGGCTGGTCCGATTGAAAATCGCCGGCAGATCGAGGATTACCCAGTCGTAAAGATTGCGCGCATGATCGATCAGGACGCGCAGTCTCGCCCCGTCGAGCGGTTCTGCGTAGGGCGCGGCCGGCGCGGGCAGAATGTCCACTCCGCCGTAATTCACCGTGAGCGAATTCCACAGCGCCAGATCCATGTGCTCGGCGTGTTGTAGCGCATCGACCAGTGAGTAGTTATGGCTGAGCTTCAGATAAAAGCCGATGGTGCCGCCGGTGAGATCGAAATCGGCAAGTAAGATGCGCTTCCCGGTGAGCCGTTGCA
>Ga0116129_1000742_pt1 | contig 19742 bp, 14 predicted proteins | sample June2015DPH_17_2_FD_89732 | JGI IMG/M metagenome (GOLD analysis project Ga0116129, IMG submission 89732) | Peatland microbial communities from SPRUCE experiment site at the Marcell Experimental Forest, Minnesota, USA - June2015DPH_17_10 | ecosystem: Environmental > Terrestrial > Soil > Wetlands...
CCCTTCCATTTTTCATGGAAAAATCTGCAACGCTGTTTTGTTGCAACTAATTGAAGTATTCAGTTAATGAAAAATGAAGTCAAGAAAAAAATGCATGTATGGCAGCGAGTGATGCTGTACCAAAGTCACACCGAGATGCGAGTGAAGACAAGAATCTCCGCGTCCATTTCGCCTAAGCACGGCTCCAGCACGCTATCGCGCACCATGAACATGCGTCGGCGCTGTTTTGATGCGAGCTAAGTTTTTGTGAGCGGAGGAGGGGATGACGACTGGAATAGCGACTGGAATCGTTTGGAGAAATTCATCGTTTCCACATCCGGTCGCATCTATAATGAAGTTGCAAATCTTCGTGGGAGCATGATCAATGGCGGCTTTCGATGATGTTGTGATCATTTCCGGTTGTCGTACGGCGGTAGGAAAATTTCAGGGAAGCCTGAGCGATTTGAGCGCGGTACAGTTGGGCGCCGTGGTGGTGCGCGAGGCGGTAAAGCGTGCCGGACTTAACTCCGATCAGATTGACGAATGCATTATGGGAAATGTTCTTCCTGCCGGACTCGGGCAAAATCCTGCGCGCCAGGCTGCAATCTTCGCCGGATTGTCCCCCACGACAGGTGCCATGACAATCAACAAAGTTTGTGGCTCCGGATTGAAAGCAGTGGCCCTCGCGGCGCAAGCGGTGCAAACCGGGAACAGTTCCCTTGTGGTCGCCGGCGGCATGGAGTCCATGACCAACGCCCCTTACCTGCTTCCGCAGGCACGCAAAGGATACCGGCTGGGCAACGGCAAAGTGATCGATTCCATGGTGCACGATGGTCTCTGGGATATTTACAACGATTACCACATGGGCATCACCGGCGAGAACGTCGCCGAGAAATACGGGATCACACGCGAAGAGCAGGACGAGTTCGCGGTGAACTCGCACCGCAAGGCAATCGCTGCGATGAAAGAGTGTCGCATCAAATCGCAGATCGTCCCGGTGGAGATTCCCACAAAGAAAAAAGGTGAAGCTCCGGTGCTCTTCGAACGGGATGAATCTCCGCGGGAGGACACCACCGTCGAAACCCTCCGTGCATTGAAGCCCGCCTTCAAGAAAGATGGAACCGTGACCGCCGGCAATGCTCCGGGAGTGAATGACGGAGCCGCGGCCGTAGTTGTGACCAGCGCTCAACGCGCCAAAGAACTTGGGGCTCAGCCGATGGTGCGAATTGTGGCGCAGGCCACCAGCGGAGTCGAACCCAAATGGGTCATGATGGCTCCCGTGGATGCGGTGCGAAAAATCTGGGAAAAGACGGGATGGAAAAATGAAGACGTCGATCTCTACGAACTCAATGAAGCTTTCTCGGTACAGGCGCTGGGGGTGATGCGCGAGCTTGGACTCGATCCCAAAAAGGTCAACGTGAACGGCGGGGCGGTTGCGATCGGACATCCTATCGGGGCCAGTGGTGCACGCGTGCTCGTCACTTTAATTTATGAGATGGCCCGTCGGAACGCGAAGCGCGGAATCGCTGCCCTGTGTCTTGGCGGCGGTAACGCAGTCGCAATGGCGGTCGAGAGAAACTAGAAAACAAACCCAGAAGCAGACACTAGAAGTTAGCTGAGCTCGAAGCCGCACCCGCAGGTAGGGTAACCGTGAAAACAGCTCCGCCTCCGGGCGCGTTCGCAGCTTCGATGGTGCCGTTGTGTTCCTTGATCACCGACTTGCAGATGCTAAGTCCCAGTCCTGTTCCTCGTCCCGGACGCTTGGTCGTGTAGAAGGGATCGAATATGTTCGCCAGGATGTCCGGCGAAATTCCAGGGCCATCGTCCAGAAAGCTCGCCCAAACCGATTCCCCACTATTTCCCAGTCGAATTCGCAGAGTTCCGCGGTCGCGTGCCTCGCGAATCGCTTGTTCGGCATTTAGAAGCAGATTCAGGAAAACCTGCATCAGTTGGTGCGGATCGCCCTGAACGTGGCGCAACCCCGGCTGGCGAACGAAGTCCACGGTCACGTTGTTTTTCCGAAGCGAGTAGGCATGCAGATTGAGCGTGCGCTCCACCACATCCTCAAGGTTTACCCGAGTCTTGCCCGGGGTCGGGGGCGTTGCGAAATAAGTCAGGTTGTGGACAATCTCGGCAGCGCGGCGCGCCTGCTGTTGCAGTATGGCGATCTGCTTTCGCGCCGAATCCGTGGTTTGACTGTCTTGCAAAAGTTCACTCACCCCCAGGATGCTGGTGAGTGGATTGTTGAGTTCGTGGGCCACGCCTCCGATCATCGCTCCCATCGCCGCCAAGCGTTCGCTCTGCACCACCTGCTGCTCGAATTTTTTTTCCGTCGTGATATCGCGCACGGAAATGATGATACCCGCAAGCTTGGAATCGGCGTCAAAAAACTGGCTGGCGGAAGCCCTCATCGTGCGCCCGCTTCCATCGCTTCCCCGGGCGCCGTATTCGGTCGATCCGGACACTCTGCTGCCGGCGCCCATATCTTTGTAGAGCGTCACTAGTTCCGGCGAGTGTCCCTGTATCTCGGATATTTTTTTGCCTAACAAGTCTTCGGATTTGCATCCCAGCACGTCGCGGACCCGTGAACTGACAAACGTATATCGTCCCTCCAAGTCGACGACCAGGATAAGGTCGGGAAAACTCTCCAACAACCGCCGCCGAAATTCTTCCTGCTGGAGCAACTGGCGCTCGAGTTTGCGCCTCTCCGTCACGTCAACCAGCGTGCCCTGATACCGAATCAATCTTCCGTCCGCATCCCACACCGCGCGAGACGACTCGAGAAATACCGCGGAGCTACCATCTTTCTTCCGAAGTATGATCTCTCTCGCGCGTACTCCGCCGCGATCGTCAGCCGCTCGGCCGAGAACCGGTGGTAGTTTCGGATCGAGGTTCAACTGGTTCGCATCGAGGGCGAGTAGCTCATCTTTGGTGACATACCCCAGAATGCTCACCAGCGCCGGATTCACATCCAGAAGTCTGCCATCCGGTGTGCTGAAATAAGCGCCTTCTTGTAGCGTCTCGAAGAGTTCCGTGAAGCGCAGCTCTTTCTCGTGTTGCCCGGTGACGTCGCGGCCCAGAGCGCTTAGACCCACCACTTCGCCGCTTTTCACGATCGCATTGAGTACGCAGTCGAAATACAGCGGCCGGCCGTTGTTCTTGAGGCGCACCCGCACCGTGCCTGCCCAGTGCCGTTTTTCCAGAAAACGCATCATTCCGGCTTCAAGGCCGGCTCGGGTCGGTTCTTCCAGAAACTCAAAAAACTTCTGGCCCACGATTGCGGTGTAGGGAAGTCCTACGAGTTCGCTGACGCGTTTGTTCACCGTGCGCAGAGTGCCATCGAGAGACACGGCGCAGGCGGCATCATCCAGGGAATCGATCAGCTCCTTGAAGCTGCGCTGGGAGCGCGCAATCATCTCGTTCAGTTGATCGAGTTGCTCTTCTGAGGGGGCGGCGCCCACGTGCTCCTGCAAATCCTGGAGCAACAACTTGAGCTGGACAACCTCTCGCCGCCGCCCGTAGGCGTAAACCGCCAAAAGCACCGACAGAACCAACACACCCACAGCCAACGGCCCCAGGTGGTACGGCAGCGTCTCCAGGCGTTCCCATGCCAGCGCGGCAAAGCCCGCAGCCAGCAAAACCATGAACAGAAGAACCCAGCGCCAAAGCTGAGACTCTTCTTGCTCCAGGTTCCGAGGAGGTCGTGTGCGTCGAGGACTACCGGAAGAGGACTGCATCATGAGGGATCCAGCTGTCGTCCCGCAACATAGCGGAAAATAGCTTACTGTTACATCATCGTACTGCCCCCAGCCGAAGCTGAACAACCGTATCTTGTTGGAGAAGTAGGTACGTCAGGCCAATCGGGAGGTAACAGACGCCTGCTCAGGTCCATTCTAGACAACGAGGACGACTCCGCCAGCCAGATTGGGCCTCATTAATCTTAATATCTATCTACTCTGATGCCCACTCTGAATCCCTCCACTGTATCCACAAGCACACCCTGTGACATCGATCACTGCGCTGACCCTATCATCTGGACGAATAACGTAGATATTTCCCGGATCAGGCCTTCGTGTGTCGCGTCTGGCCCTCGGTTTCCCATACACCCGATGCTCTGCAAGACACTCCGCGGCAGTGTATGGCATTGACGCCAACATTGTTCAGCTCGAGGCCGACTGCTCCGGCATCAAGACCGATCAGGACCCACTTCCACACCGTCGGCCTGCCGGATGCGGCCGTGCACGAGAGCCGCGACCGCGTGTGCGCCGCGAAGAATTGTGGATACGATATGCCGCCTACCCACATCACGATCAACCTCGCCCCGGCGGATATCAAGAAGGAAGGCTCAGGATTTGACGTTGCCCATGGCGTTGGGCATCGTCGGAGCCTACGGAGGCATCACCCGGAGAACCCCGACTGTCTCTTCGTCGGTGAATTGTCGCTGGATTCCGCCCCAGAATCCCGTGTGCCAAACGAAAATCTTCTCGTGATGGAACCGCGCATAACCAGAATCAGTCCCATAGCAGCGAGTTGGGTCATGAATCCAAATGCAACGCCTAACCCACCAGCAATCTCTGCGACTCCAAGAATGATGGTGAGATTCTGGCTCATCCCGATTGAGGCGCTGCGTTGAACTGGGTTGGCAAGATCGTTCCACCCGCTATCAATAAACACAATTGCGACCATCACTCTGACCAAGAGGATTCCAAGATCGGCGAATCGGATAAGTTTGTCGAAAGCCATACTGCGTCCCACAGCTTCAACAATGCTTCACCCGACCTGGCGGATTCAGGCATCCGCCTGCGTCCCGTTGGAGGCCGTCGTGGGTGTCGGGGTGCGGTCGTCCCACGAGGTTCCCTTAGCAGGTCAATCCTATCCAAAATGGCATAATTGCTCCATCGGTGGAGATTTCGTGCAAGCGCCGCACACGGGGCCGCGGAAAGGCGGGCTGCCCGCGCAGCGGGAGCCTTGTTGTTCGTGCTGGCGGACTATCTCGCAGTCAATTCGGTGGATCGCTGCGCTGCCGTTACCTGGGTCGGCCGAAGAACAAGACGTAGCCATCAGGGTCGCAAATCTCGAAGCCGCGCAGACCGTCGTGGGTATCCTCAAGCGGTACGCTGAATGCTGCGCCATGATCGGCAAATTCGACGGCGAGTGCATCGGGGTCTGGTGCAAAGACGTAGGCATCCCACCTCATGGAGGGATTACGCTTGGCGTTCGGCAGGGGAGACGTGCCTTTGTCGGACTTGACGAAGAGCTGTGCGCCGTCACGGCCGACGATGGCGAAAAAAGGGCTCCGATCCGGCTGCTGGAATCTCGTCTCAAAGCCAAGCTTGTCACGGTAAAATGCGATGGTTTGATCGACGTTGCTGACGATGAAGAATGGTGAAATGGCCTGCGTCATTGGTCGTGTCATAAGCGTGGACCCTTGTGTCGCGGATCAAAGGTTGAAGGTCGAGACGTTCCCTTTGGTCTGTCTCGGAATGAAACCTGAGGGGACTTGAAACCATCCCAGACATCCTCAGTTTTGGGTTTCTACTCTTTGGACTCGAATCCCCGGCCGACCCGGAACACGTGCCCGTCCGGATGTCGAAGGTGCATCTCGCGGACATTCCACGGCATATCGGTGGGCGGAAATGTGACCTCCAGTCCGGCGGCGACGCAATGCTTGTGCATCTCGTCCACGTCGTCAACCCAGACCGACATCCAGACGCCCTTGTCGCCCTCTTCGTCTCCGTCCTGCTGAAACGTGGTGGTGTTCGCGCCGCGGCCGCGGCCTCCCTGCGCCCCCTGACAAAGAAAGATGCAAGTTTCCTTGCCCGATCCAACCGCGCCAAACGTCGGAGGCGTGCCCCAGTCCCACAATTTCTTCCATCCCCACTTCTCAAACCACACGAACGTGCTGGCGATGTCGGAGACGTTCAATATCGGAGTCAAACCTTCGGCTTCCATAACGGGAAGCAGGATAACACTCGTTGGACCGAGGGATGTGGTCTACTGTTGCAAAATCGTTGTGACCTGAAAGTGGCTGAGATGATCGTCTGTTTTTCGTCAGACGTGCTGTCCCATCAGCACTACTCGACGAGGCATGGCGTGAAGGTAACGACTCGTCATGGAACCCTCCGACAACGTATCCCGCGATCGAGAGATCGGCATTGGAACCGCGAGGCGACGGTGCAGCTGCTAGCATCAAGGCGGCCAGGGGCAAGGGTTGATACCACGGCCAGCCTATGCAAATTCCCGTAAGCGTGGTGACAACAGGGGAGCGGAAGATGCTAAGCGCTCTTTTTGTAGTCGGCAACCCGGGCTGCCAACTCGCACGGCGGTGGAGAAAAGCCACCGGGCGTGCTCGAGCCGGATGAAGGAAAACTTTCACGTCCGGTTCTTAGGGGACTGAGCGGTCGCAAGGCCGCTCGGTTACCCGGCCCTCGCTCGCGACCTCTGAAACGCTTCAGCCGACCCGAATCCCACCCGGCAGTCAAATCGCCGTAGAAGGGTGCCTCCTGTTCCACCATCGCCAGCATACGGCGTACCCCGGGAGAGAGCTCCGTATTCTCCATATCCAGTTTGCGATCGGCGGGGAATTGACCGGCGTGACAGGACGGGCACAAATAGTAGGGAGGCGAAACTTGCACCGAGCCCATGGCGGTCAGCACCCGCTTGGCACGCAGCTCGCGGTAGTGCGTTTGCTGGTTGCAAGGGCAAGCTGCGCTTGCGCCGTTGCTCGGTTGGCGTTGTGCAAAGATACGGCCGAGCAGTTGGTTTACTTCCCGAGCCACTTCCTGATGGATCGCAGCAGCCGTTTTTTTCCTGCTCCGTCCAGCCCCCCACGTTCCTGCGCCACCGGGCGCAGTCGACAGATCCTGTGGTTGAGAGCGACTAGGTCCTCACCGAGCTTCTGGAAGCGGTGAAACTCGGCGACTTCTTGCTGCCCCTTGCGGAGCGCGGTCGGATTGGGAAAGGTTTCCGTCACCGTCTTGCCGGACGCGCGGCGGGTGAGGCGAAATTGTGGATCGTGTCCCGGGTCGTTGTGTTTAGCGCAGTGGCAGGAAGGCTGGCCGCAGCGTCGGGTCACGGCAGTGATGGAGCCGGGTCGGAGATCCCCCAAGCGGAGGAACTCTTCCGCAGCTCGGATCGTTGGGTTTCCAAAGTGGCGAGGTCATCAGACATAAGGGTTTCCTTTCTATAGCGCAACCAATCTGTACGTGGAGAGACGCTCATATGCCATTAAAAAAGGAATCCCGCTAGGTGACACTTCCATGTCGCACACCCCAACCCTCACTCCCCGATTGACCCTATCGTTCCAAAATGTTATAAATGCCCGTTTTGCGCTGTGCTGTCCGGAGCCATGTCTTACTCTCCGGGTGACGGCGCAAGATCCGACGCGGCCAAGCTCCAACATCCGTTTAGGTTTTGCGGTGGAAGCGTGTTCGGAATTCCGGCGAAGGCTCCGTAATGCTGCACTGGGCGTGCTCAGACGGGAATGTTTTGCTGGAACGCGTTCTAGACACGTTTGTACATTCCTAAAAACCGATTCATTTTTTGGAGGATTCATCTATGCGCACCTGGCTCGCCACTGCTGCGTTCCAAGGACGTTGCCTGGTAACTGCTTTCCTGACAGGTTTCGTGGAAAAAACCTTCCTGAGGATTTCTGTTGCTCTGGCCATGCTGCTTACTGTCGGCGCCGCCTCGGCCCTGGCTCAACCTGCTTCTTCCAGCGAAACCGCTGGCGGCGAAGCCTCACTCAAACTCCCGGACCTCTCTTCCGTCAGCTTCCTGAACGGCGCTATCGACGGCCATCGCCTGCTTCTGATCGGCATCCTGTTCTGCATCTTTGGGCTGGGTTTCGGGATGGTCATCTATATGCGCCTCAAGAACCTGCCGGTGCATCGCTCCATGCGTGAAATCTCGGAACTCATCTACGAGACCTGCAAAACCTATCTGGTCACTCAGGGCAAGTTCATCCTCCTATTATGGGCCTTCATCGCGGTCATCATTCTGCTCTACTTCGGAATGCTCGAGCACATGGAAGCCATGCGCGTCGCTATCATTCTTGCTTTCAGCCTGGTCGGCATCGCGGGCAGCTATGGCGTCGCCTGGTTCGGAATCCGCGTCAACACTTTCGCCAACTCCCGCACCGCCTTCGCCTCTTTGCCTGGTAAGCCGTTCCCCGTCTACCAGATTCCTCTCGAAGCCGGCATGAGCATCGGCATGATGCTGATCAGCGTCGAACTGCTCATCATGCTGGTGATTCTGCTCTTTATTCCCGGCGACTACGCGGGACCTTGTTTCATCGGCTTCGCTATCGGCGAATCTCTCGGCGCGGCCGCGCTACGTATCGCGGGCGGCATCTTCACCAAGATTGCCGATATCGGCTCCGACCTGATGAAGATCGTCTTCAAGATTAAGGAAGACGATGCCCGCAACCCCGGTGTCATCGCCGATTGCACCGGCGACAATGCCGGCGACTCCGTCGGCCCCTCAGCCGATGGCTTTGAAACCTACGGCGTCACCGGCGTAGCCCTCATCACCTTCATCCTTCTCGGGGTGAAGAATCACGATGTGCAGGTGCAACTGCTCGTCTGGATCTTCGTCATGCGCGTCATGATGCTGGTCGCCAGCTCCGTTTCCTACTTCCTCAATGCTGCCGTCGCCAAGGGGCGTTTCGGCAACGCGAATGAAATGAATTTCGAAACCCCGCTCACCACGCTGGTTTGGCTTACCTCAATCGTCTCCATCGGCCTGACCTTCTTGGTCTCCTACTTCATCATCCCCGACCTTGGCGGCGATGCGACCCAATGGTGGAAGCTGGCCGTGATCATCTCCTGCGGAACTCTCGCCGGAGCGCTCATTCCAGAGCTGGTGAAGGCGTTCACTTCCACCGAATCGCGCCACGTCAAAGAAGTGGTCATCTCGGCGGAAGAAGGCGGCGCTTCGCTCGGAATCTTGTCGGGCTTCGTCGCCGGGAATTTTTCCGGCTACTATCTCGGCCTGTCGATGGTCCTGCTGATGTCCATTGCCTATTATTTCAGCACCATGGGCTTGGCCGGCGCCGCAACCATGCTCGCACCCGCCGTCTTCGCCTTTGGCCTCGTCGCCTTCGGATTCCTCGGCATGGGCCCCGTCACCATCGCCGTTGACTCCTACGGCCCGGTCACCGACAACGCTCAATCCGTCTTCGAACTTTCTCTCATCGAGCAGGTTCCCAACATCGAAGCTGAAATAAGAAAAGACTTCAATCTCTCTATCAACTTCGACCGCGCTAAATACCTGCTCGAAGCCAATGACGGCGCGGGCAATACCTTCAAAGCCACGGCGAAGCCGGTGCTTATCGGCACCGCCGTGGTCGGGGCCACCACGATGATTTTTTCCATCATCATGGCGCTCACCAACGGACTTACGGAAAATGTCGACAAACTTTCGCTGCTGCATGCACCATTCTTTCTCGGGTTGATCACCGGCGGCGCCATGATTTACTGGTTCACCGGCGCTTCCACGCAAGCCGTTACCACCGGCGCCTATCGCGCCGTCGAGTTCATCAAAGCCAATATCAAACTCGATGGCGTGGTGAAAGCCTCGGTTGCTGACAGTAAGAAGGTGGTTGAAATCTGCACCAAGTACGCGCAGAAGGGCATGCTGAACATCTTCATCGCCGTATTCTTCGGCACACTGGCGTTCGCTTTCGTCGAGCCGTTCTTCTTCGTCGGCTACCTGATCTCGATTGCGATCTTCGGGCTCTACCAGGCAATCTTCATGGCCAATGCCGGCGCGGCTTGGGATAATGCCAAGAAGATCGTCGAAGTCGAGATGAAGCAGAAGGGAACTCCGCTTCACGATGCTACCGTCATCGGCGACACCGTTGGCGATCCGTTCAAGGACACTTCCTCCGTTGCCCTGAATCCCGTGATCAAATTCACTACCCTCTTCGGATTGCTGGCAGTCGAGTTAGCAGTCACTCTCACCCGTGATCAAGGTGCGACGATTACTAACTTGCTGGCGCTGGCTTTTTTTGTTGTCTCCTTCTTCTTCGTCTACCGCTCGTTCTATGGCATGCGGATTCGAAGCGACAAAGCGTAGTAGAGGGGTGAAATGAGGCCAACTATCAGAACCGCGGGAATTACTGCGCGAGTTATTGCCATCTTTCTGGTGCAGGCCAGCCTGTCTTTGCCGACTTACGCGGGCGACGTGAAGCCGTAAGACCTGGTCGCGCGGCACTTGGAATCGCTTGGGACATCGGAAGTGCGGGCCGCCATCGAGTCGCACGTGGTGCAAGGCAAGCTAATCTACAAGCCTTTGGTCGGAGGCGGAGGATTGGTGGGGGGCTCCTGGGGACGAGTCTCAGAACAGTGCAAATCGAACTTCGTCATGAGATTTGGGCTCGGAGACTACCGCGGAGAGCAATTTGTCTACGACGGAAACAAGACATATATCGCCGCTGAAGCCGCTTCAAGCACCGCGGACGCCAACTAACTAAGGCAAAATGTTCGAAATAAGACTGTTGGAAAAACAATTCCTGAACTCGATGCTGATTTGGAATTGGAAGGTGTTAGATCAAAAAGGTAGCGGCGCAGGTGAGTTCACAATCGCGGCCTTCCTTTTTCATAACTGGAAGAACCTATGGCGAGCCCTGCGATTAAGATTTTCTAGCTATTCACCCTGCCAGAAATATTCTCCATGACCAAACTAGACGATACCTCTCAGTTCGGTCCTTTCATTTTTTCTTTCACGCTGTGGGCCAGCTTTTCGATCTCTTCGGCCTTCCTGAGCACCTCAAGCGAAAGCATGTTTTCACTCGACTTGTCTACGTACTCTTTCAACTCTCCGGCCAGCTTCACTAATTTGTCCGTATCGGCCTTAAGGGCGGCTTGCCGTTCCAGGTTGGCTTTCTTCGCCATATCGTGGGCAATGCGTTCCCGGGCTTCGTCGTCAGGTGGAGCGACGGTCCCGTCGATCCTCGGGCGGCCCTGCGCGTAGCTGGGAATCACAAACAGTAAAGACAGTAGGAGGCTCCAAGCTAATTGTTTCGATCGCACGGGATCCTCAAAAACGGGCGCGGACCCTCTGCCCGTTCCTAAAGTATGACATTTTCAGCGCGGACAATCGAATCAAGCAAACAGAATACGAATGGATCCTGCGACTAAACAAAACGCGGGAACGAGGATCGCAAGGGCAGAGCCTTCTGGCCGCGTGCGCCGGTAGGTCGCGACTTAGATGTTTACAGCGCGCTCATGTTCGACAAAAACTCGCCGTTGGCCTTGGTCTTGCTCAGCTTGTCGATCAGTAACTCCATCGCTTCCACCGGAGAGAGCGGGTTCAGCACCTTGCGCAGCACCCAGATCCGCGACAGATCCTCCCGCGGAATCAGCAACTCTTCCTTACGCTTGCCCGAGCGCTGAATATCGATGGCGGGAAACACGCGCTTATCCACCAGTTTACGTTCCAAAATGATTTCCGAGTTGCCGGTGCCTTTGAATTCTTCAAAGATCACATCATCCATGCGCGATCCGGTATCGATCAGGGCGGTAGCGATAATCGTGAGCGAACCGCCTTCTTCAATATTGCGCGCCGAGCCAAAGAACCGCTTCGGCCGCTGCAAGGCATTCGAATCCACGCCGCCGGAAAGCACCTTGCCTGAGGGCGGAACGATCGTGTTATAAGCGCGAGCCAGACGAGTGATCGAATCCAGCAGGATCACCACATCGCGTTTGTGCTCGACCAGCCGCTTCGCCTTTTCGATCACCATTTCGGCGACTTGCACGTGGCGCGCCGCAGGCTCGTCAAATGTCGAGGAAATCACTTCGCCCTTCACCGACCGCTGCATATCCGTAACTTCTTCCGGACGCTCATCGATCAGCAGCACCATCAGCACCACTTCAGGATGGTTCGTCGTAATTGAGTTCGCCACATTCTGCAGCAGCATGGTCTTGCCGGCGCGTGGTGGCGAAACAATTAATCCGCGCTGGCCCTTGCCAAGCGGCGTTAGCAAATCCATTACCCGCGCGCTCGAATTCTCGCGCGTCGTCTCCAGCTTCAGGCGCTCCTGGGGATACAGCGGCGTCAAGTTGTCGAAGAGAATTTTATTGCGTGCCTCATCCGGCGACTCAAAATTCACCGCCTCAATCTTCACCAGCGCGAAATATTTTTCGCCCTCGTGCGGAGGACGCACCTGCCCGCTGATGGTGTCGCCAGTTTTTAAATCAAACTTACGGATCTGCGACGGCGACACATAAATATCGTCCGGTCCCGGCAAATAGTTGTAGTCCGGCGACCGCAGAAAACCGTAGCCGTCAGGCAGAATTTCCAGCACGCCTTCGGCAAAAATGTGGCCTTCTTTTTCGCTCTGCGCCTGCAGGATCTTAAAAATGAGGTCCTGCTTGCGCAGTCCGCTGGCACCGGGCAGCTCCAAGGTCCTTGCGATCTTGGTCAGCTCGGTGATGTTTTTTTCTTTCAGTTCAGCAATGGTCATGATTCACCTAAACCCGATTCACTCAAACGTGTAAGTTTCAGCGTTTTCGGGAGATTTTCAAAGGAGGGTATTCAGGGAAGACAAAACACCACGAGGCAGGCGGGCGGGGCTGTTTTAGGCAGCCCGCCGTTGTGCCTCAGCAAAATTCTCCGGCTCCGACAGTATTTCCTGCCGCTCCGCGCCTGCGATCCGGTCCAATACTCCATTCATCGTTTCCTGGATTCTGGTGCTGGGCCGGTGGAACTTCCGCGTGGCCTTGGAGGCAAGCTGGCAAAGCATATAACGATTCCGCAATGTTTGTAAAGCGTCAAACACACGATCAGATCGCATGTGTGTCTTTCCCCTTCCTTTTAAGTATTGGGCATTCCCGCTTTGACCCTCGGTCCTCGTAGAATCGACATAAAACCAAACTTCGCTACAAACCACTGATTCTACTGAGATTGTCAGGAGTTAGCGCAATTCCTACACAGAATAGATGCGCGACCGAAGCCCAAAGATGCTCATATTTCCTGATTTGGACTCACAGGTCGAGGTATCAAGATCTGACCCAGAGGCTCCGGATGTCCGCGGAACAAGATACAGTACCCGGAATTCTAAGGCAGGTCAATACTTTTTACGTATCTTTACGGGTTCGCGACCCGGTTACGTGGCATATCTGGAACGGCAGATTGGGCTGCCGTCCGGAGTTGAAAATGTGCTTCGTTCCTCCGCCCCTAGAAATTAAGCCTGAGGGCAAACTGAACCAGCCGTGGGTTATTTACCGTGTTATTGATCTGTCCGAAACTGGAGGGAGTGTTGATGTCCTGCTCTCCGGTATCGCCGACCCCATCCAGGAAAAACTGCGGATGATTGAACAGATTGAAGAACTCGGCCCTGAATTGCAGCTTCATTGCTTCGCGGAAAGGCAAGGGGAAGTCCTTGATCACCGAGAAATCGGTATTCACAAAACGTGGGGCATACAACGGAGCGCGAGGGGCTGTTCCAAGTTCGCCAGGGAGAGCCTTCGCGAAAGCGCAGGGGTTGAACCAGTTTTGGATTGTATGGATCTGGGTCGGACAGCCGGTATTGCCGCCTTCGTTGCCGGCCCGATTCGGATCGCCAACCTCATTGGGCCGCTGAAACGAAAACCCGTTATAGGAGAAGTCCACGCCGGATCCATCGCTGCTATCGACTACGAACAGTGGGAATCCAGACGTGGCTCTCTCAATCAAATTCACTTGCCAATGCCCAAGAACGGCATTGGTGGCGCTGCCCCAGTCGCTGCCAAACTTCTTGCCTTTGCCGAATGGCAGGTCATAGAGGATGCTGGCGGTGAAACTGTCATTGAGGTTCAATTGCGACAGGCCCCAGTCCAGTCTCTTAGTGCCGGGCAATGGATAATAGAGCGCGCCGGGATTGGTACCGAGACCGTCGGTCAGTCCGGTATCGAAATTGCGGGAATAGGTATAGCCGATCAGAGCATAGAGACCGTGCCGCGCGCTCTTGGTTTCGGCTTTGACCTGCAGAGAATCATAACGGGCAGCGCCGATGCTGTTGTTGATGTCAACGCTTTGAAAGATTCCTCCGCCAGGCTGGTTCACTGTGTAAGGGAAGAATCCAAAGCCGCAGCCCAGTGTGTATCCGGCCACGGGATTTGCGCCGTTGGGGCAGGCGCTGGGATCATTGAGGTTCTCGTTGAACTGGCCGACCAGAATATGCGCGGTGCGGGAGCCGCCGTAGCCCACCGTCAGCACCACATTTCCCGGCATCTGGCGCTCAATGTTGAGATTGAATTGCTGAATCACGCCCTGCTTAAAGTTGCGGTTCTCAGACTCAATCGTGCCCGTGTAAAGCTGAGGATTCACAGGAGAGCTGAAAACGGCACCCCCGGCCACGGGAGTAGTAGATGGGGTGCCAGCTGGGAGGAGGAAGCCATTCGAGAGACCGCAGCCGGTGCTGGTGGGGGTGGGGCAAATCCCGCTAGTATCCACTTCCGCGAAATAGGGGGGATTCTCCCACAATCCCTGTCCGCCCTGGTTCCACGCGGAATCGTGGACGATACCGTAGCCCCCGCGAATAGCGGTTTTCTCGCTGCCCATGGGCTTCCAGGCGAATCCAATCCGGGGTTCCAAAGCGGTTTTGTCAAATTGGATCCCCACCCGCCCATTGGTAGGCACGCAAACCGTGCAGCCGCTTATCCCCGGGCTGTTGGCTGGGACGAACCACTTGAGGCTGGCCACATCGAAATTCGCCTGCCGATTGTCCTCCTCGGTTTCCGGTGTCGCCAGAGCCCAGGCAAATCCGAGGTTCACGGTCAAATTGCCGGTAACCCGCCAGTTGTCCTGCACAAAGGGCCGGAACAGTTTCCAACGGCGTCCCGTGGTTGCCCCCAGAAATGTCTGGTCATGGGCGGCAAAAACGCCCATGCCTCCAAGAAGTAAATCGGCGATGTTGTCTCCGGTCGCAGAGCCGACGTTTACCACGAAGCCGTCCTGGAAAGCATTGTTTCTTATATTCATTTCTTCGGCGCGAAACACCAGTCCGGCCCGGATCTCGTGTTTGCCATGAACCACGTCGAGGGTGTCGGAGAGCGAATAGACATTGGTCCCGCCCTGGTAAGGTGCAAATCCGCGGTCACCCACGGAAAAGTAGGCGGACATATCGAACGAGGTCAAGCCGCAACTTACGCACTCCTGCGAAGCCTGATTCAAACTGGCGGGATAGCCGGTGATGCCATCGCACTGGCTGGCCAGGTTCGCACCGGGAATGCCAAGAAGTGCGCCTTCGCAGGTTCCGGTACCGAATGAGAGAATGTGGTTGAAAATCCGGTTGTAACCGAAGGTGGCCTGATTAATCAGGTTCGGAGAAAAGACGTGGGTTTCGGTTATTACCGCATTGCGCCCGTGGTTTTCAATGTGTTGGTTACTGCCAAAGGCGTTGGCTTCTGACCACGTCGGCGACCCTCCGGGGACAAAGTTCGTCGCCTGGTCGTAGCTGAAGCGTGCGAAAGCAGAATCCTTGCTGGAAAAATTGTGATCCAGTCGAACGTCCCATGTCCCTTCGTTAAGCTTCCTCACAGGCTGGTTTTCGTAGTTGAAACCGGAGGAGGAAGCATTGGGTGCGGGATAAAGTCGAGCCACTGCTAATCCAATCGGATTGATCAAGACGCCGGGAATGATGTTGCAGGGAGTAAAGCCTGCACCTGGCGTCTGGCCTCCGGTGGCGGTCGGCGTCTCGGGGAGACCGGTCGCAGTGTTGCATTGAAAAGGGCCTGTGATAGGGGCATTGGCAGCAGTGAAGGCGTATGGGAACGGGTTGTTGAGCGCCGGGCTGCTGCTTGTAAAAAGCGGGTCAGTGTTAAAGTTGTAGTTGCCGTTTGGATCGGCTGTGATCATGCCGGGCGTTGGAACGAAGCCTGTGAAAGTCACGCCCTCACGCTGCATTTTTGCCTGATAATCGAGAAAGAAAAATGTTTTGTCTTTCTTGATGGGGCCGCCCAGCGCACCTCCAAACTGATTGAGGTTAAATTTTTCCGGTGATGTAGAGAAGAAGGGGTCGGCGTCCAGCTTGGTATTGCGGAAGAACTCAAACACCGAGCCGTGCCACTGGTTGGACCCTGATTTCGTGGTCACCAATACCGTGGGACCTGCGCGCTCACCGTATTCGGCCGAGTAGTTGTAGGTCAGCACTTTGAATTCCTGGATGTCGTCAATCTCGGAGAAAATCGCAATTCCGCCCTCATCCAGTTGGTTGTTATCGTTGCCATCGAGCAGCCAATCAGTTTCCTGCTCGCGCGAGCCACCAGATGAAAGTGAGAACGAGCCGCGCGTCGCAGCCTCGCTGCTGGCAGCGCTGGTAAAAAAGCTGACCGGACTTGTAGATGAAGTTGTCCCCGGCGTCAGCGTTGCCAATTGTGTGAAGTTCCGTCCGTTCAAGGGGAGGTCGGCGACCTGCTCGGACGTGATGACCTGCCCCAAACTCGGATTGGCGGTCTCTACGGCGACTTCAGTAGCGTTCACTTCAACGGTCGACGTCACCGAAGCGGGCGCGAGGGAAAAATCCACTTCACGATGTTCATCGACCTGCAGCCGAACATCCTTTTGTTCATTCGCCTGGAAGCCTTGCGACTCCACTCGAATTGTGTACTGCGACACAGGAAGCAGCGGGATCAAGTAATGCCCTGAGTCGTCCGTATTTGCCTGCCGGGAAAGACCGGTGTCCTGCGAGATGGCTTTGACCGTCGCTCCGGAAATTACGGCGCCCGCCTTGTCGGAAACCGTGCCTGAAAAGCTGCCAGTCGCCTGACCGTACAGGAGGGGACAGATCGAAACCACGAGCAAACAGAAAACGAAACTGAGCAATGACCGTTTATCTATCATTACAACCCCTTTTCGGTGGCCCCACCGAACGCAGAGTTTCCCTGTAGCAGATTCGAATCCCGGAGGTTAGGCCGTAGGAACGCGTTATAAATGGCAACTCGTCACGAAGTCAAGATTATTCGGCGTCGTCGAGCTTTCCGGCCAGTGAGATTTCCGAAACCGGTGTGGAAGAATATCCGCAGTGAAGTTTTTTCCAGATTCCTGGTTGCTTAATGCTTTGAACGGGAAGCCCATTCGGAGTCGAAGCGGGCGCGATCGTAAAAAGATTTTTGCGTTCCTACACCCGTGGTCGAAAGTGCTGCGTACAAATTGGCGCGGCGGACCGCCTCTTGTTCTGGAATTCCCTCCCCGAGGAATACTGCAAAGCTGCCAATGAATGCGTCGCCGGCTCCCGTGCTGTCAAGGCTGTTTACCGCAAACGGAGGCACATGTTCGCTCAGTTCGCGCCCCGCCACAAGAGATCCTTGATCTCCCAGTGTGATGATGACGCGGCGAATGCCCGCATCCACGAGTTTGCCGGCGCATCGCTTGGCGTCATCAATGCTCCGCACCGCAATGCCGGTGATGCTTTCGGCCTCGCTTTCATTCGGAATGAAATAATCGAGGCCACCCAGAGCGCCCATCTCCACGGGCTGCGCGGGTGCAGGGTTCAGGAGGCATCGAATTCCATGTTTCCTGGCGAAGCCCACGGTGTAGTAGACCGTCGCCAACGGAATTTCAAACTGGAGCACGATGCAGTCCATGCTCTTCAGCATCTCCGCAGCGGCATCGACATCGGCCGGCTTCACCGCGTCGTTCGCTCCCTTTACCACAAGAATGCGATTTTGCCCGTTGGGCTCGACGAAAATCGGCGCAACCCCGCTCGACAAGCCCTCCACCTGCTTGACGTGAGTTGTGTCGATGCCCAGTTGCTTAAAGTTTTCGATGGTGGCTGGACCGAAGAGGTCGCTGCCAACTCGCGCCAGCATGAATACGTCCGCGCCACATAGACGGGCCGCAGCTGCTTGGTTCGCGCCTTTTCCCCCGAATCCCAGATCGAATTTCTGGCCGAAGATGGTTTCGCCAGGTTTCGGAAAACGGTCGGCGAAAGTAGTTAGGTCGATGTTTGCACTGCCCACTACTGCGACGCGAGGTCGAAGGGACATGATTGAGTCAGAGAATTCCGCGACCGCCGAGTCTATTTGGCGTCGCGAAGGTGTGTCAAATCGCTAGTGCGCGAGTGCGCGAGAACGAGAGGGCGTGAAGAAAGTAGTCCATGGCGGCGCCCTAACCTTAGCTCATCCCTACTCGCCATAAGGAACCCAGATGTTCTTCACCTGCGTGGCGTGCTGCAAAAACCACCGCCCCTCGCCTTGCTTCGTATCAAACCAGTCGATTACCCGGCCTTCATTGGTGAATACCTGCTTCAGATTTCCTACAGAGAACGCTTTCGCCGCCGCCGCGCTGGATTCATCAGCAAAACACCAGACGGCAGCCACGTCATCGTGTTCCGCAATAGTCTTGAGCAACTCAGAGGTGTATCCCGTCACGATATTGATGGCGCCCTCCGGTAAGTCACTCGTGTCGCATATCTGATAAAGGTCGCCGATGATCAGTGGATAGGTCTCCGAAGGCACTACGACAGAAGTATTGCCGGCAGCCAGAACCGGCAACACCAGAGACAACAAACCCAGGAGCGGCGCGTCATTGGGACATATAACCCCGACGGTTCCGATCGCCTCGTTCATGGCGATGGCAATGGTTCGTGAGGGCGGATTGTGCACCGCGCCATCGAACTTGTCAGCCCAGGCGGCATAGGAGAATATGCGCTCGATGCTGGCCGCGACTTCTTTAGCTGCCTCAGCTTCGCCAACCACGGCCGACAACCGGCGAGCGATTTCCTCCTGACGCAGCGAAAGATTCTCGGCCATGTAATAGAGAACCTGTGCGCGGTTGTGTGCCGTAGCCTTCCCCCAAGTTGTTGCTTTGCGTGCGGCCTCTACCGCGTTACGAATATCTTTTCGATTGCCCAGCGGCGCTTCACCGAGCAACTCGCCATTTCTGCCGTGCACCTCGAAGCTGTAACCGGAATCGGGTCTTGCCTGCTTGCCGCCGATGTAGAGCTTCACAGTCCGGTCGATCGCCGAATCCGATTGCTGTCCATTGGCTGAATTTTCGAGTTGGCGCCCTGGAGCGGGTAGCGACGGAGCGCTTTTGAACCAGGATGGTTCGAGATACTCAAGCAGGCCCTCGCGGCCGCCTTCTCGGCCGTAGCCACTTTCGCGATAGCCGCCGAAGCCGCACGCAGCATCGAACATATTCGTACAGTTGACCCACACCACGCCCGCTTTAATCTGCGCCGCAACTTGCAGAGATACGTTGATGCTCTCGCTCCAAACGCAAGCCGCTAAACCGTACACTGTGTTGTTGGCCAATTCTACAGCCTCTGCGGGAGTGCGGAAGGTCATCGCCGCGAGGACGGGCCCAAAGATCTCCTGCTGCGCGACCACTGACGCGGGATGCACATTGCTCAACAGGGTTGGAGGAAAATAGAGACCGCCCGCCGGCATTTCGATCTGCGGTTGCCAGCAATTTGCGCCTTCCGCGATTCCCTGATCCACCAGACGACGAATGCGTTCGAGTTGCACGGGAGCAACGATCGCCCCAATATCGACGGCTTTATCCAGCGGTGGTCCCACGCGCAGCGTGCTCATCCGGTCGCGAATCTTTTCGAGGAGCGTTTCAGCAATGCTTTCCTGCATCAGCAGGCGTGAGCCGGCACAGCAAACTTGACCCTGGTTGAGCCAGATTCCATCGACCAAGCCTTCCACTGCGCCGTCGAGGTCGGCCTCCTCGAAAACGACAAAGGGAGATTTGCCACCCAGTTCCAGCGAAAGCCGCTTGTGACTCTGAGCCGTCGCGCCGCGAATCGCCCGGCCAACCTCGGTCGATCCAGTGAA
>Ga0116129_1000744_pt1 | contig 19709 bp, 10 predicted proteins | sample June2015DPH_17_2_FD_89732 | JGI IMG/M metagenome (GOLD analysis project Ga0116129, IMG submission 89732) | Peatland microbial communities from SPRUCE experiment site at the Marcell Experimental Forest, Minnesota, USA - June2015DPH_17_10 | ecosystem: Environmental > Terrestrial > Soil > Wetlands...
CGGGGCTTGATGCACGAAAAGATATGCGCCTGGGAGACTTCGCTGATCCGAATTTTCGCAAGTGGGTCGAGTTTCGCATCCAGACGATGACGGACTTTCTTAAAGAGATCGATCGCAATGCAAAGTCCGTCAAGCCGGGCATTGTTACCATTCCCGAGCTTTACCCTGGCATTGAGGAGTCAACCGTCCGCGTGGGCGTCGATCCCTATCGTATCTACCCGGTAGTTTCGGCCATCTCCCATGAATACGAATTCGGCGAAGGCGACGCGACAGCCGCTGCGCGAACACCACTCGATTGGTTTCTCTATCAAACCGGAATCGCCTCGTTCCGCGCCTTTGCCGAGGGAAAGGCCACATGGATTCTCAATTACTCGTGGGATGGGAACACGCAGGTTGCCCCCCGCGAAGCGATGCTCAACCTGGCAATGTCGGAGATGATGGCGGGAGCGAACGTATGGGATGCCCGAGGGCACGTCATGAACGGCTCCAATGATCTTTCTACTCGAACTAAACTGTTTGCATGGATTCGCAAGCACGAAGGCACCTTCTATGATCACCGCTCACCGATTCAGCCAGTCGGTCTTTATTTTTCGCCTGCGACACGCGACTTTTTTACCGATCAGTTTCTCCCCTCCTATCAAGGGCTGATGATTCTGCTTATGCAGTCCCACATCGAGTATCAGATACTCACTCCTCGTTCGCTCGCCAACTTTCATGGCAAGACTCTGGTGCTGCCCGACATCCAGGTTCTGGACGAAACGGAAAAAGCCAGCCTCAAAGCCTTTGCCGCACAGGGTGGCCAATTGATCATCACAGGAGTGGACGCGACCGGCCTGGGCAATGCAGCGAACATTTACCGAATTCCCAATTGCCCCGGAGCAGCGTACATGGCTGCACTGAAGAGAGATTTCCTGCATACAGATCCATCCATTGAAGGGAGTTTTCTTCGCAACCTTGAAACGGAGCGGAATGTTGTGATTTCAGCTTCGCCTTCGGTTGCAACACAGATTGCGATGGTGGATGGCCAACCCCATATCTTCTTTGCCAATTTTCACGATCTTGCGAGTAATCAGAATGCAGTACAGACGCTGGAATCCAAAGCAACAATTACCGTGAAGGATTCCGGTGCAAACGCTGTTCGCGCCTACTTCCTGCCGTTCCTGGGAGAGGTAACGAAGATCCATGGAACCACGACGAACGGAGAGACAACGTATGTACTGCCGGACATCCAGAAAGGCGCAGTGGTCTGGTTCGATCCAGAGCGCCATTAATTCCCGCGCCGGGAATCGCGTCCGTGTTCCCGTTCACTCCGGATACCTCTCGCCAGCATGAAATACACGAATGTAGTGGTCAGTAAATGCGTAGTGCGAGCCAGGAAGCACGGTCTTAGGCATGTGGCAACTCACGCAATTTACCGTGGCAGTGGGGCACGCCGGTGCGCTCTGGGACGCCCTAGGGACTTTTCCGCGCACTGCATGACACGCTTGGCATTGCGTGTCATAAGTCTCGGAAGCAGTGACTAACTGTTTATGTGGATCATGGCAGGCCAGGCAAGTGATTCTCTTGTCTGTAGGATCGTAACAGCGGCTGTTCTCCAGGCGATAAGGCTGAAACCGGACGTTTCGAACGTCACGAATGTTTGACGCAAGAACATTGCTTGTTGAGCGATGGCACTTCCCGCAGAATTCATTGACATCCGCCGGGCGAAGACTTCCTGGATTGAATATCCCGACAGCTGAATTCCCTGAGACCTGTGACGACTCCATCGTCTGCACATGATCATTCCCGGGGCCGTGGCAGTTCTCGCACGTGACTCCTGGATGGACACTACTTATGACAAGCTTCCCTTCAACCATGTCCTCGCTGGTATGACAGGAAAAGCATATCTTCAGTTCGTCCTTCGACAGCGGCCTTCCCAGTTCGGCAGACAGTTTGGCTTGCGGTTGTTGCGAATGGCCGATCGTCAAGTCCAGCCCATGGATTTCGTTATAGTAGCTCACTCGGCTTTCGTAATAGACTCCATCATTTTTGAAGATGTATGTCTGCCCGGCATTGCCCATGCCGAACGCCCATATCAGGGGAACCGAAACGGACTCATGTCCATCGCTTGCCGTGTACACAACCTTGTCCCGGTCGCGCTGAATCTGCAGACTGTACGGGCCATCGTGAAAGAGAAGGCTGGCGTTTGCTGACAAAATGTCACTGTCTGAAACCTTCAGTGCAGCGTGGCCCATTGCTGTGCTTTCCTGAGTCTGCACAATCGAGCTGTGACAATCAGCGCATCTAAGCGCGCCGGCATACATCGAGCCACGCCTTGCAGGCGCATCGCGAGAAACTTGCGGTTGACCCGCCTGGGCTGTTTCCCCAGCGGATTGCCCAGCTGCATTTTCCCACACGATTGGGATCCCGGCAAAGCTTACTATCAGCGCCACCAATGCCGAGTCTCGCCATCGGCCAGCAAGCAGCCGCAGCCGTCTGGCACAGGATCGAACGAACGAATTATTCATTCCGGCACTCAGGAGCGCAATCCCTTCCCTTCCTCTATCGTTACGTAACGATCAATTGGAACATTCGTGAATCGTTCAACCTTTCCTGACGGTTGGGGCCATTGAACTTCGAGAAAATCGAGTTTTGTCGCCGTTCCAATTCCGAGAATCTCGCGCGGGTCGTGGCTGGATAGAAAACTTCCGCCGGCAGTTTTCAATCGCGCTCTCTTCTTGCCATTGAATCCCCAGCGAATCCATGCTCCCACTGCCCCGATATTGCACCGTCGCCCGATGAGTTGGAGCCCAACCCAGTGGTTCTTGCGAGCGAACTCATTGTGCAATAGAAGCGGCGCGCCGCCGTTGTTATTGATTAGAACATCCAAACCACCGTCGTTATCAAAATCGCCGATAGCCAATCCCCGCGCGGACCACATCTTCTGGAATGCCGGACCAGCGCGCCCGCTGACGTCCTCGAAAGTCCCGTCCCCCTTGCCGTGAAAAAGAAGCAAGGGTTCGCGATACGTGACTCCCGGCGTATCGATTTGAACCATGTCATCAGGGTGTCCATTCGACAGGATCAAGTCCATATCGCCGTCGTTGTCGTAGTCAAAGAATTTCAGGCCCCAGCCGCTGTACAAATGTGTAGCTTTCGCAATGCCGGCTTCCGCGGCTGCGTCGGAAAAGCTTTCTGCGCCGTCGTTATGGTAAATCGAGAACTGTTCGTGATCGATATTGGCAACAAACAAGTCCAGCTTTCCGTCATTGTCATAATCGGCTGAGTCCACGCCCATGCCCGAACGAGGCCGCCCGGAGTCGCTGTAGGCAACGCCCGCCTGAAAGGCGACCTCCTCGAACTTACCTCCTCCTCGATTCGCAAAAAGAAAATTCGCTTCTGTATCATTCGCAACAAACAGATCCATCCATCCGTCGTTATTGATGTCGGTGGCTACGACGCCATGAGACTTTCCTAGTTTCTTCCCGATGGATGTGAGATGGCCAACTTCAGTAAATGTGCCGTCTCCGTTGTTGTGGTACAGCTTGCTTGCACGCCCCTGAAAGAGACGCGGTATACAGTAGTAATGTTTCCCAGCAAGATTGTTGCCGCAGAGATTTTTGGAACTTCCATCGTATTGCACGAAACTACAGACAAAGAGATCGAGCTTCCCATCGTTGTCATAGTCGAACCAGACGGCGGACGTAGACCAATTCGGGTCCTGGAGCCCCGCCTTTTCAGTCACATCGGTGAAGGTTCCGTCTCCATTGTTGTGATACAGCGTGTTGCGCCCGTAGGCAGTGACATAGAGATCGGTGAAGCCGTCGCCGTCGTAGTCTCCAGCGGCGACACCCATGCCGAACGCTACTCCTTCCAGCCCGGCGCGCGCTGTAACATCTGTGAACGTTCCATTCCGATTGTTTTTGTAAAGTGCATTCTTTGGACGGCGATCGGGGCTCGGCTGAAAGTAGTCGCACGGGCCGGTGTTCACCAGGAAAATGTCCATCCAGCCATCATTGTCATAGTCGAAAAATGCGCATCCGGATGCCATCGACTCAGGAAGATAGTGGGCTTCGGATGCAGCGTTGTCATGGACCCACGAGATACGACTCTCTTCCGAACTCACGATCTTGAATATCGGGCCGTCGTCCGCGGCAACGGGCGTTGGGTTAATCCACTTCCACAAATTCCCAACTTCTCTCTTCCATTTGGCGGCGATCGACAGTCCGCCCAGGCCGAGTGCGCATAAGAGTCTGCGGCGGGATGCATCCTGGCATTTATTCATTTTGCGTGATTCTCTCCTATGAATTCTCTTATGGTTGCGAAGGTGGGTTTGCCTGCGGAGCCACGGAATCTGTATTCACGGGGGAAATCCTCTGGAGACCTTCGTCCCGAAGAGATTGCTGCTTACTCTTGAGCCGAAGGAATTCCGCTTGTTCCCGCCTCGCAAGATCACTCTTACCGAGCTTTGCATACGCCCGAGACAGGCTATAGCGGATTTCCGGGCTCTCCGGAGCCATGTCTCGCGCCCGCTCCAGTTGCGGAACGGAGTCTTCGATCTTACCTGTAGCCAGCAAAGAATTTCCGAGGACGTAATGGGCCATGAACGAATTGTCTGATAGCTCAACCGCTTTTTTCGAGATCGAAATCGCCTCCGAGAACCGACCTGCTTTTGATTCGAGATATGCCCACTCAGTATAGGCGAGAGAGCTAGCCGGATTCAGTTTTGTTTCCTCCTGGAATTGCGTCTCGGCAGCGTCATCTTTTCCTTGTGATGCCAGCATCGCGCCCCACGTGTAGTGGACAAAATTCGTCCCGGGATATTTCTCGATAAGAGCTTGAAAACCTGCCTCCGCCTCTTCATATTCCTTCTGATTGAGGATCGACGCAAGACTGCCCGCATCGTGGATCAAGGCATCTTTCGATGGGGCAATTTGAGAGGGTAAAAGAGGTACTCGCAAGAAGGCCATTCCCATAGCCACCTGGAGGTCCTCAGATTTTCGTCCCCGCTTGAGGAGAGACGAAAGCAGAAGATTTGCAGCCTCGAACTGGCCGTGGAAATTGAGGAGCACTGCGAGGTGGTAATCGGCTACATCGGCCAGATCGGGGTTGGACCCCGTACCGAGCAATCTTGCGCGCCGCAGGTCGTTCAATGCTGAGTCGTAACGCCCAGTCTCATACTCACTGAGACCAAGTAAAGCCCACGCTCCACCCAACTTAGGATTCAGCACCGTAAGTTTATGCAGCGCGGTGGACGCGGCAGGAAACTGGCTGTCATCGTAAAGGAGGGATCCATAATTCCACCAGCCCTCTTGCCATTGGGGCCTTTGCGCAAGGGCCCTGCGGTAAAGCTGAATTGCGGAGGATAATTCGCCCTTCTCACGCGCGGCTCCCGCATGCTGCGCAAGTTCGCTGAATGAACTTGAACTGTTCGTTTGCGCCTCCGCTCCAGTGAGCGTAAGAATCAGCGGGAGCAGGCAGACGGCGAATTGAAGGCTCCTGCGTTGGCACAATTGTCGAATGAAGGGGGCATGTCGATTGGGGGTCATGGTTTCTCAGCAGATGAGGAAGTACCAGTCCGGTCGTTTTGGCCGGCAGCGGAAGGGGCTTGATTGTTCTGTTGGGCTCGTAACTTCTCGAAGATTTCTCTTTCGTGTCTTGCTTCGTCGGTACGGCCGGATTTCTGATAGCACTCAGCAAGGAGGAAGTGCGCTTCAGCGTGCTCAGGCTCCCGCTGTATCACTTTGAGAAGAAGCGGCTCCGCGTCGGGGTAGTGGTGCGCCGTAACCGCCATTGCAGCCATCTCAAACAGAACCTCGGCGCTGCCGGGCCGAAGTTCATTGGCCGTTGTAAGATATTTCGTCGCGGCTTCGGTATCGCCGTCGAGGCGCTTCAACCGGCCCAAATAATAATTTGCCTGATAGTCATGGGGATCTTGATTGAGCGCCTTATCGAATTCGACCACTGCCCCCTCTGAGTCTCCAAGACCAACCTCCCCAATCCCCAGAGCAGAATGTATCCCGGGAAGGTCGGGCTGCAGTTTGAAAGCCTGTGACAGCTCCTCCACAGCTGGGTGATACTGTCGCAGGCCAAGCAGCGTTTCACCCATAATCAAGTGTCCTTCCGCGGAGCCTGCCGCTTTCAGCGCAAGCGTAATCAGAGGCAGAGCCTTGTCATATTGCCCCAGGCGTGAATAGGCTGAGCCGAGAATCAGCGCATTTCCTGGATCGCCCGGTTGAACGGCCTCCACCCTCTCTCCGGCGCGTGCGGCCAGCGAGTATCGGCCCAAATGAAAGTAACAGAAAGCCAGCAGTTCCTCAAAGCGAATATCGGGCGCGGACTCCCGGAGTTTGGAGAGGTGGTCGACCGCTGCATTGTAATTTCCCGCTTTGATAAAGGTGACAGCGAGGTTGAATTCCACTTTTGGGTTGTCTGGGGCGAGAGCAAGCGCCTGTTGATAGCTTTTGATCGCATTCTCCATTTGTCCCAAATGCGACTGCACTGTTCCCATATTCGACAGGGTCTCGTACTTGGGTGGGGTTGAACGAATACATTTTGTATATTGGTCATTCGCTGCCTCCCACTGGCCGGCCACCACTGCCTGATCGCCGGCTAAACAAGAAGCTGCCCCATCCATCGCATCCGCGTTGGCGGATTGGCCCCGAACAGCAACACTGCCGCCAAGCGTGATGAGCGCGAGCATCATCGCAACAGCCTGGGCCAGGGGCTTCCCATTTACTCTCGCCTTGCGCCCCATAAGCACGCTCATTGGTTTGCACTCCCTTCGGCAGGGGCATCGGCCTGAGAGGCCTGAAGGAATAGCTGACGTTCCATCTTTGCGGCTTCGACTCGGTGCAGCGCAGAGTAGGTTGAGGCGAGAGCGTAATGGACCTCAGAACTTTGCGGAGCTCGCTTCTCTGCTTCTTGCAACGGAACCAGTGCCTGTTCCCATTGGTGCTCCAACATAAAACTCCGACCTTCGATTAGAAAGGCAATAGGATTGTGCGGATCAATATCACGGGAATGCGCAAGTGCAGATCGAGCCGTCTTGGGATCCTGCTGCACAAGAGCGACACGGGCGATCCAAATCCATGGCAAGGCATTGCCCGGGTTCACCAAAGTTTCATCGTGGAATTCCTTTTGGGCTTCGTCGTCCCGATGCTCGCTTTCAAAAAACAGACCAAGGCAAAAGTGCGCATACGACTGGCTCGGGTGTTCCTCGATCAGCTGGCGGTACAGCCTCTCCGCTTCTTTCGGCTGGTCGGTCACGACCTCAACGGCCGCAGCGCCGGCAAGCTGCGCCACCTCAAACCCATGGTCGTGAGCCGTTGGCAGCGACGAAAAATTGAGTTCGGCTGCCCCCAAGGCCAACGCCAGATCTGGATAATTGGGCGCTTGGTGCATCAAGAGCTTGAACGCCACAATCGCGCCATCGCGGTTATTCAGGTGGAGTAGAACAAGGCCCAGATCGAAGGTGGAAACCTGAGCGATCCCGGCTGGCAGTTTGCCATGATTGAGGGCCTTGTTTAGATGAAGAGCAGCATTGTCCCAGTCGCTCTGCTCGAATTCGCACAGCCCCAGAAGAGCGAAACCAAGGGAGTTTTCAGGCGCGAGCTCCGTGAGCCGCGCAAACGCCTGTCCTGCTACGGCATATTGTTTCGATTCGTAGAGCATGCCGCCGTATCGCCACCAGCCATCTGTCCATCCCGGAGATTGTCCCAGCGCTTCGCGGTAAAGTCGCAACGCTGCGCTGGCGTTCCCTGCGTTCTGGGCTTGGATCGCCTGGCCTGCCACCGAATCAGCCGCCGGCGCTTGACCGAAAGAGACGCGCCCCCACACAAAGAGGAGCAGCACCAGGAAAAGTGCTGTTCGAAGTTCCCACCGCACTGGCTCGCAGTGCGGCGGGTTGAGATTGGCGTGTGTCGTCATCGGTTCCGACCAGTTTTTAAGATCATAGATGAAGCTCTGTAATCTAGACGAGATAAAAATCGTGCCCCGGCCCTGCGCACCGCGCTCCGAAGACCGGGCCCAGGCAGGGCGAGGCCTTCGGAGCGCGGTGTGCAGTCTCCGGGATTGCTCCTTAGAAGAAGAACTTTGCGCTCGCCTCCATTTGTCTGGACCCGCTCTTCTCACAGCTATACCCGAGCGGCGTAGTCGAACCCGCACAGCTTCCCGTACCGTTCGTGAGGACCGGAGTTCCCTGGCTTGGATCAGTAGCGCCATTGGGCAAGACCCAGTTAAAGTCCGCAACCGTATTGAGCGGCTCCGGCTGCCCACGATTGGTGAGGTCAAAGGAAGATACGCGTACATCAAGATGCCGGGCTTCCCCCATATGAAATGACTTCTGCATCGACAGGTTGAAATTCAGGGACCCCGGCGACTTGATGTAGGGAGGATCAATTGCTCCCTGACTGCCGAAAGCCGGCAGCGTTACGCAACTGGTGTTAATGAACGCTGTGTCGATGTTGCCATGCCCCTTCTGCCGGGGATTGCATGTAAATGTAGGATAGACTCCCTCCGGCGCGGAAAGTTCCGTTCCCGGAAGATATGCGGTCCCCCACGCACTGGTTCCAAACCAGCTGTCGCTGGCATTCCATAGTGTAGTTGAGCACCCGGCAGGCGAAGTTCCATTGGTAGCTAATTGCACGCAGGTAATTTGTGCGCTCATGGAGATAGGTCCGCCGCTGCTCGCGTTGGTGATGCCTGACAACATCCAGCCGTTAAGCGCTCCCCTCGCAATGGACGATTTAGCCACTGCGCTTCTCCCTCGTAAGTTGGGTATGAAGTACTGGTAGCCGATCGAGAATACATTCGTGCGATCGAATGCCAGGACGTGATAAGAATCTTTTGTACTGAAAGGATCGGGCACAGGAGCCTCGAACTCATCACTTTGGCCCAGAGCCTTTGAGTATGTATAGCTCGCGATAAAGGCGAGCGAGTGGGTTTGCATGCGGCGGAGAGTCGTCTGCAGCGCGTTATAGTTTGCATTTCCCTCGTGCTGGAGTTGCTCAATCTGCGTGAAGGGGGCATAAGGAGCTACTTTCGCGGGGTTGTCGCCGTTGAACAGATGCGTGCCGGGAACCCACAGCGTACCATAGGGAATCGGGTCGATATTCTGCTCGATCTGTAGATGACGGCTTTGGCTACCCACATACGCAAACTCGGCAAGTAAATGCGCCGGCAGCTTTTGGTCGACGGTCAGGTTGTATTGATAGACGTTCGGTTGCTTGCTGTCCGTCTTGCTGTATACTCCGGAACTGTCCCCGTATGTATATGCCGCCTGCGCCTGTGAACCTTCGGCTTCAATCTCGGCCGTGGTGCAGCAGGCATACCCCTCATCTTGTTCGAGGGTGGTTAGAAGGAGATTGGGCGGCCCCAAAATCGCCCCGAAACTTGCGTTTGTAGGATCGCGCTGGGTATATTCTCCCAACCCGCCGCGAAGGACCGTGTTACCGTTGCTTTTCGGATCCCAGGAGAAACCAATGCGGGGCTGCGTGAGTGGATGGCCCCAGGGTCGAGTCGTCTTCGGAATCGTGCCGCAGAGAGGCACAGCCGACTGGCCCGGGTTATTGCAGCTTGCAGTGCGAACCCCATCGTACGGGCTGGCAGAATTGGCCACGGTCCATGCAGTGGGATCGAAAGTGGCCCCCAGCCCGTTTACGTCGTACCATGGACCCTGCCAGGTCCACCGTATTCCGTATTCTAGGGTGAGATTATGTCTCACTTTCCAGCTGTCCTGGCCGTACCATTCAAATGAATAGGCGCGCATATGAGTCAGAACGTCGTGATTCGCCTGTTCAAATTCAGCGAAATGTTCCGTCAGAATGTCTGCATACTCATCGCCACTGCTTCCCGATGACCAATTTGCAGTGACCAACTCGCCTTCGAGCGGATCTGCGTCTAAATTCTGATTGTTTCGCCCACGCCCAAATAGGCCGCCAAATTTAAGAACGTGCGCCCCCGCCACCTTGGTGAGGTTGTCCTTGTATTCGAACTGAGTTCCATTGTTGTAGTTTCCCATGCCGACCAGGTTGCTGGCGCCCCAGCGTCCTTGACCGGGGGTGCCGCCGCCGCCCTCGCATGCGCCTTCAGACAAAGAATCGCAACTGGCGAAGTTGTCGAGGACTTGCGGAACGATCGGATAACCGTTGTTGTATACACCGTTAAAGCTGATGCCGAGAGTTGATTTCTCGAGCAGAGTAGGGTCCTGGTAATGGCTTGGATTCGCCGTCCCCGTAGCGCTGAAGGTGAACTCGTTGGTCAGTTTTGGATTCAGTAAGCTTACTATGCTGAAGGTCAGGGCGCGGTTGTTAAACATGCTGATCGTGGGAGTTGGGTCCGGCACGTTTGAAGTCCAGCTGCTGTCGAGTGAAGAGAATTCGCCCCAGGGCGCGTATTGCTTCTCGTCTTCTTTGCCGAGACGAACAAACATACGCGCTTTATCGGATGGGTTCCAGTCAAATCTCGCCACATACTGGGTGTTATTGTCCGGATAGAGTGGGTGCCCGGCGTAATTCCATTGGCCATTCGGGGAAAGGTAGTTGGAGCCCGTTTCGCCCGCACCCATCATCGACTTGAGCAAGCCGATGCCGTTCGGTGTGTACGTGCTCAATTTCCCGCCCTGGTTATACAGAAAATTTCCGGTCGCAGGATCGGTAATATCGCATGGTTGGTTGAGATAATAGGTCGAGGAGGCCGTGCCGTTAGCCACTGCAGCCGAGCACGGGCCACTATCGACAATGCTGCTAAAATCCCCGTTGATCATCCCTGGCGACGGCACATCTGCCAATTCCGTCCCGAAGTCGGGAACCTGTCTGGCCCATTCTATTCCCAGGAAAAAAAACAGCTTCTTCTGGTCGCCCCTATTGTAGTTCCAATGGGGCAGCAGGACCGGCCCGCTAATGTCGAATCCAGGATAGTTCTCTTTCGACAGAGGCCGCGGTGTTCCCGCAAAGTTGTTGGTCCAGTTGTTCGCGTTGAACAGGTAGTTGCGTCCTACCCAGAATCCTTCACCATGCAGGTCTTTAGTGCCCGATTTGGTGATCGCATTCACCAACACAGGGCTGCCACCCTGATCTGCGGTAAAGTTGCTGGTCTCGACCGAGATCTCCGAAATGAATTCTGTATTTGGATAGATAGCGCCGCCACCGTTGCTCGTAACACTATCCATGTTGCCGCCATCGAGTTGGATGGTATTGGCGTCGTTGCGGTTTCCGTTGATATTGAAGCCATCGATGCCGCCACCGTTGCCCGCCGTAAGCACAGCTGAGTTGTAACTGCTCCCGTAAGCCGTCGACCCATTGGAAGTGACGCCCGGCAACAGCGTCAGCAAGTCCTCGGTATTGGTCCCTTCGGTCGACATTGCCCCAATCTCAGCGGAAGTCAGAGTTTCGGAACGCTGGCCTGAATCGTTCTGTATTCCCTCGTTGGTTCCGGTCACGTTGACTGACTCGGTCACGCGCCCGACCTTCAGAGAAATATTGACAGCGAGGTGATCGTTGGCGTGCAGCACGACGCTACTATTCCACGCCTCGAATCCCTCGCGCTTCGCCGACAGGTTGTAGGATCCAGGAAGCACAAAGGGAAAGACGTACTCCCCAGAAGAATTCGTTTTGGTGGTGCTGACCACGCCTGTAGACGTGTTTGTGAGATCTACCTGCGCACCAGCAATTACTGCGCCGTTTAGATCCCGGACCACGCCATCGAATCTGGCGGGCGACTGTCCCCATGCGAAAGCCGTTCCCAACAAAGCCAGCAAGGCGATTCCCTGCCAGAGTCTTTGAAAGCGTTTACAATACATTGCTTTTGGCCCCTCCCCCAAAGAATTTTTGCTTTTGCCCGCTATCGTCGAGAGCTTATCCGACTGGAATCGATACAAAACGAAAGCTTCACGAAAGATAAACGCAACCTGGAAAGCCAGCTTAATCATACTTTCGATGGATGTCAAGCAGATTCTTGTTTTTCCGTGTAATGTCATCTAAGTCATTCTATATAAACGCAGAAATCGAGCTGTAAATCGCCGAGCCGCCAACTTTCGTACAGTTTTCTGAGGCGTCTCAATGTTGCCGACGACCGAATACTCCTTTAGTTTCTATTTCATTCCTTTGATTTCTGCCATTGCCTACATCGGCCTTTGCCGCTCAATATCGATGCGCCAGACCCCGATTGCCAGAATCCCCCCTGCAGTAGGTCTTCGTCCTGGGGTGTCGAGAACCCCTGGGAGACCACGCAAGCCAGAGATCCGGACCACGGGCTAGAGCGGCTTTGGGCTAAAACTTGTCTGGCGAAGAAATCCCTCCCGAATAAAGATCGGCAACGTGTCAAACGGTGCAGGATAGTCTCGCAGCAGCCTTCCACCGGTCATCAACTGCCTGGTTTGGAGACTCCGCCAGTTGCCGTCGGGAAGATAGATGTCGCGGCTTCTGGCGTTGGGCTGCGTGACTGGTGCAACCAGAATGGAGTCGCCCAGCATGAATTCGTCGGTTATATTCTCTGCGTCGTGATCATCCGGGAAGTTGTACCAGATTGGGCGAAGAATCGGCTCGCCGGTTTTCGGAACAGCGGCAGCCAGTTTCTGAATCTGGGAGGAAAACTGGATGTGCAGATTGCTCGCCTCCCTGCAAAGACGAACGGTTTCCTCGTCGAAATGCCATGGCCCAAGAGAGAACTGCATCATCGGCATGAGAGCGGATGCCTGCGCCCAGCGGACCAGGAGTTCCTTGTCGATTCGGTCATTATCGTATTGGTTTCCTCCAACCATGTCCGGCATGACGTATATGAACCCCCGCATGGATGTCTGAATCGCTTCTGGAACAACCGATGCGAGCCCGTTGTCAGTTCCCCAGACTGAATTCTTGTCGATCAGCCGTTGGACAATCCCCAGCGACTGGGAATAAATTCCAACTCGCGCTTCAGACCAGGGAAAATGAGCTGCGGCCTCTCGGTTGTAGACATCAGGAAACTGAGTGGCCGAGACAGGGCGAAAAGGAACCAGATCGGCGGGCACCAGGTTGACGTCCCCTCCGTCAAATTTGAATCCGTCGAAACCGTACCTTCTCTGCAGTTCCCCAAGGTGACTGCGAAACTCAATGGCTGCTGCTGGGTTCGTGAAATCCCACACCGCGCCGTCTCCTTTCCACCAATGGATAATCCCCGGGGCGCCCGAGAGGTCTTTGAGCAGGAACTTCTGGACAGCTGGATCGTCAAAGGAATGAGTTCCGATATTTACGAACGGATGAATCCACAGTGTCACCCGGAATCCGAGCCGATGAAGCTCGTCATTCATGGCTTTGGGATCAGGAAACTTGCCGGTATCGAATCGAAGATCCCCATAGCCGTCCTCCCATTTATCATCAATCTCGACGACGCCGGCCGGCAGCTTATTCTGCCGAATTTTTCGAGCAAACTCGAGCACCTTTTGCTGTGTAACAGCGGTCTTATATTCCACCCAAGTAGTGTAGATCGGGAGTCGAAAATACTCGTCTGGCGGGACTCTCTGGGCAAATCCGATTTCGCGGTTTATCACGCGGAGGACATCGCGCACGGTGGGCGCGAGCAAAATATCGTAGGCAAGGGCTGAGACTCCCGGCATGCTGATACTGAGTATTGACGCATCATTCGAGTTGGCCGTCTTTTGCACAGAATAGAGGAAGTCGTGTGGAGTTCTGACCCACACGGCAGCGCCTCGAGTCGAGTACCAGACCGGCGTGCCCTGCGATGCGCCTTGTGCGAGGAACAATCGCTCTGTGATCCTCGCCGTATTCAAGGGAAGGGTCTGCTTATCCCGGTATCCCTGAAAGCCGCCACCATACCACGCACCATCTGAAAGCCGAAAGCGCAGACTAGGCGGATAGGCAACATCGCTGCCTAACAGCCAGACCTGGAAATGAATCCGCCCTTCTTCAGGACGAATCTCCGCTTTTGCTGTCACATCCGTGACCGTGGTGTCATAGTCCAGCCACAACACTCCGCCTGACTCATGGTAGGACCGTAGATTCTTTACACGTTGCCACTCACCGTTCACAAAGAACCCGAGATTGGGAGCAGCATCGGATTTCTCCGTGCTCTGAAAGACCACCTCACCCTCTCGAATCACAGATACCTCGAACGCCTCTCGAGCGATAGTGAGCTTATAGTCGCCCCTTTCGAGGATCAGGTGGTCGGGCGTGTCTACGATTTTGATCGACGCATTGGCCGGGAGAACAGCGACGAATAGGAGCAACAATGTCACGAGAACCGCATACCAATTCAGCTTTGTCATTTGTCCCACAATGAATTCCTGTTCCACTCCGCAAAGCTTTCGGCGGACCGCGCCGGAAGCAGATCGATGTTCTCCAACTGCTCAAACTCCATGAGCATCGTCCCATGTTGCTGCTGCTTACACCAGGCTGAATCTCTAACGCTCAGCACTCGCAATGACGCTTGGCCGTTCCGTCGCAACTGGCCCATGGCGGCTTCAGTCATCCAAAGTACGAGGCTCAGTCGAAACCGTTCGTGTGTTCGTAGACCCGGATGTTGATTTGAACATATTCGCGCATCACGAAGATTATCATACATTTTCATTTCTATTCGTAATCATTCTTTCGCTCTTTCAAACTTGACACTGAGGGTTGGGTGTTCTAGCCTCTGGCTCATAACTGTAATGAAACGAAATGCCGAGGAGATTGCCGCAGGGCCATGAGCCGCGAAACTGGGATGGCAAGAAAGGTCGTTCGTTGCGTCGTGATTGCCGGTCTGGCAGCATGCGCAATCGCTTTGCCTGCGCAGCAAGAAGGATTGGCGGTATCCGTCGATGCCCGGGGGCACTACTCCATTGGCTCAACGGCGGACGGAAGTCCGGTCCTGGCTTCTGGCGTTGCGGCGAAGATCGACAACAAGTGGGTGCGTTCAGACAGCTACCCGCACCACGTGATCGAAAGCACGAGCGTCGATGGTTACCTGGGGTCGGCCGAGCAATGGAAGGTCGAATTCTCAGGCCTTGCAGGCGAGCCCGATCTCCTGTACCGGCTCCGCTCCTATAAAACAGAGCCGTTTGCAGATCTGCAGGTAACCGTGTGGAACCATAACGGAAAGTCCGTGGACGTCCAGAGCATTCGTGCTGTCGACGCTGTTGGCGACGGAATCGCGGCCCTTGGTGGACCGACAGCGACTGATCGCGTGCTCTCCGACAGCTTCAGCGAGGATCGTCCGGCCATGCAGATTCATGATCTGGCGGATGCAAAACAGCAGATGCACCGGGCTGTCGGCAGTCAACTCATTTACAACCTTGACAGCCGGCAAAGTCTCTTCCTGGGAGCCCTGACATCGGAGCGATTCCTCACCATACTGCGCTTGCATGTGGGTGTCGCCGACAACGCAAGCCATATAACTCGATACGAGGTTGACTCGACCGGCACAACAGAAATGGAAAAGGAGAACGCCGTTGAGAAATCTCCGCCAGCTGACCAGGTAGAGCTTCGCCTCCCTGTCGCGCCTGGCGGTGAGCTGGTGTCAGAGACTCTGGCTATCAGCTCCGGCGAGGATTATCACCGGCAGTTGGAGACCTACGGCTTCCTGATCCGCAAGATCCAACACGCCCGCGTCTCTGCCCCGCCGCTGATGGGATGGTGGAGTTGGACAGCGTTCTACTTTGGCCTCAATGAAGGGGCCGCGCTCACCAATGCTCAGTGGGAAGCAGAGCATCTCAAGCGTTTTGGCTATGACATCTTTCACATCGACGAAGGTTATCAATACGCCCGCGGGGAATACACGACACCAGATGCCCATGTGTTTCCGAATGGTCTGGGCAGCCTGGAGCATAAGGTTCGCGGACTCGGCTTGACGCTCGGTATCTGGACGGCCCCCTTCGAAGTCTCCGAGCGATCGCGGATATTCCGCCAACATCCCGACTGGCTGGTTAAGAATGCGCAGCGCCAGCCGATTCATGCCGGCTTTGTGGTTGACGGGAAAGACGCGTTGTACATTCTCGATGTGACCAATCCTGCCGCACAGCAGTATCTGAGAGAGACATACAGCAATCTGGTGAAGGAGTGGGGAATCCGATACATCAAGATGGACTTCATGGACGACAGCGCGATCGAGGGCTACTACTATAAGCCGCATACCACGGCGATGGAAGCACAGCGGATCGGATTGGACATTATCCGCAAAGCAGTGGGTGAGGATGTTCTGCTCGACAAAGATGGCAGTGCGATGCTGAATCCAGTTGGCTACGTCGACTACGGACGAATCTCACAGGATACCGGTCATAGCTTTGACGCGAGCCGCGAGGCGGTCACCGGAATTGCTTCGCGTTACTACATGAATCGCAACTTCTTCGTCGCCGATCCGGATGCGTTCACCGTGTCGACACAGCGGATCACGGACCAGTCGTGGCACGTAGGAAATGCGCCGCTCACTCTCAACGAGGCCAAGATCTCCATTGCATTGGCCGCAGTTTCAGGGGGGATGCTTGAAATAGGCGACGATCTCCCTTCGCTCGAGCACTCTCCAGATCGCGTTGCCTTGATTGAGAACTCAGATCTGATCGATATGGTACGGCTCGGCAAGGCTTCTGCGCCGCTCGACCTGATGAGCTATTCTTCATCCGATCAATTGCCGAGCATCTTCTATCTGAAGGAATCCCCTCGTCAGAGCGTTGTGACCATCTTCAATTGGACGGAGAAACCTCGTTCGAAAATTATCCGCCTTGCAGACCTCGGCCTCGAAGCGACGGGCCAATTTGCCGTTACAGATGTCTTTGATCAATCAGGTTTGGATTCAACTTCTGGATCGCTGTCGATCGATCAACCAGCTCACTCAGTCACTGTATTGAAGGTGCTGGATCGACAGGTGCTGACGGATGCACCGGCCCTTGCCGCGGTCTGCCCGCAAGGCGGTGCGGCCGGAGAGAACCTCGCCTTTTCAGCGCGAACTGAAGACACGCATCCGGGGCTCGTCTTCCATTGGGATTTCGGAGACGGAATACATGTGGACGGGGCGCAATTGACTCATGCGTGGACCGAGCCGGGTGATTACGAAGTCCACGTTACCGCTGCCGGGCTGAACAATTCTCACAGCGAGAAAACGTGCATCGTTCACTTGGCCGGCCATTTGCCAACCGTGTTTGCTCCTGCAAACAATGTGAGATATCAGCCGCATTGATCCTGACGTGGACTCTAAACCTGAGGCCCCAACCCTGAGGCGACTAATGCAAAGACGTTTCGATATTACAATTGCCGGTGAAATTAATCTCGATCTGATTCTGTACGGCCTTCCAGAGGAAATGCCACTGGAGCGTGAGCTGCTGAGCAATGATTTCCGGCCGACCTTGGGTAGCTCCTCAGCGATTCTTGCGCACAATCTCGCTGCGCTCGGTATTTCGGTGGGCTTCATCACCCGTCTTGGCGAGGATCCTCTGGGCAGTATCGCCCTCGACCGGCTCGCAGAAAAGGGCGTCGATCTCAGCCAGATCAAGCGCGTCGCAGGCGGTACATGCACCGGGGTCACGATTCTATTGCACCACGGGGCAACCCGTCATATTCTCACCTTTCCCGGAACGATGTCGGAGATGACGGCCTCAGATCTCAACGTGGAATATCTGGCATCCGGCCGCCACTTCCATCTCTCATCTTTGTTTCTCCAAAAGGCGCTCCAGCCTGATTTGCCGCGCATCTTCAGGCAACTGAAGGCAGCAGGCCTGACACTCTCTCTGGACACAAACGACGATCCTGAAGATCGCTGGGAGAGCGGTCTCGATGAGTTGTTGGGTCTTGTCGACATCTTCCTGCCCAACGACGACGAGGCTCGCCGGATCACCGGTAAACCCGATGCCGAGAGCGCTTTGTCCGCACTCGCACAGCGTGTGCCCATCGTCGCCATAAAGTGCGGCAAACGCGGCGCCCTGGTGCAGATGGGACATAAGAAGTGGAAGATACTAGGCCAGCCCGTCAAACCCGTGGATACCATCGGCGCCGGCGATAGCTTCAATGCTGGGTTCCTCGCGGCATACCTGCGCGGCGAGACTCCCGATGCCTGCGCCGCCTTTGGCAATCGGACTGCAGCTTTCTCAACCCTGGCGCACGGAGGTACGGAGTCCTTCCGCGACCCGCAATTGCTGCGAGAGCTGCTAGCGACGAAAGCATAACCGTGGCAGCCGTCCGCTTCTTTGAAGCGGCGCCCTTGCAAAACAGTGCCTTCCCTGGCGAACCCCTCTTCAGAGCACCTGCGCCTTGCAAGCCGCGGCATACACGCCGATCACTTCGCGAATCTGATACAAAATGATTGAGTGCGCGTCAAGCTTCAGACTCCCGGTTCGCACGCTGCGATACTGGTCAGGCAAAAAGGCGCTCAGCACAGTCTGGGGTATCGTGATCTCGCGTAGGTTGGCCATCAGAGTGTCCACGGCCCGCTTTACCCGCGCATTATTCCAGTAGTACCGCAATCGATCACTGTAGCTGTAGCGGCGCAGCAGGCGCTTCGCGCGTTCATCCCCCGCATAGTGATGCTCCCAGTTTCGCGGGTCCTCCAGCATGACCTGCTCCAACACATCCATCAGCCAAGAGCGCTTCTCCGGCGAAACCAGTTCGGCCTCGATCAGTGAAAGCGCCTCAAGTGCCTCACGCATGGCAAACGTAAGCGCGGGACCAACTTTGAGAATCGCAAAGCCATCGTGCACCAGTGCCCTATAGGCCTTTGGGCGCTGATAATCCGTAGAGTGCGCTTCAAACACGATGCCCGGTTCCTCATCCAGCAGCGCTGCGAGATGCGTAGCGCGCTCCGGCGCATAGTCCACCACGCTGTCATGATTGAATTCGACACCGGGTTGCACGACCAACGCGATGACGCGCGGCCATACCTCGGCAAGGCCCGCTTCCTCAAACACGCGGCGATGCACGGCGAGCGTCTCAGCGGCAGCTTCGCGGCTCGTAGCAGATAATTCCGCCAGGCTCTCCGTTGCTCCCCCTGGAACCGGCACCTCAGTGCCGATGACATACACGGGCTTCTGCTGACCCGCTGCTTTCTCCGCCACTGCACACAAGGCAGCGGCACGGCGTGCCACAGTTTCTCCTGGCAAAGGATGAGGATCGTCCGCGCACGACATGCTGGCATCTAGATGGATCTTCCGGAACCCGGCGCGCACGTAGGCTCCCACCATCTCCTTCGCTTCGCTCATCGCCTCGGCTGCCGGTTGTCTCTGCCAGGGGTTTGGTCCCAGGTGATCTCCGCCAAGGATCAGCCTGAATTTGTCGAGTCCCTTGCGCGCAGCGATCTCGTAGACCAACCGGCGGAAGTCGTCCGGCTGCATCCCGGTATACCCGCCACGGTGATTCACCTGGTTGGAGGTAGCCTCAATCAATAAGTCCGAGCCGTCTTCGAGCGCCTGGTCGATGGCTGATTCGATGACCCAGGGGTGTGCGGAACAGACCGAATAAATCCCGAAAGGGCGTTTCTCGTAGCGCGCGACGGCTAGTTGCTGCAATACGCTGGACACAGCTGTTCTCCAATCACTGAACTCGGGGAAAGAGCAAGCTGCCTTTCGTATTGAAAGGCGAAAACCAACATCAGATAGAAGTCGAAGCTAAACATACACTAAAAAATATACATGAAAGCAATACTTTGATGCATATAGTGGGGTAGCTGCCTTAGTGCAGTAGCCCCAACCTGTAGTGGTCAGGGGGTAGCGCGCGGGTGGCGAAACGGCGTAGGCATAGTGGCGACGGCATTTTCGAGCAAGCGATAGAAAAGCAGGC
>Ga0116129_1000745_pt1 | contig 19688 bp, 17 predicted proteins | sample June2015DPH_17_2_FD_89732 | JGI IMG/M metagenome (GOLD analysis project Ga0116129, IMG submission 89732) | Peatland microbial communities from SPRUCE experiment site at the Marcell Experimental Forest, Minnesota, USA - June2015DPH_17_10 | ecosystem: Environmental > Terrestrial > Soil > Wetlands...
CCATGTGAGCTTGCTGGAACAGGCCGCCGACCCCGATCACCAGCAGGATTACCGTGCCACCATGGTCACGATCGGCGGCTCCGGCTTCGACTGGCATGACGTCACGCGCGCTTGCCAGGCAGCCCGAACTCAATCTTTATGCGGCAGACAAGCGCCATCCGAGTCTGGCCGGAACCTATCTCGCAGCCTGCACCGTGTTCGCCGCGCTCACCGGCCGCTCGCCGGTCGGCAATAGCTATCTCGCGGGCATCGACGCGCCGACGGCGCAGTTCCTGCAAACAATGGCGTGGCAGACGGTGCGGGATTATTACGGGAAGTGATCACGCCTGCCGTTTGGCGGCTTCCTTCTGCAGGTCCGGCGCGTTGACGGCGGGGATCGCGACGCGGCCGGGACCGGTCAGGGGCAGCGCCGCGGCGGCCTTGTCGTTTTCCATGATTTTCGCCATCACGGCTTGCCCCGCGCGCTCGAACACCTCGCGGTTCTCGATCACGAATTTCTGCGATTTGCGCAAACCATCGATATAGCCGTTGATTTCCGGCACTACGTAACGCGCCACCATGTCCCAGCTGCGGCGGGTATTTTCCGGGTTGGCCCAGTCATGCGCGAAGCCGACAATGGTGCCGACGCCGCCGGAGACTTCCATCAGGCTCTTGATGGTTTTAACCAGATCGTCGGGGGTGCCGATGGTGGAGGCGGCGGCCTCGCCGCCGGCGGTCTTCTCGACGGCGTCTTCGGGCGAAGTGAACGCCTGCAGGCCCGGCCGCTGCAGCGTGCCGACATTATATTCGTTGTGCCATCGCATCAGGCCGGCGCCGGCCTCGCGCCGCGCCTGTTCGCGGCTTTCCGCAATATGCCAGGAGAGCAGCACGCGCCAGTCCGACCGGCTCACGGTGGTGCCGTGCTTCCTGGCGGCATCCTCGGCAAACCCCCATTGTGTCGGCAGCGCCATCAGTCCCTGCGTCGACATCGAGCCGAGCGAAATGATGCCGATGCCGTATTTGCCGGCCAGTGTCATGCCCGACGGCGAGATCTGCGAGGCCACCACGAATGGCATCTCCTCCTGCAACGGCAGGATCTGCAGCGCGGCGTCGTTCATGGTGAACCAGTCGCTCCTGGCGGTCACCCGCTCGCCGTTGAACAGCCGGCGAATGATCGCGATCGCCTCGTCCTGGCGGTCGCGCTGCGTCATCGGATCGATACCGAGGGTATGCGCATCGGAGGCGAGCGCGCCCGGTCCGGAGCCGAAGATGGCGCGGCCTCCGGTCATGTGGTCGAGCTGCACCATGCGCTGGGCGACGTTGAAGGGATGGTGATAGGGCAGCGAGACCACGCCGGTGCCGAGCTTGATGCGTTTGGTGCGCTCGCCGGCGGCGGCCAGAAACATCTCCGGCGAAGCGATCATTTCCCAGCCCGAGGAATGATGCTCGCCGCACCAGAATTCGTCATAGCCGAGCGCGTCGAGTTGCTCGACGAAGTCGAGATCGCGCCGGAATTGCAGCATCGGATGCTCGCCGATCGGGTGATGCGGGGCGAGGAAAGCTCCGAATTTAAGGCGCGCCATGGGTTTCGCTCCAGACAGCTATTGTTGTTGGTTGCTCGCCCCAAACTACGGGGTGGCAAAGGCCAAGGCAATCGCGGAAGGCGGATGGTGACCCATCCGTGATGGTGCCACGCGCGCGCCGGCGGGGTCAGCGCCTCGGCTGCGAGAATAATCAAATACACAAATCGATGGTCGACCAGGTCCCTTTCGCGATCTGTCTCCGTCCTGTACGCGCAACATCCCAGCGTCGATTTCCAGACTGAAGATCGTCGCCGCATTGCTCGCTGAGCGCTGTCCGTTTCAGCAAGACATGCAAAATACGGCGGCAATATTCATTTGTTGTCGGTCACGGTTTTGGCTTATATGACCGGCCGGCAGGCAACAGGAAGGCTTGAATCGGTGATGCTGATGAATGCTGATTTGCGTAGATCGTGGTTGTGGCCTTGCGTCTTTGCCATCATCCTTTTCTCGATTCCCCTGCTTCTTTTTCGCTGGTATCCAAGTTCGGTTTGGGTAAGCACCGAATACGAGATGGAGGGAATCGCGGACGCCTTGAACATGGCGTACCGGCTCGCCGATCATAGATTATATTTCGCCAGAGGCATGTCGGAACATCCCGGCGTGCCGTTCTATCTCATGAGTTGGCTGGCGCTGGCCCTTGCCGGATATCCCGTTGCATCCGGTCCGGGCTATTTCAATGCTGTCATTGAACATGCCGAGGTCTTTCATCAGATCAGCGTTTGGCTGGCCGCCTTGGTAGGTGCCATCGGCGTTCTTGTTTTCACGCGCGTGGCGCGAAATCTGGTTCCGATCGGCGTGGTTGCAATCGGTTTGCTGATCTGGCTGGTCTCAACGCCGGCCAGCTTGCTGATGCTCGTTTCCCCATCGATCGAATCATTTGCGATTCTGATCAATGCGCTGTTTTTCGCGATCCTGGTAAGGCTTGCTTATGATCGGGACCTTTCCTCGAGGGTGGCGATCCTCTGCGGATGCGTGAGCGCATTCGCCTATCTGATCAAGCTCTCCTACATCTACGTCCTGGGGGGGCTTGCCGTTGCGGGTTTCGCGAGCGCGGCCCTGCGCAGGGCCGGCTGGATTCGAGCAAGGCAGCTGTCGCTGCTTTTTGCCTTCGGTTATCTCCTGGTCCTTGTCGCAACCGCGGTCTTCATTACCGGCTGGGACGGATTCCTTATTCTTGTCAGGTTCCACCTGAGGGTCATTTTTCGTTCAGGAATGTACGGAACCGGCGATCAGATCGTGTTCAGCAAGGACGAAATCTGGCGGGCACTCGCGGCCATACCGGTCGACAGGGCTTATGCGATTTTAATCGCGCTGGTCGGCGGTCCCTGCCTTGTCATTGGCGGTTTCCTCACCGGACGAAAGGGACCGGAGCATGTCCCTGTTGCGGTGATCGGCATAGGAACGGGCGTTGCTTCGGTTCTTTCGGCGCTCTTCGTCTTGAAACATTACGGCTTTCATTACACGGCGGGCGTTTCCGCAACCTTGCCTGCAAGCGCTACCGCCGGCTATCTGCTGGCGAGATCATGGGGATGGGATTACCGGATTCGAACTGCCGCTGCCGCGCTCGCCGCGATCGCAATCCTTTTGATGGCCAACCAAATACGGGGCTCGCTGATTCCGGCACTCGCCGGAAGAATCAATACGAATGAATCGGCGAAAGCTGATTTGCAAGAAATCCGGGCTCAGCTCGCGGGAAAAAAACTGGCTGTCGAATTTGGCTACGGTGCACCGTTCCCGCAGTCCGGTGAGGGCCTCGTGATCACCTATGGCAGCGTCCAGCGATTGACCGACGATTATCTGCTGAGCCGGCCGGACGTGATCGGCAGTATGGCATCGGGCCTGGTCGATCGAGATGCAGGCGCATATGTCATCGCCAAGGCCTATTTTCCGACGATGGAAAGCATAAAAGCCGCGCCGAATCTGTCCATGTTTGGAAGAAAACCGGTCAGGTTCAAGGACGGCGACAAGGTGATCGAGCTGCGCACAGCGTTTCTTCTGATACCCTCTGATGGTCCTGAAAACTCCAACACCGAATGATCGTTCCGGTTTTTTTCAAGCCTTGAGCACTCTGTCCGTTCGAATGGCGTCCCTCAGCGCTGTTTATGATTTCGATTCTCGCCAGCGCCGCATTTCTGTCACGGATGCGGCGCGTGTCTGCTTGAGGTTCCGGCGATCACAATCCGTTGGGGATTGACAGTGCACGGCCTTTTCATTTTGCAGTGCAGCAACTATCTGCTTCTGGTGAGGCTACAAGTCTCTGACCAAGGAGCTGCCGGTGTCACTCGCCCAAAATATCGAATTCTTGCGACGTCTGCCAAAGCTGAACGGAATTAATGGCTTTGGGGATTTTGGAAGAAACCATAGGCCAAGCCTGCGTAGTCCCCTCGTTGAAACCACCGGGTTTGGGACCGATCCGGGCGGTCTCAGGATGTTCTCGTTTGTACCCGAATATCTCCAGCAGGCGCCGGCTCTTGTCGTCGTGCTGCACGGTTGCGGTCAGACCGCCGCCGGCTACGATCTCGGCGCCGGCTGGTCCACGCTGGCGAAACGCTACGGCTTCGCGTTGCTGATGCCCGAGCAACGGTCGTTGAATAACGCGCAAGCGTGCTTCAACTGGTTCAACCCGGAAGACACCGCGCGCGACAGCGGCGAAGCCTGTTCGATCAGGCAGATGATCGCGCGCATGGTCGGCGATTACGGCATCGATCAGCATCGCATCTTCGTCACCGGGCTTTCCGCTGGCGGCGCCATGACGTCGGTGATGCTTGCCACCTATCCCGAAATATTCGCGGGCGGCGCCATCATCGCCGGCTTGCCGTTCGGTGTCGCCAGCAATGTCCGGGAAGCGCTGAGCGGAATGCTGCAGTCGCCGGCCCGCGCTGCCGGCGACTTGGGGGATCTGGTGCGCAACGCTTCAGACCATAAAGGCCCGTGGCCCAGGATTTCGGTGTGGCACGGCAGTGCCGACCGCATTGTCAATCCGGCGAACGCCGATGCGATCGTCAAGCAATGGCTCGACGTGCATCATCTGCCTTTGGCGCCGATGTCGGAAGCTGATGTCGATGGCTATCCGCGCCAGGTCTGGTGGAACGCGGATGGCGAAACAATGGTGGAATCCTACACCATTACCAACATGGCCCACGGTACGCCGCTCGGCATTGCCGACAACGACGAACGATATGGCGCCCAGGGCGCGTTCCTGATCGAGGCGGGCATCTCTTCATCCTACCAGATTGCAAGTTTCTTCGGCCTGACCGAATGGATTCGTCAGCCCGACGCAGCCTCAACGGCAGCCGCAACAGGAGCTTCCAGGGAAACCGCGAAGCAAGCCCCGAGAACAATTCCGGTAGCTGCTGCTGTGTCCGCACCGACGCCCGACCTTGCCGCGGTGCTCTGGCCACGGGCGACAGCAACTCGCCGTCCCGAGCCGCCGCCACGTCAGCCGCGTCGCGCCATCGACGTCGGCGCCGTCATCACGCGCGCGCTCACGGCCGCGGGCCTCATGAAATAGGGCGCGAACGGGGCCGGCGCGGCGCCACGGCAGCGGAATAAATTCTCGTTCAACCTTCGGCGGATTTGGCCGCGGCCCGCCGGCGGTCGCGATACCATGAGGTGAATTTGACGGCTCCCACCAGCGCCAGGATGGTGGCGATGACGCTGACCCGCGGCGGCAGGTCGGGCACATACAGATACGCCAGATCGGCAACGACCATGACGGCGAATGCCAGTGCCCATACCGCGGTGATCACATAGTTGCTCCGAACGAATTCCGGCGACCTCCAAATGGCCTGTGGCGCCTGCTCACGGGCATATTGCAGCGTGAACGGCTGCCGGATCGCAAGCGAAACGATCACGATCAGCAGCAGGCCGGCATCGACAACCAGCCTGACGCCGAAGATGGACCAGGCCGGATGGGCGACCAGGGTGTACAGCGTGAGCGCGCCGAACAGAATCGTGGTTCCGATATCGAGCACCTTCAGCGAATGCTTCCGGCCCAGCCAATCCCGCGCCAGCAGAACCGCTGAAACCGCGAAACCGGCGAATAACCCTTCCGCCGAACCGAGCAACCTGTCGATCACGGCAAAGGCGATGAATGGCGAGAAGGCCAGCAAGATTCCCATTTCACGGCTCCCTTGAAAAGGCGGGCGCTCTCACGGCGCGCCATTCAAGGCGAAGCGCGCGGCGACCTCACATCTGTCCGGTGAGAAACGGATTGCTCATCCGCTCCTGGCCGATGCTGGAGCCCGCGCCGTGGCCGCAGATGAATCCGACGTCGTCGCCGAGCGGCAGCAGCTTGTCCTTGATCGACTTGATCAAAGTGGCGTGGTTGCCGCCGGGGATGTCGCTGCGGCCGACCGAGCCGTTGAACAGCACGTCGCCGACATGGGCAAAGCGCATCGCCTTGTTGAAAAACACCACGCTGCCCGGCGAATGGCCGGGGCAATGCAGGATGTCGAAGGTCAATTCGCCGATCGAGACCCGATCGCCTTCATTGAGCCAGCGATCCGGCGCGAAATCGCGCACGCCGGTCATGCCGAAGCGGGCGCCGCTGGTCACCACATTGTCGAGCAGGAACTTGTCGGCGATGTGCGGGCCTTCGATTCCGACCTTCAGGGCGTCGCGCAGCTCGGCGGCGCCGCCGACATGGTCGATATGGCCGTGGGTCAGCCAGATCTTTTCGACCGTGACATTGGCCTGTTTGATCGCCGCCTGAATCTTCGGAACGTCGCCGCCGGGATCGATCACCACGGCCTTTTTGGTGGCTTCGCACCAAATGATCGTGCAGTTCTGCTCGAACAGGGTTACCGGAACGATGATCGCGCCGGCCTTTGCCTTGGTCTCGGTTTGCTGTGACATGCCAGCACAATGCCGATTTTTCGCCGCTCGCCAAGTCAAAGATTCGAGCAATTTTGGCAGATATGGCCGGCGCCGGCCCCTTGGGCGGCTGACGGAATCGGGTAATCTGCCGCCATGGAATCGCAAGCCCGCCAGGTCAATCTCGTGCCCGCGCCGGACCGCCGTCAATCGGAGCCGGCGCTGGCAATCGCGCGCGGCACCGCGCGGCTGTTGCGGTCGCTGGGGTTTTCCTGCATCAGCGAATTGCCGCTGCCTTCCGGTCGGCGCGCCGATCTGGTGGCGCTGAACGCGCGCGGCGAAATCTGGATCGTCGAGATCAAATCGTCGGTCGAGGATTTGCGCGCCGATCAAAAGTGGGGAGACTACCGGGCGCATTGCGACCGGCTGTTGTTCGCCTTCACGCAGGATCTACCTTGCGAGATTTTCCCCGCGGAAACCGGCCTGATCGTCGCCGACGCCTTTGGCGCGCATCTGCATCGCGAGGCGCCCGAGCATCGCTTGACCGCCCCGACCCGCAAGCTGATGACGGTGCGTTTTGCCATTGCCGCCGCACAGCGCATCAACCGACTGGTCGATCCGCAAGGGCATGCGGAGTTTTAGCGTCTATCCCATTGATCTGAATCGGGGAGTACCACACGCTCGGTATCCACCTCTCCCGATAAGAGAGGTGGCGCTAACTTGCCACCGACTCCAAATTCACCAATCTCACCGCGGCGCGCGCTTGGCCAGGATGCGCTGCAGGGTGCGACGATGCATGTTGAGCCGCCGCGCGGTTTCGGAGACGTTGCGGTCGCACATCTCGTAGATGCGCTGGATGTGCTCCCAGCGCACCCGATCCGCCGACATCGGATTGAGCGGCGGCTCGGATTTTTCGGTGCCGCTTGCAAGCAGGGCTGCGACCACATCGTCGGCATCGGCGGGTTTTGAGAGATAATCCACCGCGCCCATCTTCACGGCGGTGACGGCGGTTGCGATGTTGCCATAACCGGTCAGCACGATCGCGCGCGCATCGGGGCGCTTGCGCTTCAGCGCCGACACCACGTCGAGCCCGTTGCCGTCGCCGAGCCGCAGATCCACCACCGCGAAGGCCGGCGCCGCCTTGCCGATCTGCGCCAGGCCGTCGGAGACGCTGTCGCAGGATGTCACGGTAAAGCCGCGGGTTTCCATGGCGCGCGACAGCCGCTCCAGAAACGGCTTGTCGTCCTCCACGATCAGGAGCGAGCGATCGGCGTGATCCTTCAGTTCGGCGATGGTGGTCACGGCTTTGGCATCCTCATAACGGCCCCTGCAACATATGGCGTGGCGAGTCCACGCTGCCAAGGGCGTATAAAGTTGATTGGGCGACCGGTTCATCGCCATACGCAGTTCTAAGGCACTGGTTCGCCGGATATTTCGCTCGCCTCAAAACGCTCCCGCGGCCAAACGATCTGAACCACGGCGCCGTGATCCGGAAAGGTGCGGTTGGTGAAGGAGACGGATGCGCCGGTGCGCTCCAGCAGGGTGCGGGCGATAAACACGCCCAGACCGAGGCCGTGGTGCCCGGTTGCGGCTTCGTCGGCGCTGCGCCGCCGCGACAGATAGGGCTCGCCGATCCGCTTCAGCATGTCGGGCGCGATCCCCGGCCCGTCGTCGGAAACGACGATCTCGACCTTCTCGGTATTCCACCATGCGTTCACCTCGACGGTGGTCCGCGCGAAATCGACGGCATTTTCGAGGATGTTGCCGACCCCATAAAGCACCGCCGGATTGCGGGTGCCGACCGGCTCGGGCGCTCCCGCGACCGCGATTCTTATCTTGATCGCGACGCCGAAATCGCGATGCGGCGCCACCGTTTCCTCGATCAGCGTCGACAATGGCATGCGGTCGAACGGCGCGCCGGTTGCCGATAGCTGGGTGATCTTGGCCAGGATATCGCGGCAGCGCTGCGCCTGTTCGCGTAAGGTCTTGAGATCGCCGGCCAGTGGGTTGTCATCCCTGACGGCCTGCTCCAGCTCGCGCGAAATCAGAAAGATCGTCGACAGCGGCGTGCCGAGTTCGTGGGCGGCGGCGGCGGCGAGTCCGTCGAGCTGGGTCAGATGCTGTTCGCGGGTCAATACCAGTTCGGTCGCGGCCAGCGCGTCCGAAAGCTTGCGCGCTTCCTCGGTGACCTGGAACGCATAGAGACTGGTGACGCCGATCGCGACCAGGATCGAGAGCCAGACCCCGAGCAGATAGATCGGCGGCAGCACCAGCGGGTCGTCGCTGTCCCACGGCAGCGGCAGATGGAAAAAAACCAGTATGGAGGCGCAGGCCACCGCGAGCATGCCGAGCGCGATGGTCAGCCGTACCGGCAGCGCGGTTGCGGAAATCAGCACCGGGGCCAGAAACAGGAATGAAAACGGATTCTCCAGGCCGCCGGTGAAAAACAACAGCCCGGCCAGTTCGACGATGTTCAAGGCGAGTAGCGCCGCGGCATAGGCCGGCTCCAGCCGCTGCATCGGGTTGAAGGCGATCTGCAGCGCAAGATTGAGCAGGGCGGACAGGCCGACGATGGTAACGCAAGGGATCACCGGGACGTCGAATTCGAGCCCCTGCACCACGATGAAAATGGTGGCGAGCTGGCCGAGCACCGCCAGCCAGCGCAGCCGCAGGATGGTGTCGAGACGAATATAGCGGCGCGGGTGGCGAAGGTCGGAGGCGGCAATTTCGGTCATGCCGGGAGCTTAGCCGCGCTGCGGACCGATCACAAATTGGCTGGTTCCAGAGCGCGTCCCGGTGACGTTGCCGCATCCTTCGAGACGCCGCGTTGCGGCTCCTCGGGATAAGGGGATGGCCTGCCCGTGGCGATGAACTTTCTCCTCATGGGGGAGCGCTGCAACGCCGCGCGTCTCGAATCATCGGGCCAGGCCGGCGCAACTAGCTTTAGGCTGGCGCCGGTCGACCCAAGACTTGCGCTTGCAGCCCCGATGGCCCAATGAACGGCGCGCATGATGAATGATGACACAGCCCCGCCGCCAATGCCCGATCCGGACGGATCGGCGGCGATCGAGGTTGCGCGTCTGGTAAAACTCTACAAGGCCACCCGCGCCGTCGACGATGTTTCGTTTCGCATTGCACGCGGCAGCATCACCGGGTTGCTCGGCGGCAACGGCGCCGGCAAGACCACGACCATCGCCATGATCATGGGGCTGGTGCTGCCGACCTCGGGGAAAATCCAGGTGCTGGGCGCTTCGATGCCCGAGCAAAGCGCCGCGGTGCTGGGGCGGATGAATTTCGAAAGTCCCTATGTCGATATGCCGATGCGGCTCACGGTGCGGCAGAATCTTACGATATTCGGCCGCCTCTATGCGGTCGAGAATTTGCGCGAGCGGATAGGGCAACTCGCCGCCGATCTCGATCTCGGCGACTTCCTCGACCGAGCCAATGGCAAGCTCTCCGCCGGGCAGAAGACGCGCGTCGCGCTGGCCAAGGCGCTGATCAACCAGCCCGAACTATTGTTGCTGGATGAGCCGACCGCATCGCTCGATCCCGATACCGCCGACTGGATCAGGCAGCATCTGGAAACCTATCGCAAAGCCTTTGGCGCGACCATCCTGCTGGCGTCGCACAACATGCTTGAGGTGGAGCGATTGTGCGACCGCGTCATCATCATGAAACGCGGCCGCATCGAGGACGATGACAGCCCGGACGGCATTATGGCGCGCTACAACCGGGCGACGCTGGAAGAAGTGTTTCTCGACGTCGCACGCGGCCGCGTTCGGGAAGTTGCGCCATGAGCGGTTACGTTGTGAGCAGGGGTATTGCGGCCCATCGCATCGGCGCGATGATCCTGCGCTACTGGTATCTTTTGCTCTCGTCATGGCCGCGCCTGCTGGAACTGCTCTATTGGCCGGCGCTGCAGATCATTACCTGGGGATTTTTGCAGAGTTACATCGCGCAGAATGCCGGGTTTTTCGCCCGCGCCGGCGGCACGCTGATCGGCGCGGTGATCCTCTGGGACATCCTGTTTCGCGGGCAGCTCGGTTTCTCGATCTCGTTTCTCGAGGAGATGTGGGCGCGCAATCTCGGCAACCTGATGATGAGCCCGCTAAAGCCGATCGAGTTTCTGATCGCACTGACGGTGATGAGCCTGATCCGGCTGGCGATCGGCGTCATCCCGATGACGCTGCTGGCGCTGTTTCTGTTCCATTTCAATTTCTACGGCATCGGGCTGCCGCTGATCGCCTTCTTCTGCAATCTGATCTTCACCAGCTGGTCGGTGGGGATTTTCGTCTCGGGTCTGGTGCTGCGCAATGGATTGGGCGCCGAGAGCATCGTCTGGACGCTCATGTTTGGCATCATGCCGCTCGCCTGTATCTACTATCCGGTGACGGTGCTGCCGCATTGGCTGCAATATGTCGCCTGGGCGCTGCCGCCGACTTACGTGTTCGAGGGAATGCGGGCGTTGTTGATCGGACAGGAGTTTCGCTCCGATCTGATGCTCGAGGCACTGGCGATCAACGTCGTGCTCTTGATTGCATCATTTGCGATATTTCTTGCGCTCCTGCAGAGCGCGCGGCGCCATGGCTCGTTGATCCAGAGCGGCGAATAATGACTTGATCCCTGGGATTTGAGCAGGAGTTGAAGGGCCTTTCAGGTCGCCGCCACGTAGATCTAGTAGATATATTGGTCCGTGCATTGACGCATTATTACGTATTCGGCACTATGCTGCGATGCGAAATGGGATTTGAGGAATAAATGCCGATTGGTGAATTTGGCGGCGCACCGCCACTGGTGGCCGCAGGCAGTCCGGCGCTGACGACGCCGATGTACTGGATTTATGAAATGGGCCAGGCGTCGCTCAACCCGGCGCGAGCCATTACCGACGCGACCAAAATCCTGTTTCAGAATCCGCTCAATCCGTGGTCGCACACCAAGCTGGGAAAATCCATCGCGGCGGGCTGCGAACTCTTCGAGCGGACGACACGGCGTTACGGCAAACCCGAATGGGGCCTCAACGACACCGAAGTCAGCGGCGTGCGCACGCCGGTTGAGATCCGCGTCGTATGGGAAAAGCCGTTCTGCCGTTTGCTGTATTTCGATCGCAAGCTGACCCGGCCGCTGCGCAGCCCGCAGCCGCGCGTGCTGATCGTGGCCCCGATGTCCGGTCACTACGCGACACTGTTGCGCGGCACGGTCGAAGCCTTTCTGCCGGCGCATGAGGTCTATATCACCGATTGGTCCGATGCCCGGATGGTCCCCGTGACCGAGGGCCGCTTCGATCTCGATGATTATGTCGATTACGTCATCGAGATGCTGCATGTGCTTGGCGGCAACGTGCATATCATCGCCGTATGCCAGCCCTCGGTACCGGTGCTGGCGGCGGTCTCGCTGATGGAAGCCGAACGCGATCCTTTCGTTCCGCTATCGATGACGCTGATGGGCGGGCCGATCGATACCCGCCGCAATCCGACCGCCGTCAACAATCTCGCCGCCGAACGCGGCATCGACTGGTTTCGCAGTCACGTCATCACCAAGGTGCCGTTTCCGCATCCGGGGGTCATGCGCGACGTCTATCCGGGCTTCCTGCAGCTCAACGGCTTTATCAGCATGAATCTCGACCGTCACATGGATGCCCACAAGAACCTGTTCAAGAATCTGGTAAAGGGCGACGGCGATCTGGTCGACAAGCACCGCGATTTTTACGACGAATATCTCGCCGTCATGGATCTGGCCGCGGAGTATTATTTGCAGACGGTCGACACCGTGTTCGTCAAGCATGCGCTGCCCAAGGGCGAGATGACCCATCGCGGCAAGCCGGTCGATCCATCGAAGATCACGCGGGTGGCGCTGATGACGGTGGAAGGCGAGCACGACGATATTTCCGGTCTTGGGCAGACCGAAGCGACCCACGAACTGTGCCGTTCAATACCCGCTCACCGCCGGGTGCACTACGTGCAGAAGGGCGTCGGGCATTACGGCGTCTTCAATGGTTCACGCTTCAAATCGGAAATCGTGCCACGGATTTCCGATTTCATAGTGTCGTCGGCGAATGTGAAGGGTCGGTTGGCCGTGGTGGCGGAATAAACGCGCCGTCCGCTGAATTACACGACCGCCGTTGGCGATTGTAATCCGGCGCCGATTCGCAAGGGGACGGGTAACCCCCTGAATTGGTGTAGAGAACCAGGATTCGCGGGCTCCTTCAAGAAATGAGTATTTCCTCATTCCTTGAGGGACCTCGTGGCCGGTGTTTTCGCCCGAATTTTTTGCGGCGAGCCCCATTCTGTAGGGGCAGATAGCCGATCATCCCCTGTATATTGGGCAAATGATTTGTTTTTGCGCCGAGCGATTTCACTGGCGGCGGATGTGGCAGAATCCGGGCGAATTCCTCCTCCCCGGACTTGCAGACATGGCCACCCGCGCCCTCCTTTATCGGCGGCCCGCCGAACCTTCGAGACTTCTGGTCAAACACGGCTCGCAAATCTATTCGGTACGGCTGCGCCGGCACCGGCGCGCGCGCCGCTACACCTTGCGCATCCATCCAAGCGACCGCGAGGCGATCCTGACCATGCCGCCGCGCGGCACGCTGATCGAGGCCAAGGATTTCGCGCAGCGTCACGGCGGCTGGATCGCGGCTCGCCTCGGCCGTCTGCCGAAGGCAGCGCCGTTTCTTCCGGGCACCGTGGTGCCGCTGCGCGGCGTCCCGCACCGCATCGTGCATCGTTCAGGTGCGCGCGGCACGGTGTGGACCGAGGTGCGCGACAGCGGCGAGCGGATTCTGTGCGTGGCTGGAGCCTCCGGGCATATCGAGCGGCGGGTTCTCGATTACCTGAAGCGGGAAGCGCGCAAGGATCTGCAGAAGGCGGCGCAGTGCTATGCCCAGGCGCTCGGCGTCAAGGTCAAGCGGCTGTCGATCCGCGATCAGTCGAGCCGCTGGGGTTCCTGCACCTCCGCCGGCTCGTTGTCGTTCTCGTGGCGGCTGATCCTCGCGCCGCCTTTCGTGCTCGACTATCTCGCCGCCCATGAGGTCGCCCATCTCGTCGAAATGAATCATTCGGCGCGATTCTGGCGGGTCGCCGGCAAGGTCTGCGGTCATGTCGAGCGCGCCAAGACTTGGCTCGACACCTGCGGCAACGACCTGCATCGCTACGGGATCAGCGATTAACCGGAGCCGCGACCTCAACTGTCATCGTCCGGCGCCCCTCCCCGACTTGATCGGGGATCACCGGACGACCCATTATCCCAACACCGCCGGCGATGGAATCGAGAAGCCGCGGCGTACTGGTTCCCCGTTTTCGCGGCGATGACGGCCGTTTGTGAATGCTGACGAGCAGGCAGAACCCGCCTTTCGCGATCACCTGCCGCCGAACAGCCGATCCATCAGCCAGCCATCGAGCCCCGCAGCCGCTTCCGGGCGCGTTGAGGTGCGCGTCGGTGCGGGCCGGTTCGCGCCGCCGACCGGTAACGGCCCCGGCGCGGAAGGCGCGCTGACTTGTGAGGCGGTCTGAATCAGGCTCGAGAGCAAGCCGCCGCCGGCTTGCGAGTTCGGCAACGCGGCCACCGGCACGCCCTGATGCGCCGCCTTCATGAAGCGGGTCCAGACCTCCACCGGCAACCCGCCGCCGGTCGCCTTCCTGGTCGGTGAGTTGTCATCATTGCCGAGCCAGATGCCGGTCACGAGATTGGCGGTGTAGCCGATGAACCAGGCGTCGCGGAAATCCTGGCTGGTGCCGGTCTTGCCGGCGGCCATCCAGCCTGGAATCTCCGCCTTGCGGGCGGTGCCGCTGAGCAGGGTCTCCTGCATCATGGTGTTCATCATCGCGACATTGCGCGGTTCGATCACCTGACCGAGCTGGTCGGCGGGCCGTTCGTACAGCACCTTGCCCTCGGCGGTGCGGATTTTGGTGACGACATGCGGGGCGACGCCGAGGCCGCCATTGGCAAACGGCGCATAGGCGCCCACCAGTTCGGTGAGCGAGACTTCGGAGGTGCCGAGAGCGATCGAGGCGTTGGCTTCGAGTTTCGATGAAATGCCCAGACGATGCGCGGTACGCACCACGTTCTTTGCGCCGACTTCCAGTCCCAGCCGCACCGCGACGGTATTGAGCGACATCGCCAGCGCCTGCGTCAACGTCACCGCGCCGAAATATTCGTGGCTGTAGTTCTCGGGTTTCCAGCCCTTGACGTCGAGCGGAGCATCCTGCCGGATCGTCTCCGGCGTGAGACCCGCCTCGATCGCCGTCAGATAGACGAAGGGCTTGAACGCCGAGCCCGGCTGGCGCTTGGCGGTGACTGCCCGATTATACTGGCTCTCGGCATAATTACGGCCGCCGACCATGGCGCGCACGGCGCCATCGGGCGTCATTGCCACCAGCGCGCCCTGGCTGACATTGAATTTTACGCTCTTGGCCGCCAGTTCGTCGATCACGGCGGCTTCGGCGACCTTCTGCAGCTTCGGATCGATCGTGGTTTCGACCACGATGTTCTGGTCGACCTGGCCGATCAGGTCGTCGAGCACCTCGCCGATCCAGTCCGCCACATAGTTGACGGTGCCGGCGCCCGCCGCCTTGGCATTGTAGGAGGCATGCCCGATCGAGGCCCGCGCCTGTGCATCGGTGATGAATTTGGCGTCTGCCATGGCTGAAAGCACGGTCTCGGCGCGTTTCTCGGCGCCTTCGGGGTTGCGGTTCGGCGCCAGCCGCGACGGCGACTTGACCAGGCCGGCGAGCATCGCCGCTTCCGCAATGGTGACGTTTTTGGCGGATTTACCGAAATAGCGTTGCGCGGCCGCCTCGACGCCATAGGCGCCGGAACCGAAATAGACCCGGTTGAGGTAAAGTTCGAGAATTTCGGCCTTGGAATGCTTGCGCTCCAGCCACAACGCCAGTTCGACTTCCTGCAATTTTCGCTGCAGCGTGCGCTCCTGCGTCAGAAACAAGTTCTTGGCGAGTTGCTGGGTCAGCGTCGAGCCGCCCTGCGAAACGCCGCGGTGCAGGATGTTGGCCACGGCCGCGCGCGCGATGCCCAGCGGATCGACCCCGTAATGCGAGTAGAACCGGCGGTCCTCGATGGCGATGAAGGCGTTCGGCAGATAAGGCGGTAGATCCTTCAGCGAGACATTCGCGCCGGCCATTTCGCCGCGCATCGCCAGCACGCTGCCGTCGAGGCCGACCATCTGGATGGTCGGCGGCCGCTTCGGAATTTCGAGCGCCTGGATCGCCGGCAGATGGGCGCCGGCATAAACGAGGACGCCGGCCAGCGCGATCACCGCCCACAGGCCGAGCACCGCGCCCCAATAGAACAGCCGGTAAAGCCCGCCGCGGGCGCGACCCCTCGATCTGCGTTTGGCTCTGCCCCGGGCCGCGCGCGGCTTTCGTTCCCGGACGTCGTCATCGTCCGGATCGCTTGTTTTGCCACCCGGAGATGATTTCCTCGGTGCCGCGTCGTCACTTGCGACGCGATCCTGCGGGGTCAGACGCAATTCCGCCAGCGACGCGCCGAGCCCGAATTGCGGCTCCTTGCGTCCGCCGCTTTTCTTTCGTCCCCACGCCATGCCCAAACGCCCACCGTCCGATGCGGCAGACTAGCGGGACGAGTTTAAAGTCGGGTTAAACGATGGTTAATGCCGACGCCGTGAGGGGCGCGCAAGTGCCTTGTAATCAAAGGGTTCAGGCGGTCTTAACCCTACCGCCGAGCCACGATTGTCTCCACCGCCATTGCGAGGAGCAAAGCGACGAAGCAATCCAGTAAGGTCCGGATTGCTTCGCTTCGCTCGCAAAGACGAGAGGCCGTCGGTTCAGCCCGCCGCGCCGGTGTCCTCGAGGATCGGGCCGAACAGCTCCCAGCGCTCGCCGTTGAACTTCATCATCTGCAACTGCTTGTTGACCCGATAATCGTTCGGCGTGGTGTTGCCGACGATCCCCGGCAGTGCCAGATCGAGTTGAACGTTCTTCAGGTTGGTCGCCTGCTTCATGACGTTTTCGCGGGTGAGGTCGTCGCCGCACTGCTTGAGAACATGGATCAGCAACTGCGCGGTCGAGTAGCCGTAGGTGTTGAAGTTCGAGTTCTTGTCGCCCTCGGGGTAATACTTCGCCATGAAGTCGAAATATTTCTTCATGCCGGCATCGTCCTTCCAGGTCGGATCGAGCGGATCCTTGCCATAATTGACGCTGATCACGCCCTTGGAAGCCTCAAGTCCCGCGGGCTGCATCACCGCGCCGACCGAGGTGGCGTTGATGTCGAGGATATGCACCGGGTGCCAGCCGAGTTCGGCGTTCTTCTTGATGGCCTGGGCGGCAAATTTCGGCGTCGTGGCGCTGAAGAACAGGTCCGCGCCGGCGGATTTCAGCTTGAGGATCTGCGAATCGACGGTGGGGTCGGTGAGTTCGTAGGACGCTTCGGCGACGATCATCGTCGCCGCATTGTTTCCGAGGCCGTCCTTGATGCCGTTCAGATAGTCCTTGCCGAGGTCATCGTCCTGATAGAGGATTCCGATCCTGGCATTGGGATAATTCTTGAGAATGTACTGGCCGTAAATGCGGCCCTCGACGAAGTAGTTGGGATTGAATCCAAGAGTCCAGGGGTAGTTCTTGGGATCGGTGAATCGGGAGGCGCCGGTCGCGGCGAACAGTTGCGGCACCTTCTTGACGTTGAGATATTTCTGGACCGCGGCGTTCGGCGGGGTGCCGATCAGCTGAAAGGTCAGCAGCACTTCGTCGCTTTCCACCAGCTTGCGTACCTGTTCGACGGTTTTGGGCGGACTGTAGGCGTCGTCATACTGGATCAGGTTGATCTTGCGGCCGTTCACGCCGCCCTGATCGTTGATCATCCTGATGTAAGCCGCCTGGGCTTTGCCGATGGTGCCGTAGGCGGAGGCGGGTCCGCTTAGCGGAATGGTCTGGCCGACCTTGATCTCGGTATCGGTCGCGCCGGTATCGTATTTCTTCTGCGCATGGGCCGACGAGGCCGACAGCGCGATTGCAACCGCCGCCCCGGCGACCATATGAAAAATGCCGTTTCTCATGGGCTGATCTCCTCATGGCTTTGATTGGGCCGATGGTCTTGTCCGGCATGGGCCGACGCCATCTCTTTCAAGAGTGTGGATGAACGGATGCGGCAACGCAAGACAAAGCCGGCCGGATCTATCTTAGGCCAGCCAGAGCAGAATCAGCGCGATTGCGGCGGGTGCTGCCTGCACCAGCAGAATCCTGCGGCTCACGGTCGCCGCGCCATAGAGGCCGGCGACGATCACACACAGCAGGAAGAACACCTTGATCCGGAACCCAAAGCCAGCGGTGCCCTGAACCAGGCCCCAGACCAGGCCAGCGGCGAGAAATCCATTGTACAGACCCTGGTTGGCGGCAAGCACCGCCGAATCGGTCGCCTTCTCGAGCGAGTTGCGAAAGGTCTTCAGGCCCAGCGGTTTGGTCCAGAGAAACATCTCCAGAACGAGAAAATAGACATGCAGCACGGCGACCAGCGCCACCAAAGCGTTGGCGATCCAGATCATGTTGCGGTTCCCCGAAGCCGACGGCGGATTTCGGGTGGACGCTAGCACGTTCCAGGTGAAAGGAGTGACGGCCGATCACGACTTTCGTTAAAATGATGGCGTCAGAACCCGAGAAGACAGGAACATGAGCGCGAAGGCCCCTGAAACATTCAGCCTGAGCCGGTTGCGGACCCCGATCGGAACAGCATTGCTGGTGACCGATGCCGACGGCGTTCTCCGCGCGCTGGATTGGCTGGATTATGAGCCACGCATGAAGGAACTGCTGCGGCTGCAATATGGCGCCGTGGCTTTGCGGGATGCGCGCCCTCCCGGAGACATCAGGGCCGCGTTGACGGGATATTTCAGAGGCGATCTCGCTTGCCTGAGCGCGATCAAATGGCGGGTCGCAGGCACGCCGTTCCAGCGCAAGGTCTGGACCGCGCTGCCAAAGATCGCCGCAGGGACGACCAGAAGCTACGGCAGGTTGGCGGCGCAGCTCGGCATGCCCAAAGCCGTGCGCTCGGTTGGTCACGCCAACGGTTCAAATCCGATCAGCGTCGTGCTGCCCTGTCATCGTCTGATCGGCGCCAATGGTTCGCTGACCGGTTACGGCGGCGGACTCGAGCGCAAGCGATGGTTGCTGGAGCACGAAGGCGTGGTGCTCGAGAAGTAGCTCGATTGATAGCCTGACTTACGCCGCCGGCTTCTCGGTCGCCTCGTCGCTGGCGAGCAAATGGATCAGCGCGCTCTTGATCGCGGCCTGTCGTGTCGGCGCGCTGATCTGCGCGCCGAGCAGGTCGGTGACATAAAACACGTCGCGGGCGCGCTCGCCGAAGGTCGCGACATGGGCCGAGGCGATGTTGAGATTGAGTTTCGAGATCGCGGTGGTCAACTGGTACAGCAGCCCCGGCCGGTCCAGACCGGACACCTCGATCACAGTGTAACGATCCGACCATTGATTGTTGATGGTGACTTCCGGCTCGACCACGAACGGCCGCAGCCTGCCGCGTCCCGCGGCGCGGCGCGCCACCGCTTCGGGCAGGCGCAATTTGCCTTCCAGCACGTCCTCGATCATCTCGCCGATCCGCGTCGCCCGCCGCGCCTCGTCCTCGTCGCGATCGTATTCCCGCGATATCGCGACGGTGTCGAGCGCGCGACCGTCGGTGGTGGTGTAGATCTGCGCATCGACGATGTTGGCGCCCGCCGAGGCGCAGGCGCCGGCAATGATCGAGAGCAGCCAGGGATGGTCGGTTGCGAGCAGGGTCATTTCGGTGACGCCGCGGGTCTCGTCGAAGCCGACATTGATCGCCAGCTTGTGGCCGGCCTGCTCGCTGGCCCGCAGGAAGCGCGCGTGGCGGATCTTGCGCGGCAGTTCGACCTTGAGCCAGTACGCGGGATAGTGCCGCGCGACATAGGCGTTGAGTTCGCTCTCCGGCCATTCGGTAAAAGCCGCGCGAAATTCCGCCTGCGCCACCGCGATGCGCTGGGCGCGGTTGACTTCCGAGAAGCCGCCGGTCAGCACCGGCTCGGTTTCGTAATACAGCGTGCGCAAAAGCTGCGCCTTCCAGCCGTTCCAGACGCCGGGGCCGACGCCCCTGATATCGGCGGTGGTCAGGATCGTCAGCAGCTTCATCTGTTCGACCGATTGCACCACGCTCGCGAAATTTTCGATGGTCTTGCGGTCGGAAAGATCGCGCGATTGCGCCACCGTGGACATCGTCAGATGCTGCTCGATCAGCCAGGCCGCCAGTTCGGTATCGGCGGCGTTGAATCCGAGCCGCGGGCACAGCCGCCGCGCCACCTTGGCGCCGGCAATCGAATGG
>Ga0116129_1000746_pt1 | contig 19681 bp, 16 predicted proteins | sample June2015DPH_17_2_FD_89732 | JGI IMG/M metagenome (GOLD analysis project Ga0116129, IMG submission 89732) | Peatland microbial communities from SPRUCE experiment site at the Marcell Experimental Forest, Minnesota, USA - June2015DPH_17_10 | ecosystem: Environmental > Terrestrial > Soil > Wetlands...
CGCGTGGCGCGATCTCAATCCGAGACCGTCCTGGCGACGGCGATCAGCGGCACCGGGCCTTTTACAGTCACCCTAAACCGCCCGCTGATCCATCCAAACTGGGCAAGTGGCCAGGGTCCGCAAGCGTGGTGGGGAAGTTCGACGCTGACCAACGCTGGGATTGAAAATCTAACTCTGGACATGAGCGCCATCGGCTCCGGCGCTTCAGCCGTCGCCATTCAGGCTGCTTCTAACGTCTGGGTGAAGGGCATCGCCAGCAATACGGCCAATTTCTTCCACGTTCTGGCCGTCGTCGCCTGCAACTTCGTGGTGCGAGACAGTTATTTTTATTATACAACCAATCAGTCCACGACTTCGTACGGAATAGGATCAGGCGGCGAAGTCAGCGCCGCACTCTTCGAAAACAACATTCTCCAAGGCATCGTTGATCCTCTCAACCCCGACGCAAGCTGCACCGGATGCGTGTTCGACTATAACTATTCGATCAATCAGGCGGACACTGCGACTAACGTAATGTTTGCGTCTTCTCCGATGCATGCGGCGGGAACTGACTATATTCTGGAAGAGGGAAACATAGGTTCAGGGACGAACCTCGACAATACCCACGGTCCGCACTTCCTCAACACATTTTACCGGAATTACTTTAACGGCTACGAGGCGAATAATGGTAATGCGGTAAACAACAGCACTACTCCGGTCACCGTGGGATCGTTCTCCAGGTATAACAACTTTGTCGCCAACGTGCTCGGGACGCCAGGGTATCACACAGTTTACCAGTGTGTTCCTTCATCGAGTACTCAGCAATACTGCTCCACGGATGCGGGAAGCGGACCTGGATATGTGCATATCTGGAGCGCCGGTTTCAGCGGAGACACTGCGCAGCGGGATTTCACGAACTCTCCGTTCGAGTTGAACGACACCCTGACGGTAAGCTCCTTCATGCGGTGGGGGAACTGGGATACTGTACGCGGTGCGGTAAGCTGGTGCGGTAACTCTTCCGATACCGGATGGAGTACGACGTGTGCAATTGGCACGGTCGGATCGGTTTCGACATCGGAAGTGCCGACCGGAGATCCAAACTTTCCGAACTCTATACCGACGTTAGGGGACACCGGCGCGGGGCAGGGCGCGTTGCCACCTTCATTCCTTTACTCTTCCGTTCCCTCGTGGTGGCCGTCCGGTAAGGCATGGCCTCCGATCGGGCCGGATGTGACGACGGGTAACATCGGCCAATGCACGGGCGCTTATACTTTCTCCAAAGCGTTATCTGGCGGTTCATGTACCGGCGGGTCATTGTTGTCTGCATCCTCGACCAACGCAGCGCACGCCGTGTCGATTCCTGCGATGGACTGCTACTTGAACACGATGGGCGGCACCCCAAACGGGACCGGAAGCTTCTTATCGTTCAATGCGAGCGTATGCTATCCGCAATCCGGCTCCGGGTCGGGCTCCCCGCCCAACTCTCCGATCGTTGTCAGCGTGACTGTTAATTAGTTAGTTTCTCTGAGGTAGTAAGCATTTGGGGATGGACCAGAAATCCGCGAGGAAGTGGCTTACAGATTGCCTTCGGAGCCATGAGGCGGGGCCATGAAACTTTTGCCGGCTAGCCGTATCTGTACGGTGGCCGGTACGATTCTGCATGCTGCCGGCCACAAAACGATCGGCTTACATACGAATCTCTTTGCCGAATCTGAGTTTGGAAAAACAGCCGAGCAGGTTCCCGAAATCCGAAAAGATCTCAGGGATTGACTGCAGGGGTTCGATGCCGTGGCGCATATGGCCAACTTGTCCAACGATCCTCCGGGCGATCTTAGTGCAGATCTAGTTTTTGATATCGCCCACATATGGTCGAATCGAGTTGGCCACGCTGACCGAGAAGCAAGTGTCCGCCAATTCGTATTTCCTCCTTTCTCGCAGCACGTATGGCGCGGCAGGAGACCCCATTCACGCTCCAACAGCCCCTTTAGTCCGCTAACTGTTTCGGCCGAATCCTAAGGCGCCGGTGCAGCGCCATCTTGGGCAAGGCGTAAACGCGGAAGCGCACTGAGAGATAGATTAGTATGGGCTTTCCGCTCGCGTTCGTTATCTTTGCCGCCGGGACCGCGGGCCTCTTCTATCTTGATCGTGATAAACTCGCCGGGAATTCAAAGGCCCTTTGGCTGCCGGTCATCTGGCTGTCGATTGTCGGTTCTAGACCAGTTTCTGCGTGGCTCGGTATTTGGCTAGGAATCGGCCAATTAGGCGCCGGCCAAGGACTTGATGCGCAACTCGACGGTAGCCCGGCCGACGCTGTAGTCTTCCTGGGCCTTCTTGCTGCCGGCGCCACGGTCCTCCTCCAGCGGAAGCGGCATACTGTTTTGGTCCTGAAATCGAGCGGGCCGCTCCTGCTTTACTTTTCCTACTGCCTCGTGAGTTGTTTGTGGTCGCCTTTTCCGGACGTAGCATTCAAGCGGTGGACCAAGGACGTTGGCGATCTTGCGATGGTGCTCGTCATTGTGACAGATCCCGAACCGATAGCGGCGCTTCGACGGATCTTCTCTCGTGTAGGCTTTATTCTGCTTCCCGCTTCGATCCTACTAATCCGGTACTCTGCGCTGGGCTCGGCATACGCCGTAGATGGAACTCCGGCGTATATTGGGGTGACGACTAACAAAAACTCACTCGGCCTCATCACATTTATTATTTCGCTGGGGGCAGTGTGGAGCTGCCTCAATCTGCTGCGGGCGAACCGCAGTCGCAAGCGTAGCCGACAACTCGTAGCTCGAGTGACCCTAATCGCATTTGGCGTAGCCGTCCTTCAACAAGCACACTCAGCCACTAGCGTCGCCTGCTTTATAGTTGGAGCCGGCCTCATCTTGATGACAAATCTGTCGTTCATCAGACGACGCCCTCAACGAGTCCAGGCGCTGGTTCTGACGATTATGCTCTTGGCAAGCATAGCCCTGTTCTTTGGCGGCGAATCGACGGTTGCGGGGGCATTAGGCCGGGAAGGAAAAACTCTCGGCGATCGCACGCTTATTTGGGCGGCTGTGATTCCAGTATGCCCCAACCGAATCCTCGGCGCCGGGTTTGAGAGCTTTTGGAACGGATACGGCAAATATGTTACAGGAGGTCTCTCCAAATACGAGAGAGGGCTGAACTCAGCGCACAACGGTTACATCGAGGTTTGGCTCAACCTCGGATGGGTTGGAGTAGGCTTGATCGCGATGCTTATAATCAGCGGTTATCGGCGAGCCTGCTCGGCGTTTCGGCGCAACCCTGAAGTTGGCAGCCTGATGCTGGCCTATCTTGCGACCGATTCGCTCTACAGCATAACTGAGTCCGGCTTCCGGATCATGACACCCACTTTGTTCTTTTTTTTCCTGGTCCTTGTCGGCTCGCGAAGCATTGCCTCCAGTGTCGGCGGGCTCCCAGAACAGAAACCAATTACACATGGCTGGGCGTGCGACCCGGATCGAGCTCCGGCGCCGCTTGCCTGAACTCGCCGACTGTTCGCGCCGAAGTTTTCTGGAGAAGCAAATGCATCTTGTCCGCCTCAGAATTAGAGCTTCATGAAGAGTCTTACAGGAGAACATATATGAATCGATTGCGGATCTTGCTGTTAGCCCCGCTCTGTAATCCGGAAGCTGTCAGCATGCCTTTTGTCACATATTCTCATGCAGCAGCGCACGCACGACTTCATGACGTCACTTTGGTTCTCGGCTTGCCCTCGGAGGCTCCGGTGCGCCGCGCAAATGCGCCTTTTAGCGCCATCGAAGTGGTCCGCATGCCATTGGTCGAGCGCATCTATGCCTGGGCTTTTCGCAGGATCTTGAAAAGTAATTTCGACACTCAGATGTTGACCGTTTTCCTCTATCCGTTTTCCCTCGCCTTTGAATGGCGCGCCTGGCGCCAGTTGCGAGGGCGCATTTTTGCGGGTGAGTTCGATGTTGTGTTGCGCGTCATGCCGATGTCACCGGTCTTGCCGAGCCCCTTCTCTTTTTTCCTGCGCAAGGGGCCTATACCCTTCGTGCTCGGCCCGCTCAACGGTGGTTTGCCCTGGCCGCCCGGTTTCGCGCAGCTCGAGAACCAAAAAGAATGGGTTTCCAGTTTACGGAATCTGTATCGATATCTGCCTTTCGCTCGCTCCACCTATCGCCACGCCGCAGCGATTATAGCCGCTTCTTCCCAAACGTATTCCGAGTTTGCCGAATATCGCGACAAACTGTTTTTTGTCCCGGAGCCCGGCATCGGTCCTGCCTCATGTTCGGGTGAACCGCGTAGTCTGGAGCGCGGCGCCAAACTCGAGTTAATATTCGTGGGCGGTTTGGTTCCCCGGAAGGCTTGTGATCTCGCTTTGCGCGCGGCTGCGCCACTTTTGCGAAGCGATTTGGCCCGTTTCACCGTGATCGGCGATGGCCCGGAGCGGTGCAGCCTGGAGCAGCTTGCGAAATCGCTTGGGATCGAGAAGGCGGTTCTCTTCTGCGGCTGGCTCGGGCATGCGGAAGTTTTCAGGGGCTTGCGATCTGCCGATGTGTTTCTCTTTCCATCCCTTCGCGACAACGGTGCAGGCGTAGTTTTCGAAGCTCTCGCCAGCGGCGCCGTTCCTGTGGTCGTGGACTTCGGCGGCCCCGGAGATATTGTTCATCCAGAAGTGGGTTGCAAAGCATCTCTTACGAATGAGAGCGACGTCGTGGCGCAGATGGAAAAAATTCTGACGGAACTGGCACACAACCGGGGTCGGCTCGAGCAGTTACGGCGGCAAGGAATGGCTTACGCGCTGGAATCCTTAACCTGGGAGGCGAAGGCCCGAGCTGTTACTGGCGTCCTCAATTGGGTCGTGCGGCGAGGTCCCAAGCCGGACCTTCCGCCGCCAAAGTTATTATCTGCGGTGTCGGCTCCTCCCGATAAATTCCTGCTGCGTACACCAGGTCTGTGATCACCAATCGCAGTGTCACCTAGCATCGCTCCCGTAGATTTCTCAAACCTGCGAGCCAGGGTTGACCAGTTTTACAAATCCTCATCGACAAAAACAAGCAGGAAGCCCAGAGCGGCCAAATTCTAATTGGAGATCACGTAATGTACATCGTGGACCGGACGTTGACGTTTGCCCGAGGGTTTATCGCGAGCTACGGCCCCTCGGGCATCAAAAAGCGACTTTGGGACAAGGAATATACCGGAACCAAATGGGATTTCATCGACAATACTGCCGGTGACTGCGTATATCCATACCTCGAAAAGTACGCTCGCAGCGGGAATATCCTGGATCTCGGTTGCGGCCCAGGTAACACCGCGAATGAGCTGGCTGCGGACGTCTATCAAACTTATATTGGCGTTGATATCTCCGAAGCGGCTCTGGCCAAAGCTGTCCGGCGCAGCGCGGCGAACGGTCGCGCCGGCAAAAATAGTTTCGTCAACTCTGACTTCTTGGCTTACGACCCAACGCTGGAATTCGATATAATCTTATTTCGCGAGTCCATGTATCACGTCCCTTACGGACAAGTTCTGCGGATTTTGAAGAAATTCTCGAGAAACCTCAAAAGCACAGGCGTGTTCATTGTCCGCCTTTACGCTGGTGACCATCGGCCAGGCGTGATCAAGACTCGTGTAACTGCAAAGCTGGATTTGATAAGGCGCGAGTTCAACATTGTGGAATCGCGGCAATTTGATTTACCAGCCCTGCCAAATGTCCTGGTCTTTAGACCCCGAGATTAAGATGCACGGCTGTCGAAAGGAACTGGCGTGAAGATTAGTATTTTTGGGTTAGGCTACGTCGGCACAGTGTCGGCGGGTTGCTTCGCCAATAGCGGGCACGAAGTTGTGGGGGTGGATCCGGTCCCGATGAAAGTCGACCTGATCAATAGAGGTCAAACACCCATCATCGAGGCCGACATAGGAGAGATCATTGCATCGGCAGCTTCGGCCGGCCGCATCCGCGCCACCGCCGACTCCGCCGCGGCTGTTCACGAAACCGAACTCTCCTTCGTTTGCGTTGGCACCCCGAGCCAATCGAACGGAAACCTGAGCTTGGCGTATATCAGGCGGGTGTGCGAAGAGATCGGGCGAGCGCTTAAGGATAAGGCGGCACGCCACATCGTGGTCATCCGCAGCACCATAGTGCCGGGCACCATGGAGGATATAGTCATTCCGGTCCTGGAGGAGTTCTCTGGGAAGACTGCGGGGATCGACTTCGGGCTATGCTACAATCCTGAGTTCTTGCGGGAAGGTTCGTCCGTTAAAGATTTTTATTGTCCTCCGAAAACGGTGATTGGGGAACTGGATAAGTCTAGCGCCGACACCCTGGCGGGCCTCTACGCGAAGCTTCCGGCTCCCTTGATCAGAACCGACCTGAAAACCTCCGAGATGGTCAAGTATGTCGACAATACCTGGCACGCGCTCAAGATCGGCTTCGCAAACGAAATAGGAAATCTCTGCAAATCCTTCGCCATCGATTCCCACGAGGTAATGAATATCTTCTGCCGGGACGAAAAGCTTAACATCTCGCCGACCTATCTTTCGCCCGGTTTCGCATTTGGCGGCTCCTGCCTGCCCAAGGACCTCCGGGCGCTAGCCTACCAGGCCAAAATTCACGATATTGAACTGCCGATAATTAGTTCCATCCTGCCAAGCAACGAAATGCAGGTCGCCAGGGGCGTACAACTTATCACGGGCAAGGGCAAGAAACGCATAGGTATTCTCGGCTTCAGCTTCAAGGCGGGAACCGACGATCTGCGGGAGAGTCCGATGATCGAAGTGATTGAACGCCTCATCGGCAAAGGGTATGACCTTCGCGTCTATGACAAGAACGTCAGTATGGCCAGTCTGGTGGGCGCCAACCGGGATTTCATCCTTAACCGCATTCCGCACATTTCCAGACTCATGGTCTCCAGTATCGACGCGGTTCTGAGTCACGCTCAAACGGTGGTGATCGGCAATAAGGACCCTGAGTTTCAGGGAGTGCCGCATCGGCTGAGTGACAATCAAGTCCTGGTAGATTTCGTGCGAATTATCGATAGCAGGAGCGACAATGGAAACTATGAAGGCATTTGCTGGTAAGGCCCCTGGCGTTGGACGGCGTGGCGAGGACGAAAAGCTGCAGATATATGAGTCGATCCGTCGACTGTCTGACTGGTTAGAGAAAAATGACTACCAGGCTTATGATACTTTCGATGGGCTGAGTTCAAAGCTCCTGCGGCCTCTTACCTTCAATAACAAGTTTCTACAAATCGCGCTGCAGCAGGGGGTTCGGCGGTTTCCGGTGAATTTGCGTCCCCTAATCGGCATCGCAAAGAGTCACTCCACCAAGGGCATGGGCTTTCTGGCCAGGGGGTTTATACGGCTTCATCAGGCGACAGGCGATGCAGTCTGGCGGGACAAGGCGGCTTATTGCCTGGGGTGGCTGATCGATAACCAAGCACGCGGCTACACCGGCGCGTCGTGGGCCAATCATTTTGATTACCAATCGCGGTCCTCTTACGTGCCCAAAGGCTTGCCATCGGTGGTTTGGACATCCCTAATAGGTCACGCCTTCCTGGACGCGCATGAAGCTTTCGGGGAAGATCGATACCTGGAGATAGCCGTCGGCGCGTGCGAGCACATCATGCACGACCTGAGCCCAATGCCGGTAGGCGACTCTCTATGCATCCGATACTTCCCGGGACAAAGCGTGCGAGTTCATAATGCCAATTCTTTAGGGGCCGCCCTATTGGCGCGCACGTATGCCTACACGCGCAAAGACTCGTACCGGCTCGTGGCGCAGAAGGCAATTCAATACACCACCAGTCACCAGCTGCCCGATTCCTCCTGGTATTATGGCGAAGCCTCAGCCCTGCACTGGGTGGACAACTTTCACACCGGTTACGTCTTAGACTCTTTCAAATATTATGCCGAGGGCTCCGGTGACAGCCGCTTCGACAAGAACCTGATGGCGGGTTATCGATATTGGAAATCGACATTTTTCCTACCCGATGGGACCCCTAGATACTATAACCATAAAACGTTGCCGCTCGACATCCAGTGTTGTTCGCAGGCTATCGATACGCTTGTGTTCTTCCATGACCGCGACCCGGAAGCGCTGGAGTTGGCTTTCAAGGTGGCCCAATGGACAATCCGCCACATGCAAGATCGAAGCGGCTATTTCTATTATCGCCGGTATTCGAGTTGGGTGGTCAACAAAACGCCCACATTGCATTGGGGACAGGCGACTATGTTCTCCGCGCTCGCTGGCCTTTATAAGCTTCTGTAAACAACTGTCTTTCACAAGGTGAGGAAAGAGCGGTTTATAAATACGGCCCAGGTTGTTCGGCGGCCTATATCGGACGATTCGCAGATAGAATGGATTTGATAAATCGTTTGCGTTGGTGGTTCGGGAACGTTCAGCGAAGTACACCCAGAAAACAACCCGCCTCAGGCGGTGCAAGGGCCCTCGTCGCGAGCGCAGGCTACTGTTGAGCAGTTCGATGTCGAAACCAACTTATATTTCGTTCACGGAACAGGACCTTGCCGCCTTCAGCGAGGCTTCTGGTGACCGAAATCCGCTGCATCTGAGTCAGGAGTATTCCCGTCGTACCCCTTATGGCCAGCCAGTTGTTTTTGGCTGCCTGGGAGCCATCGCCTGCCTGGGCCAAATCCCCTTGCAAGCTGGTTGGCGCGCTAAGTCTCTCGAAGCCGAGTTTCTCCGGCCGATGTTTGTAGGTGTACAGTATCGCGTCGAGGCCTCGCAGAAGGGCGACAGGTTGGAGGCCCGGCTATTCGACGGCAGCACACCGGCGCTCTTGATTGCGGTAACCGTCGGCGTCTCCGACAGAAATGATACGGAGCAGGGTATACCGGCTGCATCCACGTTTGAACGCCGCGACGCTGCTGTGCGACAGGAGGAAGGCATGGTTCCCGGGCTAGAGGTTTCCGGCGTATACGCTTGCAATTCCGTGACCTTGGCTGCGGTGGCGGAGCGCTGGGGAATCGTAGATGGGCTCTTGGCGACGGCTCTCTCTTGGAGCAGCTATTTGGTTGGGATGGAGTTACCGGGAGAGTCCGCTCTTTTTTTCAAACTCGTGTTGCAGTTCGGCGAAACCGCTCGGCGCCCCGCTACGATGCTTTACCGCGCGTCAGTCGCGTATCGGGGATATGGGCAAATTAAACTGGATGTTTCTCTGCTCGCGGGCGCTTCCACAATCGCTTGCGGACAGTGCTGGTCCTACGTACGGCCGCCGCAACCGGAATCGGGGGAGATCGATTCCGCGGGGGTCAGAGCGGACAGTATGGCGGGGCGGGTCGCCGTGCTCATTGGCTCCAGTAGAGGGTTAGGGGCGGCGATGAAGCGCGCTTTGGAGTTGAGGGGCGGGACGGTCTATGGGATGGCGCGCTCGGCGGATGCATGCGACCTGCCGCACACAGAAGTGGGAGACGCCGCCGATTTGGACGCGTTGCGGCGGTTGCGTGAGCGGGTATTAAAAGAGCATGGCTGCCTGGATTTTCTCATCTGTAATGCTTGCCCCCCTCTCCTGCCGCTGCTTCTCGAGCCGGAGGCCGCCGAACGCATCGGAGCCTATATCAACGCGGCAGTATCTCTGACCCTCGCGCCACTCTCCGAGTTCCTGGACCTATTGAACCGCAGCGGCGGCTGTGCCGTGATTATCTCCTCGACTGTAGTAGAAAGCCCTGTCAGGGAGTGGCCTCACTATGTCGCAGCAAAACGAGCCGTGGAGGCGTTGGCCGGCGTCGCTGCGTTGCAATATCCACGTGTGCGTACTCTGATCGTCCGGCCCAAAAAGCTCCTGACCGCTTTAACCAATACGCCCTTGGGCAGGTTAGGCGCCGCATCGCCGGGACCGCTCGCTAATCGCATCGCCGCGCGCCTGGAATACCCCATGGATCCGGGAACTGTGGAGATCCTGCATGGATGAAATTCCTTCGCCCCGGCAGCCGTTTACCCGAGCCTCCGGTTCGCAACCGGGGAAGGGACGATTTCTGCATTCGTCGGATCGGCTACCATGGAATTACCATCGGCATGGGCCCAATTTTGCAATGTTCAGTTACTTTCGAAGCGGGAAGCAGGCGATAGGTCGCGCATGAATCTGATTGACGCTCTGGAAAGTCTTAAGGCGCCGGCTGCAGTGAACGCACGTCCGCTGAGAGTCTTTTTGGCTTGCGGTTTTACGCCCCTTCATCTGGAGACTTTCCTCGCCGCAAGTCTCCGCAATCTTTATCCGGAGCGCCGCATAGAATTGCATTCCGGATTGTTCGGCGACCTGATCGGGAACCTGGAGCGACTGCGGCCCGAAGAGCACGACGCACTTGCCGTCGCGATCGAATGGGCGGACCTCGACTCTCGGCTCGGCCTGCGAGCCTTGGGTGGCTGGCAGGTTGAGAAGTTGTCGGATATTGTGAAATCCGTAGACCAAAGTCTCGAAAGACTAATGAGTGCTTTGCGGGAGATCCCCCTCAGCCTTCCAACCTGTATTTCCCTGCCTACCCTCCCGCTTCCTCCGCTTTTTTACAATGGCACGCAACATAGCAGCGCCTACGAGCTGAATATCCGCCGGAACCTCGCTTCTTTTGCCGAGAAGATTTCCTCAGAGTGCCAGATCAAGGTGGTCAGTGGGCAGCGCTTAGATGAAGAATCACCGCCGGGCAAGAGGTTGGACCTTCGGACCGAGATCACGCAAGGGTTTCCTTACAAAACTCTGCATGCTTCCGTGCTGGGAGACCTCATGGCAGAGTTAATATTTCGGCGGGAACCTAAGAAAGGGTTGATTACGGATCTCGATGACACGTTGTGGGCGGGCATCCTTGGAGAAGTGGGTGTAAACGGGGTCCATTGGCACCTTCAGGAGCGGGCACAGCTTCACGGACTTTATCAACAGTTCCTGGCATCCCTTGCCAGCGCTGGTATTCTAATTGCTGTGGCTAGTAAGAATGACGCTACTCTGGTTGACAAAGCCTTTGAGCGAGATGACCTGCTGCTTTCGAGAACGAGCGTATTCCCCATTGAAGCGCACTGGCGACCGAAGTCGGAATCGGTTCAAGATATCTTAACGAAATGGAATGTCCTGGCGGACTCGGTGGTGTTCGTCGATGACAGCCAGATGGAAGTCGCTGAAGTGCAGAGCGCTTTTCCGGAGTTGGAGTGCCTGGTATTCCCGAAGGAAGACTATCCTGGGTTCCTGGAGCTGTTGAGCCACCTGCGGAATCGCTTCGCGAAAACTGCTATTTCCGAAGAGGACGCTTTTCGAACGCAGAGTATCCGCAACGCCGACGGGTTTCGGGAATCCGCAGGACGAGAACGTACCTCGCTGGACGACTTTCTACAACAGGCGGAAGGACGCTTGACGTTCCACTGGGGTAAGCCGCTCGACGACCCGCGGGCCTTCGAATTAATTCATAAGACTAACCAGTTTAATCTGAATGGCAAACGGTACGATGACGCGGAATGGGCGCAGTTTCTCAAGGATTCAGGCAAGTATCTGGTCACTGTTTCCTATGAGGACAAATTCGGCAAGCTGGGGAGAATTGCTGTGATGATCGGAAGGGCGGCGGCTGCGAAGTTTGTCGTGGAAAGCTGGGTTATGAGTTGCCGCGCCTTTTCGCGTCGGATTGAGTTTCATTCGTTGCAGTACCTCTTCGAGAGATTCGGTGCCGATGAACTCGTTTTCGAGCTGAAGTCGACAAGCCGCAACGGTCCAATGATGGAATTTCTTCAGCAATTGGTGGGCGGGTCTCTCGAAGCAAATCCGCAACTATCCAGGTCTTCCTTCCTGAGGAAGGCCCCTAAAATGCCGCACCATGTAGAGGAGATGTCTGCCAGTGGATGACCGTGACGATCACTTGATGCGCTGCTTTGCGTCGGCTTTTCCCAGCGCTACTCGCGATGAGATTCGCGCCGCCAAAACATTCGATGCAATTCCGGGTTGGGATTCGCTTCGAATGGTTAACCTTCTTGCTGTTCTGGACGACGAATTCGGTATACAGATTGACTTGCCCGAAGTGCTGGACCTTGAACCCTTCGACGCTGTTAAGCGGTATTTATCGGAGCGGGGCCTGCCGGCTAAAGAGCTAAACGGATGAAGGAGAATTTCCTCCGCCGATCGACGAATCGAATCCTTCAGATGTTCACTACGATTTTGCCGGGCGGCCAGAGTCTGCGTGTGTCGCTGCACCGCGCGCGCGGGGTAACCATCGGAAGGGATGTCTGGATTAGCTCCAATGTTGTCCTCGAAACGGAATTCCCACGGCTGATAAAGATCGGCGACAGCGCCTTTATAGGGATTGGCGTCATTGTTATTGCCCACTTCAAGGAATTACGGCGGGGCGTGCGGATCGGGAATCAAGTCTTCATTGGACCCGGCGCGATCATTCTTCCGGACGTGGAGATTGGTGATGGCGCCGTGGTCACCGCGGGGAGTGTTGTAACAAGCTCGGTACCGGCAATGACGGTGGTTCAGGGCAACCCAGCGGTTCCCATCGCCAAGTGCGGCGTGCCACTTTGGCCGGACACCCCTTTGAAGGAGTTCTCGAGACGGCTGAAGCCGGTTTCCAAAAAGTAGGCTGATCCTCCAGCGAGCTGAGCTGGGAGAACGAGTCCGGATAGCAAGCAACCGAATCGGCCGCAACAGGTTGCTGGAAAATGGAAATCGATGTCCTCTAGTCAACTTGGCGAGCGCTTTCGTCACACCGGGTTCGCCGTGGCTTCTATTGCCGCGGTTCTGGAGACCTTCTGCAAAGCGGTGGGTGGGAGCAATTGGTTAGAGGCATGGCGCAATCCTCTGCCACGGGTGCGCGCAGCGTTCATCGACCCAAGCCGCCCCGGTGATCCCAGCGTCGACCTGGTCGAGCGGTCAGGTCCCGGCTCGCCCGCCGAAAAAGCTCCTGAGCGCGGCGGCGCTCCGCATCACGTCCGCTATGAGGTCGACAATCTACAGGAAGCGGCGCGCCGGGCGGCGCTCCGCCCGCGACCAGCCGTGGCTCTTGGTGGTCGTCGCATCTGGCGCGAAGAACTGCACCGGGTACCTCGAAAAGGCTCCGGTGTCCACATGCGTACCGGGTTCGCTATCCTCTAGGGTCGGCGCTGACTGCGGCGGCTAATGAGACCGCTTGAGGCGTGTGCGGGCCAGAAGCCCTGAAAGAAAGGACCAAGCGTGAAACTAGTTATCCCTTACATCGGCGCGCTTCGGGATCTCGATGCTCGGATGGTCCGTCTTGCCGAGTTTCTCGGGATTTCTTGCGAAACTCTTGCTCTGTCGGACGTGACGGAACACTCAGTCTTTTCGGAAAAGACTGAGTCCGACCAGTGCTGCTTAGTTGTGAATCCGGCTGTGATAAAAGAATGGGTAGGCGCTCAAGGCCTTCCTGCAGGCTTGGCGGTCTTTCTTCGCTCTCGCTTTAGGCGCCTCTTCGTACACGGCCTTCGCGTGGATGCGTTCGACTCCCAGTTGGTTGCCGCCCTGTCAGGCGCCAGACTGCGGTCGGTAGATCCAGTCGGTGAGGAGAGCCCAACTTATGCGATCGCCAAGAATGCTACGAATGTCTGCGGAGCCTTTTCGGGACTTTCGTTTGGCCCCGTAAATCCGATTAACGACCATGTCTTCACGGTCAGTGGCGACGACCCTGCCGTGCGGTCATTGATTTCGATTGGCGGGCGGCCCTTTATGGCCGCAGTTCGGCTCGAAGCTTCCGAACTTTTGTTTGTTGCTAGCGAGGACCTCGCGGACTTAACCACCGAGGTCGGCGACGCGCCCCTGTCCGATTACTTCTCCAAGTTTGTCCCCCACGCCATGGCGCTGCGGTATGTGGCCGGCGATGAGTGCTGGCGCCCATCCACGTCCCACGCCACGATCATCATCGACGATCCGCTTCTGCGAAAGAGCTACGGGTTTCTGGATTTCGAGTCTCTTCTCCGCCTCGCGAACCGACACTGTTTTCACGCGACAATCGCGTTTATTCCTCACAACTTCCGGCGAAATTCGTCACGAATCATCCGCATGTTTAAGGATAACCCTGCGCGTCTGTCGATCTGCTTCCACGGGAACGATCACACCAACGCGGAGTTGGCTTCAACGGACCCGGCTTTCCTGAACACGATGCTTCACATCGCGGAACATCGGATGCAGCTACATCGCCAGTCGACCGGCCTGCCTTGTGACCGTGTCATGGTTTTTCCCCAGGGGCGTTTTTCCACAGAGGCAATGAAGGTCCTGAAATCCCACGATTTCTACGCTGCAGTAAACACGGTTTCTCATCCTGCGCAACAGCCTGTCCGACTCACCATCGGTGAGCTTGCCCAGCCTGCGGTACTCCGATATGGAGGCTTTCCGCTGTTCCTTCGAAGACCTATCCGACGCACTCAGAGCGAGGATGTCGCGTTCAACGTATTCTTCGGGAAACCGGTTCTGATCGTCGAGCACCATGACGTCTTTCGACGCCCGGAAACTCTGGTGGAGATTGCCGGAAAGATCAACTCCGTGGCTCCGGACGTGCGTTGGTCAAACCTAGCGACCGTGGCCAGCAACTCAACTCTCACGAGAATAACTCCCGAAGGCAAGCATCATGTCCGCGCTTATTCCGGAACAGTAGCCGTATCGAACCTCTCCAGCTCGATCAGACGTCTCTCCGTCGAGTGGGGCTTTCCCGATGACGGCGTGGTTGAGCAGGTGCTCATGAATGGGGCGCTGTGCAGTGGTTTTGAGGTTGATGACGCCGGAATCCGGCTGGCAGTCGAAGCAGCTCCGGGCAGTTCGACGACATTTCAGCTGGTTCACCGGAAGGCGGGCGTCCTCGTCACAAGCCTCGGCTTCCGATGGAATGCTCGAGCATTCTTGCGAAGAAGGCTTTCTGAAGCCAGAGATAATTATTTCAGCAAGAACCAGCGTGTCTTAACGGCTGCCAAAAGCCTGCAGCGGTTGGTGAATTGAAGTAAGGGTGGCGGCTATGCTATGCCGCTCGGTGGACTCAGTAAAATTCTGCAGATAACGGACTTCTAGTGTCGAAGAAAAAGGTTCTGATCATCGTTGAAAACGCGCCGGTCCCGTTCGATCCACGGGTTTGGAAGGAAGCTTTATCGCTTCACGAAAACGGCTATGAAGTCAGTGTCTTATGCCCTCGGGACAAGGGTTATGAGCGTGGGTATGAGCTGCTTCACGGAGTCCATATCTACCGCCACCCCACGCCGAAAGAGGGCAATGGATTGTTCGGATACCTGTGGGAATACGGTTGGGCGCTGTTCTGGCAGTTTTTCTACGCGTGGTGGATCTACTTCCGCCGGGGCTTCCATGTGCTCCAGGGTTGCAATCCGCCGGACGACATCTTCCTCATCGCTCTGCCATTCAAGCTGTTTGGCGTGAAGTACATCTTCGACCACCACGATGCGAATCCCGAGCTGTACCTTTCCAAATATGAGAAAAAAGGTCTGCTGTACAAGATCCAGGTGTGGTTGGAGCGGCAGACGTACCGCTTCAGCGACGTCGTGATTGCGACGAACCAGAGTTACCAGGACTTGGCTGTCACTAGGGGAGGCATGGATGCGGACGACGTGTTCGTGGTGCGTAACGGACCCGACTTGGATACTTTCAAACCGGTTCCGCCCATCGCCGATCTGAAGTTCGGCAAGCGGTACCTGGTCGGCTACGTGGGAACCATGAGTATCCAGGAGGGATTGGACATTCTGCTGGATGCGGCGCTGCACATCAAGAACCAGGGACGCCGTGATGTTCATTTCACGTGCGTGGGCGGGGGCCCGGGGCTGGCCGGACTTCGCAAGATGGTGCTGGAAAAGAAGCTCGAGGACATCGTCAACTTCACTGGTCGCCTTCCCGACAAGCAGTTGCTTGAGACTCTCTCCACCGCTGACGTTTGCGTGAATCCGGACAAGCCATGCCGGATGAATGATATTTCCACCATGATCAAGATCATGGAATACATGGCTCTGAGTAAGCCCATCGTTCAATTCGATTTGAAAGAGGGGAGGCGCAGCGCGCAAGGAGCCTCTCTCTACGCCGATAACCAGAATCAGGCGCCGGACTTCGCAGCGAAGATTCTCTGGCTGCTCGATAATCCGGATGCGCGGCAAAAAATGGGCGAGTGCGGATACAAGAGGGTCACGGAGGAGTTGGCCTGGAAGTATTCAGTCGAGAATCTGCTGTTGGCGTACGATAGGGCTTTCGGCAAAAGGTCCGAGGCCCGGTTGGCGCTGTCGTTTACGGGCTCCAGCCGAGGCTCGGATAAGACTGCGGGCGACAGGGTCGACCTCTAGATGAGCGCCAACGACCCGACAATTATCGTCCTGGATGAATCGAGGAAGGCGATGCTGGGACCCTCGGTTTCGGCGAATGCCGATGGAGGAAGGTTGAAGCGTCTCCTGCTGGAACGCTACCGGGGCATGGAGAGCCTCTCGGAGGTCCAAGTCACGGGACCGCTGTCGGATGAGCCTGGCTATTTCCGATTCGGCGAAGACGTCATCTGCTACGGACGCTGCGCTTCGGCTGCCCCGGCGACAAGCGTCACAGGCCCGCTGCACCAAGCCCGCCAGCACGTAGAGATAGACGGTTCGTCGGTTCATTTGCCATTCGATCCCGCGGAGGTCCTGGACAATCTCCGCTGTGAACGATATTGCGATTCATCGAGAGGGATCAAGACGCTCCCGGCGAGCAGTGTTTTTCGCGGTTTATATTATTTTGTGCGTCCCGTCTTGCGAGTCTCGGTTCGGAAACACTTCCAGAAGCTATACTTTCGGGGTTGGGATAAAATCGCCTTTCCGCAATGGCCCGTCGACCGAACGGTAGAGAGTCTTTTTGAGCAACTGCTGGTTCTTACGATGCAGTCTCGCCATTTGAAGAGAGTTCCCTTCGTTTGGTTTTGGCCTGACAGGGCCCGTAGCTGCACGATGATGACTCACGATGTGGAAACAACCGCGGGCCGCGACTTCTGCTCGGAACTGATGGATGTAAACGACACTTTCGGCATCAAGAGCGCTTTTCAAATCGTGCCCGAAGATCGATATCTGGTGCCCCAAGGCTTCTTGGACAATATCCGCGGCCGAGGTTTTGAGATCAACGTCCACGATCTCAACCACGATGGACGGCTCATGAACAACCGGGAAGAATTCTTGCGCCGGGCCCAACGGATCAATTCTTACGCGAAGGAATTTGGCGCCAAGGGATTCCGCTCGGCCGTCATGTATCGTAATGTCGATTGGTACGACGCCCTGGAATTCTCTTACGACATGTCTGTACCTAATGTGGCCCATCTCGACCCGCAACAGGGTGGCTGTTGCACGGTTCTGCCTTTCTTTCTAGGTAAGATCCTGGAACTACCGCTTACGACTACACAGGACTACTCTCTCTTTAACATTCTCAAAGAGTATTCGATCCGGCTCTGGAAAGAGCAGGTTTCACTTATCCGGGAGAAGCACGGCCTCATCAGCTTTATCACTCACCCCGATTACCTGATCGATTTGCGGGCGCGAAAGGTCTATGCGGACCTCCTCCGTTACTTATCCGATTTGAGATCGCAAGGAGAAACGTGGATTGCTTTACCAAGCGAGGTGGCTGCTTGGTGGCGGATTAGGAGTGGGCTCAGCCTTGTTGGCGCAGGGAATGCGTGGCGCATAGAAGGTAACGGAAGCGACCGGGCCACCTTGGCGTACGCAGTATTGGAAAATGACAAACTGACGTATGAGTTTGATGGAAACTGCCCAGAGCGGGCTGATCTGGCTGGATGACTTCACCAAAGCCCCGTTTACGTGTCAAGCCTGTTAGGCAATTGCGACAGCCGAGAAAATCCTTATGAGAACCACATCCAACGATACTCTGCAAGATTCCGCTCGAAGGGCCAAAGACTCTTCGTCACCCGACTACGACGTAGCGATTATCGGCGCAGGCCCGTATGGACTGTCGGCGGCCGCATATCTCAAGGGCAAAGGTCTTGGGGTTCGAGTCTTCGGCCAGCCTATGGATTTTTGGGCGAATCAGATGCCGGCGGGGATGCTCCTGCGTTCTCCTCGGGCAGCCTCGAATTTGGCGGATCCCCGGTCGGCGCTTACCCTGGACGCCTACGAGTCGGCGGTGGCCGCAAAACCGGCCGCACGTGTTCCTCTCGAGACTTTTGTCTCCTACGGACGCTGGTTTCAACGACAGTGTGTTCCAGATCTGGATACTACGTTGGTCTCTCACGTAGAACGGGACGGCCCAACCTTCATCGTGACCACTCAGAAGGGGTCGGCGCTTCGAGTTCGACGAATAGTGATCGCGGCGGGAATCGGGCCGTTTCAGCGGAGGCCCGACGTTTTTGCCAGTTTGGCGCCCCAGCAGGTATCTCATTGCTACGAAGGGCGAAAGGTTGCGGAGTTCGCGGGAAAACGTGTTGCCATCATCGGAGCGGGGCAGAGTGCCCTCGAGTGGGCGGCTATACTGCATGAGGCCGGTTCCAATGTGGAAGTGATCGCCGCGCGGCCAGCGCTTCGCTGGATCGGGATGCATCCCCGATTGCACCATCTTGGCCCGCTATCGACAATGATGTACTCGAAGTACGATGTCGGACCTGCCGGAATAAGCCGTCTTGTCGCCGCGCCGAAGCTTGTTTCTTACATCCCGCTCCCTTTGCGGGATCGTATTAGGACCCGCGCTGTTCGTTCCGCTGGCTCCCCATGGCTAATCCCCCGGCTTGCTGCGGTGAAGGTCAGTGTGGGGCGCCGCGTACGGAAGGCCGTTGGCGTAGGGGACGAGGTCCAATTGAATCTCGATGACGGCAGCGACAGACGGGTAGATCATGTCCTGATGGGCACCGGATACGAGGTTGATATTTCACGATATGGCTTTCTATCTGCTGACTTGACGGCCCAGGTGCGATGTCTGAACGGGTACCCGGATCTCGGCGCGGGCTTCACAAGTTCGGTCCCCGGCCTCCACTTCATTGGCGGCGCGGCAGCACGAAGTTTTGGGCCTCTATTATATTTTGTCGCGGGCACGAAGTTCGCGTCGGAAGAATTGGCCGCTTACATCCACCGGAACCGGGGTATCTCACAGTGATCGTCTCCAGCCGCGAAGAGTCTAAAGGCGCCAAGACCAAAATACCTGCGGCAACGAAGGTAGGCGCTCTCGTGATAGGCGGCGAGCACCCGGGGCTCGGAGTTGCCCGTAGTCTTGGCCGTCGAGGCATTCCGGTCTATGTTGTGGACGACCAATTGGCGGTGTCATCGGTCTCGCGATATGTAAGTCGTTTCGTTAGAGTTAAGGACTTGCGGGGGGAGCGGCAGACGATCGACGCCCTGCTCGCAGTGGGCAGGCGTTTTGGTCTCCGGAATTGGGTTTTGTTTCCCACGCGCGACGAAACCGTGGCTGCCCTTTCGCGCCACCGCGCAGAACTCGGAGAGTTTTTTCGAGTGCCCACCCCCGACTGGGACACAGTCAAGTGGGCTTGGGACAAAAAGAATACCTATGATCTCGCCGCCAGTTTGAATATTCCCTGTCCGCAAACCTTCACCCCCCAAAGCGAAGATGACCTCGAGTCCGTGCACTCCAGGCTGCCATTGGCTATCAAGCCGGCGGTGAAGGAAAACTTCTTCTATGCCACGGGGGCCAAAGCCTGGCGCGCGGAAACGATTGACGAACTGCACAAGATGTACCGAAAGGCTGCTGCCCAGATCGACCGCAAACAGATTCTGGTACAACAGATTATCCCGGGCGATGGACGGCATCAGGTTTCATACTGC
>Ga0116129_1000747_pt1 | contig 19680 bp, 18 predicted proteins | sample June2015DPH_17_2_FD_89732 | JGI IMG/M metagenome (GOLD analysis project Ga0116129, IMG submission 89732) | Peatland microbial communities from SPRUCE experiment site at the Marcell Experimental Forest, Minnesota, USA - June2015DPH_17_10 | ecosystem: Environmental > Terrestrial > Soil > Wetlands...
CCAACTGTCGCTATTCCGACAATGATTTTCAATAAGCCGGAGCCGATCACGGTGTCACACTCTTAATAACAGAGAACATAGCTGGAACAGACCGACGCTCTAATTATCGCTGATTGGACCCACGAAACAAGCACTTGAGCAATTCGGCTCCGATGCGACTGGGCCCGTCCACGCACGAGCAATCGCAGCCACAGCAGCCTATGTAGTATAGTAACCAAAGAAAGCCATGCAATCCAGGATAGGCGCCCAAAAAGGTTAATGCCGGGCGCTACTGTGGCGCTTCGCGCCCCAAGTTTAAGAATTTTCCATCGAGTATCATTCGGAATCGGATGGATTTCTCGACGAAGTCGATAGGACAGGAGTCTGGTTTTCACCCATTGCGGCACGGGCTGATCAAGGTAGGCATCAACGCAAAAACCTAATCGAGCTGCCATTTCGCGAAATTCGGCATGAAGGACCGCATCGAACCGAACTGACCGCGCATAGGTCTCACGGTTAATACGCCGCCCCCATTGAGCCCACGCATTCCGATCATGTACCCGATAGTCGCCTAATACTTCATTTATTACCGCAACGTCACCAAATAAGGGCGCCATCTTATTTAAAAACTTATCCTGTGATTTAAAAATGCGTTCTGGGTCGATTGGGATAACATTTTTCACAAACTCACGAGCGTATGCGTTGCCGCTTGAGACTGGCCACGGATAATAACCAAAGCGCAGCGCTCTTTGTCTAATCTGATCGTGTGATAGTGAAATCGAATAATGGGGAAATGGCAGGCCCTGATCGACGCCCTCGGCGTCGATCGTGTTTAAGCGAAATTGAACTTTACTAAGGCCATATCTCCAAACACGCATAACTTTTGAAACGCAGTCCGGTCTTAGTCTGTCGTCTGCGTCCAAAAATATAATCACCTCTCCCTGGCTGGCTGACGCGCCGGCATTCAAAGCGGAGACGTGACCGCCTCGATCTTTTCGGACGACCAAAATTCGCTGAGAAAATTCTTCCAAAACCGTTAGGGAGTCGTCGGTGGATCCGTCGTCAACCACGACAACTTCTATCGGAGAGTAACTTTGCGCAAGCGCACTATTCACGGCCTCTCGGACGAATTGCCCGTAGTTGTAGTTGATGACAGCAACCGACACTAGATTGAATTTTTGTTCAACGACCAACAATGGAAGCCTCCCTCCAACTTTCACAGCGTGTGCCATCGCTAGCCGCGCAAAGTTTCTTGATTGTTGAATGTTCTCCATTGAACTGGAACTGGTTTGAATGATAAATTTGTCTTGTTGAGTGTGGCTGCCTGCGGCTCACGAGTAGCGGTGATCGTTTTTCATGAACGTACAAGCCTTCGGTTTTATCGTTGTCTTCGCGGGAATGCTCGCCATCGTTTTGGGCGACCGGTGGATAATTTCATTTGCATTTTCATTTACCGTTTTTGGAGCTGCAGCGGGGATATCATTACCTGTACTCGGTGGTGCAACTATTACGCCACCTCATTTGTTCCTGGCTTTCTTAATCTTCCGGGTAGTGCAGCAACGTCACGGCGGTGCCGCACTACTCGAAGCACTTACCCTCAAAAGATCCGGCGGTTGGCTTGTCGTCGCAGTCGCCTATGGTCTAATCGTGTCGGCGCTCGCTCCGAGTCTCTTTCCCGATATTCTGGTTTATGCTTTCAGCCGAGGAGAGGCTGGGGTGTACGTGAGACTAGAACCGCTTAATTATGGCTCAAGTCTGATCACCCAAGGTGTCTACGCAATTGGCGCAGTCCTTCTGATTGCTGCAGGCACGGTCCTCATGCAGCGTCCAAAAGCAGCGGAACACGTCCTACGGGGTATTTTCTATTGCACGCTGCTCAACTTGCTGTTCGTCGTTGTCGACTTAGTATCCTATTATTCTGGCAGCGGGGACTTACTTTCGTTTGTCCGTACTGGCGACTATGCACAGCTTTATCAGTTTGAGGGCGGCTTAAAGCGAATTGCCGGTTCCTTCACCGAGCCTTCTGCATTCGCCGCCTACTCCTGCGTGTTACTGGGTTTCTGGTCATCTCTTTGGATGCAGCGTTTTCGATCGGGCCTCTCTGGACTATTGGCGTTGGCAACCCTCTGCGCATTGCTGCTGTCAACCTCAAGTACAGCGTATGTGGCCGTCACGGTGTTGCTGACGTTACTCGCGGCAAGCGACATGATGGCTCCGTTGTCGCGCCGGCAGTCCAAGCGTTTTGCGTTCATTGTCGCAGTCACGCCGGTTCTGCTTTTTTGCGGACTTCTTCTTGCGTTATTCAATCCTGCATTTGTGGATGCTGTCGCGGCCTTGATTGACGAAACCGTGTTCAATAAAGCGAATTCCGGCTCCGGTGTCGAGCGACTCGCTTGGAGTACCCAAGCATGGCAAAATTTCGTCGATACGTATGGTATCGGTATCGGCATTGGGGGCGCTCGCGCGTCTGGCTACGTAATGGTACTTCTATCCAATATTGGTCTCGTTGGAACCGCGGCATTCGGCGTCTTTGTTTACAGAACACTGAGCCGAGCGTATTTTCATCCGGTCGCAGAAGATGACCAAGCGATTGGAATTGCTTGTCGCTGGGCGTTTGCGGGTGGCCTAATTTCAAGCGCTATTTCAGCCGGTGTCTTCGAACTTGGCGCGCTGACGCTTCTGACGGGAGCAGCAGCCGGCGCAATCGGATACCAACCGGCCGACAGCAGGGTCGGTCGATTGCCACTCAGACGGCCGCATGATGCGGTGGCGCCACGATGACCCAGCAGATCATCATCAATGGACGGTTCCTTGATCAGCCATTCACCGGCGTCCAACGTTACGCACGCGAAATCACCCGGACAATCGATCAACTGATCGATGCTAACGATCCGGCTGTCTCTGGGTTGAGGTTTTCGATCGCCAGACCCAAAAGCGGCAATGCTCCGTCGCGGTTCCGCCACATCAAGGAGGCGCGATTCGGCCGGTTGAGCGGCCACGCCTGGGAGCAGCTTGAGCTTCCCCTGCATACCGGTTCCACCCTTCTCTTGAACCTCTGCAATCTGTGCCCGGTGCTCGGACGTCGCAACCTGACCGTCGTCCATGATGCCAATGTCTGGCTCATCCCGGACAACTATTCATCAATGTTTCGGGCCGTCTACCACATCCTGATCCCGCTTGGAATTCGACGAAGCCGCGTATGGATTACTGTGTCGCAGTATTCGGCCGACCAATTGCTAGCCCGTCACTTGGCTAACCGACCACCCTACGCCATCATCGGCAACGGATCCGACCACATGTCCCCGACCAGCGCCGATAGCTCAGAACTTAGGCAGGCCAGCCTACCTTTGCCGTTTGTATTCGCTCTTGGAAGCCGCTCCCGCAACAAAAACATTGACCTCATCCGATCGATGGCCCCCGGACTGAAGGCCAAAGGCATTTCAATTGTCATCGCGGGTGACGCCAAAACAAGAGTATTTACCGAGCAGGAAGCGGCTCAAGCCATCAACATCATCGAACTTGGCCGGGTCAGCGACAGTGATCTCGCCTATCTTTTCCGAACCTGCCTGTGTTTTGTGTTTCCTTCATTTTTCGAAGGCTTCGGAATTCCACCGCTCGAAGCGATGGCAATGGGCGCGCCCGTCATCTCGTCGAATACTTCGTCGCTGCCGGAAATCCTCGGGGACGCGGCGTTATATTGCGACCCGGGCAATTTGTCGTCGTGGGTCGAGGCGGTGACACAACTTGCAACCGATAAAAGCCTGCGCGCGGACCTGATTTCGAAGGGAACCACACAGGCCGCAAAATACCAATGGAAAAACCCGGCATTGCGCCTGGTCGAAGCCGCGCGATCAGCACTTGCGAAACAGTGACCTCGTCGCGTTTTACGAGGGACGGCTCAAGTCCTCGATCAATTGAGCGAACCTTTGCTTGAAGACCGACGTATCGAAAATGTTAGCTTGCAACCGTATGTCGTCGGGTCGGAACTGAGATTCAATTTTCTCAAACGTCTGAATTGCGGCGTTCAAAGCATCTGGCGCCTGCTCGCGGAAAAATACCCCGGTTTTGCCTTCCACTACCGTCTCAAGTACCCCCCCAGCCGCGTACGCAATGATCGGCCGGCCACAAGCCATGACTTCGACCGGAATGATACCAAATTCTTCCTCGCCGGGAAACACAAGGGCGCGACAACCCTGCATCAACTCGGAGAGCTTTTCATCGTCCACGCGGCCAAGGAACTCCACATTGGGGCCCGCTAGTTTCTTTAGACTTGTGGCCTCTTCCCCTGTGCCCGCCACGATGAGACGTTTGCCATTCCGCGTGAAAGCCTCGATCGCCAAATCGAACCGCTTGTAGCGAACCAGTTGTCCGGCACACAAAAAATAGTCGCCGGGCTTAGTGCCGAGCGCAAACCTCGCCGTTGCGACCGGGGGATGAATGACCAGCGAATCGCGCCGATAGAATTTCTTGATTCGCTTGGCGACGAAATTCGAATTCGCAACGAACTGGTCAACACGCGCTGACGTCGTCACATCCCAAACGCGTAACGCCGGCGACATAGCCGACATGAAAAGTCGCGTCAGCAATCCGGCGTTCTCTCGGTAAATATGGTAGTGATCCCAAATGTAGCGCATGGGTGAATGGCAGTAGCATACGTGAAGGCTATCGGGCCGCGTGATCACGCCCTTCGCTGGCCCGGCCTCGCTTGAAATGACCAGATCGTATTCGCGCAAGTCGAGTTCTTCGAGCGCCATCGGCATCAGCGGAAGGTATTTTTTGTAGAGCTTCTTTGCTGCCGGCAGCTTCTGGATGAAGGTTGTCTGTACTCGGTGCGCCTTTATGACGTCCGACATCCCGTCGGGATTATATACGTGTGTGAAGATGTCGGCCTGCGGATAGAGCTCGCACAGCGCCTCGATGACTTTCTCGCCCCCGCGCATGGACAGGAGCCAGTAATGGACAATTGCGACTTTCATCGCAGTTTTTTAGTAGATTCAGTGGGCAATTGCACCAGGCCGACGCGTGAATCAGCAATAAGCCTTAACGCCTCACATCATCTCGCCGAACGCCGTCGGCTAATGATGTTGACGCTGGTCAGGGCGCAACACACCGGGCACGTCAACGTCGTAACCGTCATCATAAACCGTGCGGGCGAAAGCCTCCCGCGTTCCTTCGGCTACGGACTTCAACTTTGGCAGCAGAATATTCCTGATCCGCCAGCCAGGCCCCGTGAAGATCGTCGAGGCATCGCGAACGAAACCGTTGCTCAGCAATCGAACGAACTCATCCACCGCCGTCTCCGCAAGATCAGGCGGAAGCTGCTCGTACAATGCCAGCGCGATCCCATTGCGCTTCAATATGATCCAGCCTTCGTTGGGCCCCAACTCATAGGACATGCGCAAATATTTGAGGTTATCCGGACTAAAGCCGTTGCGGGTATTTTCCACCCAAAACAACACCAGCCAGAGAAACGAGTCGGCCGGAGAGCAGGAGAGCGCGTCGACGACCGAATGCTTTAGCGCATCCAGTCGATCGTCGATTTCCGTCGTTTCGCCGATAGAAATCGTCTGCTCGACAAGACGCAGACGGATAACGGCAGCGCTGTGCAGCGCTATTGGACGACAAGGCGCTTCCGCTTCTACGATCTCAACCGCGGGCGCGCGTTCCAAAAGCGCGTCAAGCTTGAAGTTTTCCTGGAAGATGACTCGTTGCGCAATGCGTTCAAGTGGCGCCTCCCGCCAGAATATCGGAAACGCGAAGGTTCCCCAAAGAATCGCGACGCATCCGAGCAAAACGGTAGCTAACCGAAGCAGCGGCGCGCAGAAACCGACCGCAGAGCCCATATCGACCCTGTCAGTCCGTGTAGCCGTAACGTGCGTAATAGCGATTGTAATAATATTTGCCGCGATGGCCCTCGTAACGGCTAAGCGCATTGATATCGGCTTTGTTCAGAATCACACCAAGCAGATTGTCATAAATTTCGCGCGCGCCGCTTAGGGCGTGCTCGACGACGTCGATCTTGGTACGACCCCATTCGATGACAAACAGGTAAGAATCGATCAGCTTCAATGTCGAGCGAACATCCACGATTGGGGCCAGTGGCGATAGATCGACTATGATATAGTCGTAGGAACCGCGCAAATGATCGAACAGCTGTCGCGTCATCGTGGAGGCAAGCATCTCGCTGCTATGTTGCAAACGTGCTTTCACGACCGCTGGCAGAAAGGTCAGGTTTGTCGACGGATCGGTCCACAGAACGTCTTGGAGCGATGCAGTGCCGGCGAGAACGTCGACTATTCCAACCGTTGCCTTCGGTGCAAGCCTCCGGGTAAGGGACGGGTTCCGCAGATCGCCGTCGACCAATAACACTCGCGCCCCTGAATGGGACATTTGCTGCGCGAGCGCAGTCGCAGTTGTTGTCTTGCCTTCATTGGGGAGCGAGGACGTAATACCGATGACTTTGTTTGACTTGATAACGCCAGCCAAGTCGATGGCCACTTTGACATTCCGTATCGCCTCGGCAAAGCGCGTAAACGGGGCGTCAACAACGTGCCACAAGACGCCCCCATTTCGCACGATGGTGCGAGGTACCGAACTCAATCCGCCATTATCGCCATCCGGGATTTCCTTCGTCGCCGCGGGCTTCACGATCGGCAGAACGGTAAGACAATCGGTATGCAGGATGGTCTCGACCTGTGCGGTGGTGCGGAATACGCGGTCGGACATTTCCCGCAACATGCCTGTACCAAAACCGAGAATGCCTCCTCCCACTAGCACAATCGCCAAAACCAAAAGGGACTTGGGAGAGCTTTTGCGCATGGGCCGCGATGCCTGAGTAATCAGCCGGGCCTCAGTAATTGGGAACGATTGCTGCTGGACCGATTCCATGTAGCGCTGGAGGAAATTGTCATAAAGTGCGCGATAGGTCTGCGCGGTACTGTCAAGTTCGCGCAATGCAATCTGCGCCTGGTTGGTGGTCTGCGATTCTGAAACGATCTCGCCAAGACTTTTCTGGACCGAGTCCTCGCGTGCCTTGGCGATCTCGTAGTCACTCTTGTAGGTCTCCGCGATACGACGCAATTCGTCGAGAATCGAACGACGGATTTCCTTCATCTGGTTGCGCAAGCTCACTGCAGCAAGATGATTGACGCCAAATCGCCTCGACCAGTCCGATTCCTTCGCACGGTAATCGAGGTACGTTTGTCGAAGTTTTGTGATGACGTCGTTGTGCAAAGTGTCCGTAACGGTCCCGGAATCGACGGCAGCGACATCAAGATCATCATTGGCGAGAATCTGCTGCACGCGATCGAGCCGCGCTTTCGCCTCCGCAGTCTGGGCGCGCGCCTGGACAATTGAGCTGTTGAGTTCGGCGAGCTGTTGCTCGTTCATGAGCCGGCCACCGGTATCGACGATGTTGTTTTTGACCTTATAATCAAGCACGGCACGCTCGGCGACAGATGCTTGCCCACGCAGTTCCTTCAATCGCTCCTGCAACCACGTCGCGGCGCGGCGCGTGGTCTGGTACTTCGCCTCCAGCTGATCGACCACATAGGCATCGGCGAGCCCATTGGCGACCTGCGCGGCACGGTCCGGATTGAGCGACTGAAAACTGATGTCGATGATGTAGGTGAGACCGACACGTTTGACCGTCATCCCGCCTTGAAGCACCCCCAAAGCGCGCCGCGTCAGTTCGAATTGGGATTGGGGCTCAGCGGAACTAAATAGAGATGGAATAAAACCTAAGATAGAACCGATCAGACCGCCCCCAGATCCGACGAATTCCGGATCTTCGGTCAGGTGCAGATCCTTGATGACGGAGAGCGCGATGTTCTCCGACTTCATGATTTCGACTTCGCTTTCGACCGCTGATGCATCGACGGTTATATCGCCCACTACAGATTGCTGCTGGAACAGCTGTACCTTGTGGGTGTCGATGATCATCTTCGCGAGTGCCGTATAGCGCGGCGGCGCAGTGAAGAGGTAGACTGCGCCAAGACTGAGCGTCAGCAACGGAACCAGCAGAATAATCTGGTATTGCCGTCGGATGAAACCTACAAAAGACGCTAAAAGCTCCGACGAGGAAACAAATTCCGACCCCGTGGCACGGTCAGGCGCGGCAAACGATGGAGATTTTTCGATCTGAAGCATGACGACTCGTTGTCGGGAACGATCTAAAACGGGGCAGCGCTACCCCGCGGGATCCGAGAACCCATAAAGGTGCCTTGGTCTCGCCTAAGGCCTACGGTGAGACGCTACCGCTCACCGTGCTGGTCGTAATATTGGTCAGACTCGAGCTCGCGCCCCCGCCACCCGATAACGTAAAGTTGGATGCCACATTGTTGGTGCCGCCCGAAGTCCCTGCGCTGCCTCCAGATCCCGAACTGCCGGTTGCCGAGCCCGCGAAGGATCCGACCGAGCCGCCGCCACCGGGGCTGCCGCCCCCGCCACCGCCCCCGGCGCCACCGGCCGCGGCCGTGGGATTTTCGCCGGTCACTGCCGCATAGGCAATATTGGCAGCTGCATTGTTGGCATTGGCCAATGCGGCGAGGATTGCTGCCGCATAGGGCTGGTTCGAGGTGACCGATGCCAATGCGGCTTGCCCAAGAGCAGTCCCGATTGCGGTCGCCTGGGCATTGTTGGCCGTCGCCAATAAGCCGATGACCAACGGGAGGTCGGCTTGGTCGGCCAAAAGCAGCTGCCTGATCAGCGCGATGAATTGCGGCCCACCGTTCGGATTAGCGGTGAGGACCTGCGCCGGATTGGCCTGGAACTGTGCCGGCGTCAGCGTTTGCTGAGCCATGCCGGTTGATACCGGAACAAAATAGACGGCAATCGCAACCGCCATCGCACGAAGCAAGAAACCGACTGACCGAGATAGCATTGTTCGCCTCACGAGGGTTACGACTGCTTAACACAAGTCTAACAGATAGCCAACGTTCAGACGAGTATTTGCGAACTATGAAGGACTAACCGCGGTTAACCTAAACGGAGGGCGCAACCGACATTTCTGCCTTTTCCCGAACCTCTTTGAGGCCGGATTTTGGCACTTTCGTCTCTGTTGCTGGGGTAGGCCTCCCAAACGACTGGGCAAGTCCCGCGCCAATAAGCGCGAATGCCACGATTGCATAACCGGGGATTTGCAACGAGAAATCGACCACCGAATGCAGAATAGCGAGGATCGCGACGGCGAGCGCGCCGACCGGCATCGCGAGATCGCGCCGGCGGGTTTTCACCCCGTTGATAAGCACGACCGCCACGACGATCCACGCGACGAATATCAATGCGGTGAGCGGCAATCCCATGTCGGATGCAATTTCGAGGGGGGCATTATGGGCGCGGTCCCAAACGCCCCACAGCGATACGGCATCACTGCGATAGGGCGGATAGGCCCATGCGAAGGTCCCCTGCCCGGTTCCGAACCACGGATGATCCGCAATCATCCGCAAGGTGGCGCGGTAGGTGTTCAGTCGCCCTCCGATCGCCAAGCCTTCCGTGTCGAAACGACCGCTCACGCCCGCGCCCATGATTTGCAACAGCACGAGCGCCAAAGCGCCACCGCCCAAGGCAGCCGCGATGAGGCCGCCGCGGCGCGGTAAGTCGCGATGGAAGTACGCCGCGAACGCGACGACGAGCGCCAGCAGCGATAACACGACCCCTGCCCGCGACCCGGTCATAAACATGGCCGCGAGACAGAGGAACAGCATCGAGAACGACATCACAATATCGCGGGGCGTGCTGTTCAAAAGTCGGTTAGGGGCCTTGTGCCATACGATTCTGCCGCGCGGCAGGATCTCTCGAATCCGCTCGGAAAGAAGAACAAGCCACACGATCGAACAGGATCCGAAGTAGGTCGCCGCGGTGTTGTGATTGATGAATGTGCCGGTGACGAAAGACAGATAGGCCTGTTTATCGCGCCAAAGAATCTGCGTCGGATCTATAAGGTGGGACAAGATTCCATAAGCCGCGTAGGCGGCTCCCGACCATGCAATCACCCACAGCAGGCGCCGAGCTCGGTTGCGATCAACGCACACAAGGAAGCTGCAGATCAGCGACAGCATGCAGGCGAGCGGTGCTCCGACCGCAAACAGGGGGGCGTTACGGGCAATCGACACCGCTGGTTCCAACCGCTGGCCAAGGATTTCGCCCGCTTCGCGCCATAGCGGATGCGAAGCCGCAAACCACGGATGCTCTGCTAGCTGTTCATGAAGCACAACCGCGTAGGCTGCGATGACGATAAAGGCGAGCCCTATGAGCGCGGCCTGACCGGCGCTCAGCCCGCGCATCGGCGCCAGGACCGATCCAATACCAAGAACGACGCACCACATCGCAATTGCGGTACCGTCCGTGGACCCGAACGGAAGCGGTGCTAAGGCGACCACCGCAAACAAGATCCACGACGATATTTTGACCGACCAGCGCGCGCCATTCGACATCGGACAAACATACAGGAAGAACCGGTGTCGTGCTTCAAATTTAGGCGCTCATCTAACGGATGTGGGTATCGATTTTCCAGGCCTCGACATTCAGGCCGGTTGCGGCGCCGTTGTTGGCGGTCGAGATGACATTGTTGGCAAATTGCAGGAACTTATTGACCTCGACAGACTGCGCGTTCGCCGCAAAAATGACGTCCTTGTTGTACATCTGCATTTTGGTCGCCAGGAAATAGCCACCCGGATCCCTGAGGCTGACATTATAGATGATTGGAACTGTCGGGCCTTCGAACTTCGAACAGTCGACGCCGAACTTTTCCGCAAGTTCTCGAGGCTCGCGCCGGTAGAGGTAGACCGAACCCGGGTTCGCTTGAATGTCTAGCAAACCGCCCGCCAACCCAACGGCCTCGGCCAACGATAATCGCCACTGGCCGAATCCGAGTTGCCCCTGCTGTCCCGATGCCCCAAATGCCAGGAACGTCTGCGGTTCTTTGTAGACGTAGACGGTGTCGCCGGGCCAAATCCAAGTATTGTTCTCGGACTCGTAAATCAAAGCACCGAACGGAACCGAGGCGCGGCGGTGTTGCCGCTCCAGCACGACCCAAGTGTCATAACCTTGGTCCTTGATTCCACCTGCTCGCGTGATTGCATCGAGCAGGTGCTCGCCCGCCGGCAGCGCCGGGAACCTGTTAGGCGTATTGACTTCGCCAAGCACGCTGATCAACGACGTATTCTGCGTGGACAACGCAACCACCGCCTGCGGCTCGATCGCACGGTTTTTGATGGCGTCCACGATCGCCTGCTGGACCTGAGATGGGGTTCGCCCCGCAGTCTTAATCGCGCCGGCGTAAGGCACCGAAATATTACCGGCCGTGTCTACAGGCTGATTGGGCAACGTCACAAAATTTCCGGGACGGACACCGGCCTCAATAGGGATGAAGAGGCCGCCGGCAGCAGCTTCGAAGATGGTCACGCTGACGACGTCACCGATGCCGAATCTGATTTCCGGTGGCGGCCGCTTGTCACCAAAATACGCCGAAATGGAATGAGGCCCGAATTCGGCCAGGATTTTTACGGTCTGCGGCGTCAGCTTCACGAGTCCATAATTGACGCCGGCCGGAGAGAAGCCGGAATCAATGGAGATGCTATTCGGGCCGGCCGCTGGAAAAAACGCGCAGCCGGCTGTCGTCGTTGCAATCGCAACAACCATCAGGAACCCTATACGCCGTCCCACCATGCCCCACCCGACTCCCGTCTTTAATATTTGTAGCATGTTAAGCAAGTCGATCGAAGGCCCAAGGTTTGCCAATGGTTAACGAAACAGAAGAATTGCAAAGCGTGTTGCTAAAAGGCCACACCTTGCTCGATTCACAGATATTTCGCATGAGATGACTCTAGTCCATCGGATCTTTCGCCGCATTACTTGACGACCGCCAGTATACGCGAACGGCTCAAATTGATTATCCGACGGGCAGCTGACTAAATTTTATGCCGACAAGAGCAAAGCGCCACGAATACTGCTTTCCCATCGATTGGTGCGACTTGACGAGTTTGTCTGCCTCGTCCCGACGGCATGGCCTTAACCCTGCCATCACACCAGACAGGTAGCAGCAGCGGCCGCTTGAACAATGGGAGCCGCCCCACCGAGAGTCCTAATTATGCAGTTCGGGCCCGGTCCGATCATTCCAATACTGCGGATAGCCGCGTACTCTACCAAAATGGTAGTGGGGCTCTGTCTCGTCGTAATTCCGCGGATCAAAATGGGCCCCGTAGGTTGAAAGCAGCTCTCTATGATAGTCATAGGTTACATAAAGACAGCCGCAGCAACCGCAGTAATACGGGCGGGAACTCGACGCGGCCCCGACTTGTCTCGGCACATCTTTGTCGGCAGCTTTGATTGGTGAGGGCCCAGCAGCGACGCTAAGCAAGACGACGGTCGCCAAAGCCAATAACGATTTCGACATTGCCGAATTCCCCCTGTCCCAGTTGCCCTCGTGGAGCGTAAGCTACATTGCCGTGGGCTGCAAGGTCAGCTTCGCTGCAGGGACCCGGGGGCCGCGGCGCCGAGTGCTTGCCCTCATTGGCCCCTCGCTATCGTGTCACTCACGGAGATTGTGACCGCGGCGATCTCGGACGCGAAAAATGGTCGGCAAGATGAACGCATTCCAACATGTGCCTGACCTCCCGGTAAGGAGGGCTACCCTATCGAAAGGCTTCTTTTCACCCATGGTCTTGATGACCGCTACCATCGTGGCAAGCAGCGTCGGGAGTGCCGCCGGTCAGGACAAGGCCGCAGATCTTGAGCGCTGCATGACGATCGCGGATAGCGCGGCGCGGCTGCGATGCTTTGAGGAGGCGACGTCCGGCAAAGCACCGCCGCAGCCACAGCCGAATGCCCAAAACACCGGCCACTGGAAGCTCATGCGGACCCCTGATCAGCGCGGCGGCGCCGACGCCATCGCCATCACCCATACGGCTGACACGTCGCACTCCGACCTCGACCTGGCGGGGTTGATGCTGCGCTGTGCCGAGAAAGGCATCGAGGCTCTTGTCGTCATTGTCGAGCCGCGCCCTCCCCGTGCCCGTCCCCAAGTCAAGATCAGCGCCGGTGGCGATACCGCCTCATTCTCGGCATCTATTGTCCCGCCCTTTTCCCTGCTGCTCCTACCGAATGACGCAGCAGCACTCCTTACCGGCCCGTGGCAATCACGCTCCGAAATCGCCTTTCAGATCGACGGTGAGGGTGCGCCCGTTCGCGGCGTTGTTCCGCTTGCCGGCCTGCCGTCAGCTCTACAATCGTTGCGGACCAGCTGTCCGTAGCCCGGAGCGCCACTGCGGTGCAATATAATTTGGTTAAACAATTGCTGCGACGCAGTATAAATTGGGCCGCGCCATTGCGACGCACCGCATTTACTTGAAATTGTTGAATGCTGCATGATGGAACTTTGCACAGTCCACCAAGTTTGTTACATTATGGTCATGATTATTTGCATCCTCGGCGGCTTCGTTCTCGGATTGCTTTTCAGGGCACCTGTGCTCATTCCGGCAACATTGTTGTGCGCCGCTTTGGGTTTGGTCGCCGCCGTGGCCCATGGCGAGGCGATTTGGTTCGTTTTGCTGATGGCATTGTTGAGTGTGGTTGCCCTGCACACGGGATTTCTTAGCGGGGTAGCGACGCGGTTGCTGGTCGCACGTGTGCGGGCACCGCGTTCGCGTCTGGCCGGAATCGTCCAATAAAATCGATTGCGGCCAGCATATTGGATAATTCAGTCTTTCGGTGGAAGGCATGGGTCGCGCGAGCGACGACGCTAGCTTGCGGGCAACCTTGCGGATATGCATGGTGCGGCCGAAATAATCGGGAACGGTCGCCACGGTGTTTGCCGCATTTATCCTCCTCGTGCTGCTCATCGCAGCAGCGCCGCTTACCCTGTTCTCCGACGGAACCCTAGTCCAAGGTCTCGTTGTCTTGGTGACGGCGCTCTCCCTGGGCGTCGTGGCCGTAGAAATCCGCCCCGCGGAGGCCGCTCATCTCACACGGCTGATCCGCCCGGCCCTTATTCTTCTCCTCGTTCCCGTCCTCTGGATGCTGGTGCAACTGCTGCCGATGCCGTTCGGCAGCTTGTCCCATCCGATCTGGGCAAGCGCCGCAGAGGCCCTGAACAGTCCCCTCACCGGCCATATCAGCATCGACCTCGGCGCGACGCTCATCGGGCTCTTCAAATACCTCGCAACAGCCGGAATTCTTATGATTGCGACCGCGGTCACGATCGACCGGGTTCGCGCCGAGTTGACCCTTTATTGGCTCACGGCCGCGACGGCCGTGGCGGCGGTAGGCCTCATCGCTAACGGTCTCTCCGGGTTCGCCGCACCGGACGCACGAACTGGCCTCCAAGGTGCCAGCGCCCTTGGTATCGCGATTTCCGCGGCAGCAACCATCAGGTCGATTGAGCGATATGAGACGCGGCGAAGCAATGCCGAGATGTCTTTGGCCACCTTTGGCAGGTCTTTGGCGGCTGGTCTGCTGGCGCTAGCTGTGTGTGCGCTTGCCATCATATTCGCCGCACCCGCACAGGTGACTTTTGCGGCCGGATGCGGGTTTGGCGCCGTGGTGCTGGTGGTGATTATTCGCCGCTTCGGTCTGGGCCTGTTTGCCGCAGGAGCTCTGGTGGCGGTCGCCATCATAGTCGCGATCGAGATCGCGAGCAGCGGGTTGCGCCCCGGCGGTGAAAATCCGACCCTGCGGTTTGCGGCAGCAGCGGCACCATCTGCGATGTCCACAGCGGAACGGATGATGACCGACAATGCCGTCGGAACCGGCGTCGGTACGTTCAAAGCCTTGCTCCCCATCTACCGCGACATCGATGATGCTCCAGCAGCCACGGCCCCCACGACCGCAGCACAAATTGCGATCGAAATGGGGCGCCCTGCGCCGTGGATCGTCGTGCTCATGATGTTGGCGGCGACCGGAATATTCTTGCGAGGCGCCCTGCGCCGCGGCCGGGATTCGTTTTACGCCGCTGGTGCGGCCGGCTGCGCCGTCACCCTGACGGCTGAAGCGTTCACCGATGCCAGCCTTCTCGGGACGGCGGTTGTCATTTTAGCCGCTTCGGTGCTGGGCCTTGGGCTGGCGCAGAGTGAGAGCCGCACGGCCCAGTGACATTAAGAGACTCAGGCCGTGGTCCGCGCCACCGTCGCCCAGAACTGCGGATTGCGCGGCGACTGCACCCTGACCCATTTATAACGCGCCATGAACCAGGGGCGGAGATTGGCGTTAAGATTGTCGGCGAGGAAATCGCCATCGCTGGTGCGCACGACCAGAATGAGGTGGTGCTCGCCCCACGAGGTTACCACTTCCGCTAGCAGAAGGGCGCGTGAAGGCCATCCGTGCGCCAACAGCTCGTGGCGCTTGGTAACCGCATAATCGTTGCAATCGCCCGCCCGCGGGGAAATCAGCCATTTGTCGCCGGCAATGCCCTCATAATTATGCTCCGGGACGATGCTGCGATTGACTTCGGCATTGATCTTGCTGAGCTCAGCCCAGAGTTTCGGGGTCAGTACAACGTGGCTGCGGCGGAAAGCCATGCGATGGACCCGGCAGTCATCCGGATATTTAAGGCAAAAGATTGCATGAGCCAAAGGGGGGAGTGCCGGCGACTCAAGTCTTAGTCGTTCAACCTGGGCACCCAATGGACGTGAATACCCAAAGAACGCCGCTTGCGCGCCCTGGTACCACAGGCCCCCCGTAATGGTGGCGAGCATCGCCAGCATCTTGATGAGTTGACGCATGTTTATTACTCCCCAACACCTGATGAGGAAAAACTAATACATGAGATAAGTTGCAACCCGGTTGGGTTAGATTGCCTAATTCGTTGCAAATGCCGGGGTTATTGATCGCGATTTGTTAACGATCTCGGCCACGCCTAGAAGGACGCAAACTCATTGCTGCGGAGTACAAATAGCGTGTGGCGAAGATCGGCATCACGAATCGAACGGTACCCTCCGAGACTTCCCGATGGCGTTAGGATTTACGCCGTAGGAGACGTTCATGGACGCGCCGATCTACTCGATCAGGTGCTGTCCCGGATTGACGCCGATCTTGCTAGTAGCCCGGACTGCCGGCCTGTCCAGGTGTTTCTCGGCGACTACATCGATCGCGGGCCGTACTCTCGATCAGTCCTTGACCTTCTGGTTGCGCGTGGTCGCACCCACGAGGCCGTGTTCCTCAGAGGCAACCACGAGAGCTACGTCTTCGAATTCTTAAAGAATCCGGCTGTTTTCGACGCATGGCGCCGATTCGGCGGCCTCGAAACGCTGTTGTCCTATGGTCTCCGGCCATCCACCAACGCAGATACCCGCCAACAGATAGAACTCGCCCAAGCGCTCGCCAAATCGCTGCCCGCTCACCACCACCAGTTTCTCGCGAACCTCCAATCATCGTTCACGTGCGGCGACTTTTTCTTTGTCCATGCCGGTGTGAGGCCGGGCATCCCGCTCGCGAAGCAGCAAGAAGATGACCTGCTTTGGATCCGTGAGGACTTTCTTCTTTGCGAGGACGATTTTGGCAAGATGGTCGTTCACGGTCATACGCCGGTGCGCAATCCGGACATCCGGCCGAACCGGATCAACATTGACACGGGCGCCTATGCGACAGGGAAGCTGACCTGTTTGGTGATCGAAAATGACGAGATTCTGTTTCTGTGAGCCCTCGGCTAGGATAGCGTAGTCGATTGCCGATCGCCTGCGCCTTGTGGACCGCGCCGGTCAGCTGCTTGGAGTCGCGATGAATTTTTCACCCGAGAGCAGGCTTCGTCTCGGAACGGCGATCTTCGCCGGGTTGCTGGGCCTCGCGGGGGTATGGATCTTGTCGGTCGAAATTATACGCCCGACACTGCCGTTCTTTCCAAGCGATGCGGCCGCCGCAGAGGCGGCCGCGGCTCATCGCAGCGCCGCTGGCGTGGCGGCGTCGATCGGCCTCGTTCGCGGCGACCTATGGGCCGACTACGCAATGACGCTCGCTCCAGAAGCTTCAGTGCAATTCGGCGGTGCCGTAAGCAGCACCGCGCCCGAAGCCTTCGATAATGCGCGGGCCGCGGCCATCGCGTCGGCAGAGCTGGCACCGCACGATTCGAGGGTCTGGCTGCTTCTCGCCGGATTGGATGCGCGCCGCAACGGCCTCACCCGTAACGTCGCCGGGCCTCTCAAGATGTCCTACTACACGGGTCCCAACGAGCTCGCGCTGATCCCGTCGCGCCTTGGCATAGCGACCCGTTCTACGGCGCTAATAGACCCTGAATTGCAAATCCTTGTCGCCGGCGAGATTCGTACCATCGTTACGCGCAGGCCGGAGTTGAAGCCTTTGATCATCGCGGCCTATCGCAGTGCAACACCGGATGGGAAGAACTTCGTCCAGAGCACCCTGGCCGGCCTCGATCCCGCTCTGCTGACGGCTTTACGAGCTGTTCCTCGGTAGGTAACAATCTGACAATGGCCCATTCAATTTTAGGGAACACCGGCGAGACGGAGTGGCGTCGGTTTCGCTCGCGACGACGGGTATAGGGTGCAGGCTATCAGGGCTGATTTTGCGTTGTGCACTGCGGTAATTAATGATAGGTTAAGTAACCGGTGGACTGGAACCGCAATCTTATGGTTGAGGTAATCGGAGGCCACGTCCGAAGCTGGGGCAAGTCAGGGGATCACTGGTACATCTTAATCCGAGATCTTGCGGAGTAGTCTCGTCATGGGTTTCACAGCGACGCTGGTGGCACAACTTAGGAGTACCGCGCCGACTCATTCGGCTGCTGGAAATGCACCAGACAGCCAAGAGACCGTACATGTTCAGCCCACCGGGCAGCTTACGACGACACGGCTCGGCCGTCGGATCAATGCGTTCGGTATCCTTTCAGGAGACATTATTGCGTTCGCGGCTGCTGTTGGGGCGGCCGGAAGCTTTGCCTATTTCATCGATTCCTATCTTTTGGACGGACAATATCAGGCGTTTGATGGTCCAAATCTCATTCAACAACTTACGGTTTTAGCATGTATTGCGATTGGGTTGTGCTGTTGGTTTGCACGAACTGGTCACTACACGGAGCGACGACTGTTTCGGGCTGATCTCGGCGGCATATTGAGCGCATCGCTCATTGGACTTTTGATCAACGGCTTTGTTGAGTTTGCGAGCAAGACCAATTTTTCCAGGCTTTGGCTGGTGTTGTCATGGATGCTGGCCGCGCTACTAATTCCATGCGGGCGCATCGCATTGAGGCGAGTTTTGCTTTCCCTCGGAGCTTGGCAAGTTAATGCGGTTATAATTGGCAAAGGAGCGCACCGCGGTTCAATTGCTTCTTCGCTTTCCAAACACTTATACCTTGGTTACAACGTGGTCCTGGATGGATCCGTGTCAAACTATGTGGATCAATCTCACCGATCGAGCGGCTCGCGGCTCGATCGCCTGGTGCAGGAAACGAATGCCCATACAATTATATTGGTCCCGACAGATGACGAAATGCAATGTTTGGGGAATGTGGTCGACGCGCTGAACGTACGAATGATCCCTTACAAACTCGTGCCGCCGATCGATAAGTTGCCCCTAGCGGGTCTTTCCGCACAAAGCTTTTTAAGTTCCGACGCCGTGGTGTTGACCGTTCAGGTTGGTTTGGCGTCGCCAATCAGTCAAAGTCTCAAACGTCTATTTGATATTGTCGCGTCGTCCCTGCTTCTGGTTATGTTGACGCCGATATTTCTGATGGTGTCACTGGCGGTTGCCGCCGACGGTGGCCCGGTTTTCTTCGCGCACGAGCGGATCGGCCATCGGGGGCGCGTTTTCGGCTGCCTGAAGTTTCGGACGATGATCCCGAATGCAGCGGCTGTGCTTGAACAATTGTTGGCGCGGAGCCCGGCGGCCCAACGCGAATGGAATTCGACGCACAAGCTGCGCAATGATCCGCGAAAAACTAAAATTGGCAGCATGTTGCGGGCAGCCAGCATCGATGAATTGCCGCAGTTGATAAATGTTCTGCGCGGAGAGATGAGCCTCGTGGGCCCACGGCCCGTTGTTCAGCAAGAATTGTTAGACCACTACAAAAGTGATCATTCATACTATTTGCTGGTAAGACCAGGCATCACCGGCCTTTGGCAAATTAGCGGTCGCAGCGATACCGATTACGAACGGCGCGTACATCTCGATGCCTGGTACGTGCGTAATTGGAGTTTATGGGGAGATATTATTATCCTAGCCCAGACACTCCCCGCCGTCATTGCGACGCGGGGGGCTTATTAGTAGCGCCTGGGCCGGGGGCTGATAAAATCAGACGGCCGCCAGAAGTGTCAACACCAGCCATAACAAGCCCGCGATCCAAATTATCGTCAGGATGACGCCGGCGGCGAGCATTGACTTCGGCCATAAATCAAAAATTCTTGCTCTGGTTGCCGACATGCCGTCGTCGAGTGTCGCATGAGCGGCGGCTTCATCAACCTGCAAATTTTCAACCATTGCCATCCTACTCGGCTTTCCTGACGTAGCGTCGAAGAGTGGGAAGGATCTTCTATCGGGCGCCTGGATCGACTATCGGGCGCCTGGATCGACGTACATTTCACTGCAGCCGACGAGAGGGTGGAACAATCGGAGGCCGCATCCTGCAGTCGTGTTTGAAATTGGCAAGAATTTTCTGTGCAATATTCTCCCCATCCCGCAACGCGCTGACTGGAATCTTATCAACACTACCATGGTGGTGGATTTCAATTCGCGAGAGGTGGCCGTCTCGGTAGTTGCGCC